>WOYI010723549.1_pt1 | contig 13800 bp, 14 predicted proteins | sample 6423411 | NCBI WGS metagenome assembly WOYI01 (sample SAMN13441803, study PRJNA592873) | oil field metagenome | biome: oil field; feature: oil-well bore; material: oil-contaminated soil; isolation source: oil-contaminated soil from oil-well borehole | place: Germany: Wietze | collected 2016-10-18 ...
CGGACTTCCTGATGTGAATGGTAGCATACGGCTAAAAAGACGCTGAATAGTTACCCCAAGCTTTGGCTTTCTCGGCAGTCATCATCAGAACAAAGGCGGCGCCGTCATTGAGGCCTGAGGAATTTCCCGCGGTCACCGTCCCACCGTCTTTCTTGAAAGCTGGCGGTAGTTTGGCCAGTGTTTCCAGCGGTTCCAGCCGGGGATGTTCATCTCTCCTGAACTCCAGGGGCGGTTTCTTTTTTCCCTGTGATACGAAGACCGTCACGATTTCATCTTCAAAATAACCCGCATCCATCGCTTTCTTGGCCAGGGTTTGACTGCGAAACGCAAATTCGTCCTGCTCCTGCCGCGATATGCTGTACATCGCCTGTAAATTTTCCGCTGTGAGGCCCATCTGAAACGGCGGATATGACCGGCCTTCTTTTGGTTTCGGTTGCAATTCATACTCCAGTAGTCTGGGCGGGGTAATGCGATAAGGCGCGGTGCTCGAAGAAAATTTAAACGGTAGCTGGCTAAACGATTCCATGCCGCCGGCAATGACGGTATCGGCCTGGTCGCAGAGAATTTTCCAGGCGGCATGGTTAATACCATCAATGGCTGAACCACACTGCATTTCCACATAAGAAGCTGTCGTGGTCGCGGGGAGGCCGGCGTCCAGTACGATCCAGCGGGCCGGATCAAGAGCCCGGGCTGCATGAAAAGCCGTTCCAGCGAAGACGGAGTCCACAACACCCCTCTCACAGATCTTCGTCTTGTCCACCAGCCCTTTCAGGGCGATACTGCCCAGTTCCTCCGCGGTGATATCTTTCAAACTGCCGCCCAGGCGTCCAAAAGCTGTTCTGACGCCTTCAACAAACACTACTTCTCTGTCTTTCATGATCTAAACTCCCATTTAACTTACTTGTTGTCGTACTTGTAAAATCCTTCGCCTGTCTTCCGGCCCAGTTTCTTTTCGGCCAGCATTTTGGCAAAAAGAGGGGACGGCTTATAACGCACTTCCCCGGTCATCTGATACATGGCATCAATCGCATTGGCACACACGTCCACGCCCGCCAGGTCGATGATCTCGGTAATACCCATCGGCCAGTTGCACCCGAGCTTCATGGCCTGGTCGATATCTTCCGCCGTCGAATCGCCCCGGGCAATCATATCGGCCGCCTCATTGTAAATCAGACACAAAAACCGGTTGACGATAAAGCCGGGAATGTCTTTGACGACAATCGGCGTCTTACCGAATTTTTTGCAGATCTCGACGGTCTTTTCGGCCGTGACATCGCTGGTCTCCCTCCCGCGGATAACTTCCACCAGACGCATGGCCGGAACGGGGCTGAAGTAATGAGTACCGATCACCCGCCCGGGTGTCTTCGTAGCGGCGGCAATCGATGAAATGCTCAATGTTGACGTATTGCTGGCCAGGATGACATCCGGCGGACACAGGGCGTCGAGCTTCTGAAAAATTTCCTTTTTCAGCTCGAACTTTTCAAAGACGGCCTCCACGACCATCACGGCGCCTTTGACGGCCCCGGCCATGTCCGTTGTACCCGAAAGCCGCGACAATATCTCATCGCACTGGGCTTGATTGAGCTTGCCTTTTTCAACTTTCTTTCCTAAAAATTTACGAATATTGGCTATGCCCCGATCGACAAATGCCTTCTCGGTGTCCACCAAGCTTACCTGAAAACCCGCTTCCAGGGCAACCTGGGCAATGCCCGACCCCATGGTGCCCGAACCGATGACGGTAATTTTTTCCAACATGATGATGTTCCTCCGCTGTATTTTAAAAATGTAATTTCTGCTACAAGTATCCGTAGGCCAGCCAGCCACCGTCGATGTTCACGATGCTTCCGGTCATATAGGACGATTCATCACTGGCCATATAGACGGCCAGTCCGGCAATATCATCGACTTCCCCGATCCTGCCCTGAGGCGTGCGCCTCAGAATGGCTTCGATGGAAATAGCTCCTTTATTAATGACATCCTGAACCAGCTCCGTGCGGATATACCCGGGGGCGATGGCGTTGACGCGAATCTTCCGGTCGGCCCATTCAATGGCCAGCACCTTGGTTAGTTCGTTAACCGCCGCTTTGCTCGCGCAGTAGGCGGCGCGCCGGGGCGCGGCAAGAATTCCATTGACCGAAGAAATATTGATGATGTTGCCCCCGCCCTGAGGAATCATGACGCGCGCTGCAGCCTGAGATGAATAGAATACGCTGAACAAATCCGTTTCGAGCGCGGCGCGCCAGTCTTCCGGCGCCAGATCCTCGGAGGGACCACCCATGGTGATGCCGGCATTGTTGACCAGCAGGTCCAGACGGCCGTACCGGCCAACGGCTTTTTTAACCAGATTATTGATGCTCTCAACCTTTCTGACGTCGACGGACACGGCCATGGCCTCGCCACCTTCCGCCTTGATTTCTTGTACATTGTTCTCCAAAATATTAAGCGAACGGCTCGCCAGAACAACGGAGGCACCCTCTGCGGCGTAACGCATGGCAATGGCCTTGCCGATCCCTTTGCTGGCGCCCGTAACGACGGCCACTTTATTTTTCAGTTTCATGACATCCTCCCTGCAACCTTCCCTTATGCGTTCTTCACAAAACGCTGGTCCGCTTTTTCCTTAATGCGGGCGTTGCGCAATTCCACAGCCAGTTCGCGGCCTGCGGACAGCTCCGGAGCAAAGTCGCGTATGAAATTGATTTCTTCATCCGAGGGCCGCGGGGTTGCCGACAGGTCGGCGGCCACTTTCAACTCCCACGGGACGTCTTTTTTGATGGATTCAAGCCTGACGCCGGGAAAAATCTGCGCAAGATACATTTCTTTGGTTTCCGGATCGAAGCGGAAAACGCCCTTGGTGCTGATCAGCGCCGACGGTCCCGACCCTTCGGGGAATAATCCCGTTTTATCGCGGCTGTCCCCGCCGTCCAGATAACCGGGCGAGGTGAAATAATCCAGTTTGTTGACAAACGTTCCTCCCCGCATGGTGAGGACGGTCCGCTGGGCATAAGACATGAAATCCGCTGCGCCGCCAGACCCCGGCAAGCGCAGAGTCGGTTTCTCATAATCGCCGATGACGGTTGTGTTAAGATTGCCGTACTTATCAACCTGTCCCACGCCCAGGAAACAGACGTCGACAAAACCGCGATAGGTCATGGTAAAGGCGGAAAAGAGATCCGTTGCGTAGGAAAATCCCCGGCAGGAGTGAGCGTCGGCAATATTATTCAGCGACAAAAGCGGACGAATGTCCACAATGCCCGATTCCATCATCAGGGTTGCGTGCGGCGCGAACAGGGCTTTCGCCAGAGCCCCGGCTGTCATGGGCACGCCGACACCCAGGACCACATTTTCATAATCATGAATTTCTTTGGCCACGGTAATCGCCAGCAGTTCGTCCAGCGTATAGGGCTTACTCATAGACTTTCCCTCTCTCTTGCAATAGCTTCTCCAACTGCGGAAGTGTTACGCCCATGCTTCTCTCTTTGCCTTCCCGGTCCCAGCGCGACGTAAAGGCTGAACCATAATTAGCAGGCGATGAGTAAAAAGGTTTGGCCCGAAGCTCATCCAGGGCGGCGCTTCCGAATTTCTTTATGTAACGATCAATGTAAGACGAACGATCGGGACAACCGTAAACCCACTCATCCATCCAGGCCTTCAGACCGTCCGCCGAAGCCGCGGCCGAGGTAAATAGACCATTATACATAAAAGTATCTACGTTATAGTATCCCAGCACTTCCGTGGGATGGGCGCCCCAAGGGGCCTCGACAACCGCATTAACCCGATACGCCGGAATAATGGTCAGATGGGGGCTTGACTGGATAATGTCGTGATCGACAATTTCCTCGCAGGAAACAATAATTTTTTTGCTGGCCAGCGCCGCGGAAGCCACGCTTCCCATGGCGCCCCAGTACTGGGCGTTTCCGTCCGCATCGGCGCGTTGAACGTGAATGATACAGACGTCGGGCGTTGCGGCAGGTACGGTTAATTTATCTTTCCCCGTGTAGGGACACTTGATCACTTGAAATTTGTTTGCTCCCATGAATCCGCGCTTCCGGAAGATATCGGTCACCATGACCCCTTCCAGCACCGGCATAAAGGAAAAACCATGCATGCCGGCGACCAGCCGGGCGTTATATTCAAAGTTCGTGTAATCCTCTATTTCGAGCGTTCCCGCATTTAAGGCCCGTTCGACGGCGGAACCGCCTTTCTTGCCGCCGGAACGCAAAACATACGTCGTCACCAGCCGATCAACGCATCCGCCGGCGACCAGAACCTCGACATCAAAAATGCCGGATTGTGAATACAGGGTAAAGCCTTTCTTGCCTTGCCTGGTAATCTCATAGACCAGTTCGGCGCAGCTTCCCACGGTATAATTGCCGATCACCAGTTCATCGCCGTCATGGACAAATTTCGCAATCGCCGCTTGGGCGCTCATGACCTTGCCGTTAACTTCTCCCATATGAACGTCCTCGCTTTTCATGAACTAAAAAACTTAAATCAGAATTCCTCCCCGTCTTATGAGGGATGACCCCTTTCAGCCCATGGGGTGTCCGGGGGTCATCTCATAAGGAGGGAGTTGATACTCTAAAGCATAAAACGAAGGTCCAAAAGTAAAACTGTTTTCTGTTACTTCATCTTGCAGCCTGTTTCCGCACAGGGCACTTCCACTGATTTTGCGGAAGCCATGCCCCTGGGCGCCTCAAAAGCATGTTTGAAATATTTGGTTTTGGCCACAATTTCAGTGTACCAATAGGGCACTTGCGCCTGATGATCGCAGGCTCTCATGGTCCAGACACCGGCCGGGCCATCATAGGACAGGCCTTCCCACGCTTTGATGACAGCCGCTACATCGGTTGTCCCGGCTTTTTTGACTGCCTCAGCCCAGAACATGGTTGCAATGTAGGCTTTGCCGCGCAGCCACGTCGGGTAATATCCTTTGTCCTTGTAGAATTTTGCAACAAAGGCCTCATTCTTCTTGGTAGGAATGGAAAGGGTGTAGATTTCCGCGCCCATGTTACCAATCATCATTTTATCATCGTTCAGCGCCTGAATCGTCACTTCGTCATTGATATAGTAAGAGAACACCTTCTGCTTCATCCCCATAGGACGCCCCTGTTTAAGGAGCAGCGTCAGGTCATTGCCCCAGTTCGGCGTGAAGATGACATCCGGTTTTGCCGTAATGATCTGACTGACATAGGGACCGTAATCCTTGGTGCCGGCAGGGTGATAGAGTTCGGCTACGATTTTTGTATTGGGGCTGATCTTGGCCAACTCTTTTTTGAAAGCAGCCAGCGCTTCCTGACCAAAAGAATAATCCTGGGCGATAATGGCTACCTTCTTATATTTCATTTTCGCGATCAGTTGTGCCAAAGCGAAAGAACGGCCGTCCGTGCTGCCGCCGGGCCGGAAGAAATTCTTGTTGCATTTCACGCCGGTCATACTGGCGGCATCCATTCCATAAGTGAACATAATGACATTCTGCTTTTCCGCAAGCTGCTCCATGGCCGCACCCACGGAACTTCCCGTACCGCCGCAGAAGAACTTCACACCGTCTCTCAAAATCAAGCTTTGAGCCTTACGGGTTGCTACATCCGGTTTCAACTCCGAGTCAATCCGGATCACTTCCACTTTTTTGCCCAGAAGTCCGCCGCCCTCATTGATCACTTGAGCGGCATACTCCGCACCGTCCAGATAGCGTTCACCGACGTCCTTGAACGATCCTGAAAGAGCTTCGACTACGCCGAGCTTGATGGTGTCAGCGGCCGTCACCAGCACAGGCACAGACATCATAAAAACCATCACCAAAAAACACAAACCGTAAACCAGCTTTTTCTTCATAAAAACACCTCCCGTTTCTTCTGTTGTTTTTTCCTTTCTCACGCTTAACAACTGCATAAAAGCAGTGACCCCCGTATCACGCGCGACGTGGCAATCCGACATCCTGGAAAACATTGGATTGCGGCGTCGTCAAACTTCCAGATAATTTTTTCTGACATCCTCAGCCGCCAGAAGCTCCGCCTGGTTTCCTGAGAATACAATCTGTCCCTTGCTCATGATATAGAAACGGTCCGCAATCTTGATGGCCGCCTTGAAATTCTGTTCCACCATCAGAACCGTCACGCCCGATTTTCGAACCGTGGCCAGCATATCCAGAACGTCTTTCACAATCAACGGAGCCAGCCCTTCCGTCGGTTCATCCACCAGAATCAAGCGGGGATTGCCCATCAGCGTCCTCACCACGGTGAGCATCTGCTGTTCACCGCCGGAAAGATGACTGCCCTTATTGTTGCATCGCTCTTGCAAGCGGGGAAAAAGCTCATAAACCCGCTCGACGGTCCAGCCTCCTTCCCCGGCGCTTCCTTTTTTCCCGCCTTTAATTCCCATCAGGAGGTTCTCATGAACAGTGAGACTGCGGAAAATCCGCCGGTCCTCGGGAACATAGCCTACGCCCAAGCGAGCGATTTCATAAGGCGCAAGGCCCACTAATTCCTGATCATGGAATCGAATGCTGCCCTGCTGCGGTTTCACGATACCCATAATGCTCTTTAATGTGGTCGATTTGCCGACGCCATTTCTCCCGATGAGACAGACCATTTCTCCCTCTTTTAAATCCAGAGAAACGCCATGCAGAATATGACTTTTGCCGTAGTAGCTGTGAATATCTCTTACTTCTAACATGTTTATCCTTCCCCCAGGTAGGCGTCTTTCACGCGCTGGTCATTTCTGATTTTTTCCGGTGTATCGGAGACAAGAATCGTCCCGTAATGAAGAACGGAAATCGTATCGGCAAGCGAAAAAACAACTTCCATGTCATGCTCGATGATAATCAGTGTGCGACCGGCCGTTACCTGGTCGATCATTTTGATGGCCTGATTCGTTTCCTCGCGCGTCATACCCGCGGTAGGTTCGTCCAGGAGAATCAACTCCGGTTCCGTGGAAAGGGTAATACCGATTTCCAGGGCCCGCTGCTGGCCGTAAGACAGTGAACTGGCGGGTTGATCCTTGACATCCGTGAGTCCGACCTCCTTGATGATCGCATTCACTTTTTCACAGATTTCCCGGTTCTGATTGGGCTTTTTGAAAAAATTATACCGCAACCCGTATCGGGAGCGCACTCCGGCAAGAATGTTGTTGAAGACGCTCAGTTCCTGGAAGACATTGGTGATCTGAAATGAACGGGATAAACCGTAGCGGTTCAATATGTGAGGCGGTTTCCCGGATATGTCTTTCCCCTTGAAAAGGATTGCGCCCGATGACGGTTTGAACTTGCCGCTGATAATGTTGAACAGGGTGGTTTTCCCTGCACCGTTGGGTCCGATGACGGCATGGCGTTCCTTTTCTTGGACTTTGAACTCAACGCCGGTCAGAACCTGCAAACCCGAAAAGTCCTTGTGAATATTATGGATATGAAGATAATCGCTCATGATATCACTTCCTCTGCCTGGGCTGTTTTATCGCCGTTATTGTTTTTCTTTCCAAAGAACCGTTGTTTGATGTTCATGATGACGCCGGACAGACCGCCGGGAACATACAGGACCATCAGGACAAAGATGAGTCCCATAAACAACGGCCAGCGATCCGTAACATTACTCAGATAGTTCTGGAAAATCACATAAACGAAGACGCCCAGAATGGGTCCCCAGAATATTTTCGTTCCTCCGACAAAGACCATGAGCAGGATCGCCGTCGTCATATCGGGACTGATGGCCGAAATGGAAACAAACTGAAAATGGAACGTATAGAAAACGCCCGCAAGCCCGGCCAGCGCTCCGGTAAAGGTAAAGAGAATCAGCCGGCTGATATTCGTGTTGTATCCCAGAAACTTCATCCGGTCCTCATTTTCACGCATCAGCACAACCGTCTTACCCATCGCTGTATTCGTGAAATACCAGCAATAGACAATCGCCGCGCCCATGATCACAAGGGTCAGATAATAAAAAGTGGTCAGGCTGGACAGCGGGATGGACGTAAATCCCAGCGCAAGATCCGGCCGCGTAATGCTCAGACCGTCATCACCGCCCGTGACGGAATGCCACTTGGTCGCGACGGCATAAAAGAGGGCATTGAAGGCCAGCGTCAGCAGGGCAAAATAGGATCCTTTATGCCTCAGGAGCAGACCGCCGAGGATTAAGCCGGCAACAACGGTTGCGGCGACGCCGATCAATATGACGTTCCACAGTGATATACCGGGAATATGAATGATCGCTATGGCTGTCACGAAGGCTCCCAGACCGAAAAACGCGGCATGACCGAAAGACAAGAGCCCGGCATAACCGAGAAGAAGATTGTAGCTGACGGCATAAAGAGAGAAAATGATAATTTCCGTCAGCATGTTCAGATGGTACTGTTTCAGGAGGGAGGGCATGAAGGCTCCCACCACGAATAACGCGAGGATCGTGATTAAGGATATGCTTTTCTGTTTCATGGTTAGGATTCCTCACCAAATAGCCCGGATGGTTTGATGATCAGGACGGCAGCCATGAGCAGGTAGATAAGAGCCACCGACAACTTGGGGATCAGCAGAACGCCAAAGGACTGGAGTTGGCCGATGAGCAACGCGGCGACAACGGCGCCACCCAGGCTTCCGAAACCGCCCACGACAATCACAACAAAGGCATCAATCAGAATTTCCTGGGCCATACCCGGAAAAGTGGAAAGAAACGGCCCCGCAATCACGCCGGCAAATCCGGAAAGCGCCGTGCCGAAGGCGAAGACGCCCATAAATACGAGAGGGACGTTCACCCCCAGGGTATTGGTCATCTCACTATCGTTGACGGACGCCCGGAGGATAATTCCCAGGCGGGTTTTGTAAAGAATAAGGGCCATAATCCCTCCGACCAAAACGGCCGAGAAGAAAACGAAAATGCGGTATATGGGATAAATGAATCCAAAAATTGTAATTGCCCCGCTGAGGAATCCGGTGACATTGACGGCCAGCGGATAGTTGCCCCAGTACCATTTGACCAGTTCCGTGATGATATAGGCCAGGCCGAAAGTCAGGAGTAGCTCACCAAGATGACCTTGAGCGTGCACGCGCCGCAGGAGAAAGCGCTCAACCAGAGCCCCGATAATGAAAAGGATCACGGGACAGATCATCAGGGCCATCCAGAACTGGCCGGTCAGCTGCATGATGATGGTATAGGAAAGATAAGCGCCCACCATGTACATGGCGGCATGGGCAAAGTTCAGCACGTTCATCATCCCGAAAATAAGGGTCAGCCCTGACGAAACGAGAAAAAGAAGTCCGGCATACGCGAGGCCGTGGAGAAAAAATACAGGAATGTCACTCATGAATTTTCCTTTCTTTTGCAGTTACTGTTCAAAAACGGGAGTCTTACTTCCCTGGCACGGGGAAAACTGCATTTTGGGTCTTTACCTTTTAGCAGGATTGAAAATAACCATAAGGCATTTGACCGCCTTATCCCCCAAGGACTCTCCAAAATGGGGAATACCGGAATCAAAGTACACGCAGTCACCTTCTTCAACAATTAATTCTTCTGTTCCATGGTGAAATTTCATGGTTCCTTCAAGAACAAATAGGATTTCCTGGCCTTCGTGTTGATAACGAATTTGTTTCTTGGGGTGAACCGGAAGCGTCAGAACAAAAGGATCCATCATCTTATTTTTGAAGTTTTGAGCCAGCGCCTCATAAGAATAACCGACACTCGTTCCGGTTTTCCTGATTTTCGGTCTTTGGGCTTTCTTAACCAGGCAGATGGGAATGGCCGGGCTGTCTTCCCCGAGGAGATTGGAAATGCTGACGTCCAGAGCCCGGGCCAGGATGCCCAGGGTGGAAACCGGAGGTGATTTTTCCGATTTTTCCACTTTGGAGAGATAGCCTTTGGTAAAACCGGTCTGGTGAGCCAGGTCCTCCAGCGTGACACGCCTTGTATTGCGCAATGATTTGATTCTTTTTCCGATATCAGCTTCGTTGATGAAGGGTTGTTGTTTCATAAAAGAAAACCCTATCCGTTTTTTGCAAAAGCAAAATTACATGGCGCCTGACTTACCAAGGCAATCGGGAACAACACGATTATTATTGCTGTCCCCTTTTGGGAAACTTTTATTTCAGAACAGTAAACTTTTGTCAATTATTTTTTTATGATTATTTTGTAATATTATTTTCTGAAAGTAATTCTGAGCGTGCGGCTCCCCCGATCATGAGGCATAAATATTTGAAAATCTATGCTTTTTTTATTTTCCGGTGGCGGTAGTAGCGCAGTGGAATCACGATGACGAAGAAGGGGATCATGTACATGGCCGAAACCAGAGGTTCGACGGGGCCGAAAAACTGAGACGAAAAAACAATCACCAGCACATTATTGACATTGCCCAGCATGACGGCGCCGGCCAGATGATTGTGAAGGGGGCCCTTCCGGAAAAAGAAGATTCCTACAGCACAGTAAATAGCCGCCAGAACAAATGCCACGAGGGTTGCCATGATGATCACGGACGGTTCTTCTTTGAAAAAATGCGCATAGCGGTAGAACACTCCCAGGTTCATCAGAGCAAACATCAGAAGTGAAACGGGAAACTGAATTTTCAGAATCGGCGCAACCAGCCTGGGCAGCATGTATCGTATGATTTCGACCAGGATGATCGGAATAAAAATAACCATGGCCAGCATTTTAAACATCGCCAGAAAGGAAATCGCCGTCTCCCTGGCCACAACGATCTTGATGAGGGCCGGCAGCGTAAACGGCGCAAGCACGGATGTAATCACAACGACAACCAGCACCAGCGAACTGTTGCCTTTGACCATATTGGAAATCATCGGCGAAACAACGCCGGTGGAAACCCCTGTCAAAAGCAGAGCAGCCGGCGCGTAATCCGGTGCGACAAAATAAAAGATGTAGTAGATAATGACCGGCAGGATGGCCAGTTTCAAGACCGTGAATTCTGTAATCTCTCGGATGTGGTCTTTGAGCGCCTTCCACACATCCGCCAGATCAATGGAAAGGTAGCTCAGAAAAAAATTAATCATCAGGCAGTAAACGGGGAAAACCTGAAATCGCGAACCGAAATCGGGAAAAACAATGGCCGTGATCATGGAGGCGATGACCACAACAACCAGGAGAAAATCATTGAGTCGAAAAGGTGTCTGCATGGTGCTGCAATACCAGATAGCGCCTATCTTATCAACATCTTTCACATTTGCGACCTTACCTCCTTTACTGCCCGAATGATCTTACCGTACTTAAAAAAACGCTTGTATAAAATAAACTCATGAATGATTCGGTTGACTGCAATGGCAAGGCATCCTGAAATATGTGGTCTCAAAATGGATAATCTTCGAGAGAAATGACATTTTTCATATGACGTCTTTTATGATACATATTTTCCATCAGGCAGATGAAAAGGATTCATGATGTTGGACTGGTTCGCAAAAAAACGGCGGCGTAAGCTCATGGAAGCGCCTTTTCCTCCCGCATGGGAAGATGTGATCCGTCGCAATATGGCTCATTATTGTTTACTGGATGATACGGAACGCCGGCATCTGCGGGAATTGATTTCAGTCTTCATCACTGAAAAATTCTGGGAAGGCTGTGGAGGACTGGAGCTTATGGATGAGATACGGGTTACCATTTCCGCTCACGCCTGTCTTTTGCTTTTAAACATCCCCCACCACTACTACAAAAACGTCGAAACGATCATTGTCTATCCTTCCCAGGTCATGTTGCCTGAACGAAAGATTGGCTTTTTCGAAATTCCCCTGGAACCCGTGGCGCCTCCGTCTCCCATCACCGGTCAGGCCTTTGAACAGGGCCCGCTGATTCTTGTCTGGAACGCGGTGCTAGAAAGCATCCGTTATGCGGGATCGGGCTACAACGTGGTTTATCATGAATTCGCCCACAAGTTGGATATGCAGGACGGTCTGGCGGACGGCACCCCTCAACTCCAGGATCGGGCGAAATACCGCGACTGGGTAAAGACCTGTTCCCGCGAATATCTGCGGCTGCTCAAGGATGTTGAAAAAGGCAAGGAAACATTTCTTGATGAATACGGCGCGACCAATGAGGCCGAATTTTTTGCCGTGGCCACGGAACACTTTTTTGATCAGCCGCGCCCCATGATTCAGCACGCTCCCGAGCTCTATCGCGTTTTGAAAGAATTCTACAACCAGGACCCGGCAAAGCGTGTTAAAAACTTTTTCAGACAGGAAGGAAAGTGATGATCGACTATATTAGAAAGCACGACCGCTATGTTTCAGAGCTACTCGAAAAAAATCCGGGGCAGGAGGCGCTTCGCGAGCTGCTCACCCATCATGATAAACAGATTGCATGGATGCAGCACGAAAGGCTGGCGCATCTGATGACCATGCTGTTTGTCTGCCTTTTCTTTCTTTTGGCCTTCGGTTTCACCATGATCCATTTTGTTCTTCCCTATATGCTTCTGACGGCCCTGCTTTTGATCCTGTCGGTCGCCTATATTCTCCACTATTACCGCCTCGAAAACAGCATACAGAGATGGTATGTCGTATCCAACCGGATCAGAGATAAACTGCTTCAATCAAAATAAAAAAAGCCCCTTGTCCAATATGACAAGGGGCTTTCATCTTCAGCCTGTAGGGAACGGTTTAAAACCGTTCCCTACGTTTTTTACATCCCCATTCCGGGATATCCGCCACCGGGAGGCATACCGGGCATTCCGCCGCCTGCGCCCTTCTCTTCGGGCTTGTCGGCAATCATGCACTGGGTGGTCAGAAGCAGCGCGGCAACAGAGGCTGCATTCTGCAGAGCGAAACGGGTCACCTTGGTGGGATCAATGACACCGGCTGCGATCATATCTTCATACACGTCGGTGCGGGCATTGAAACCATAGGAACCCTTCTTCTCTTTGACTTTCTCGACCACAATGCTGCCTTCCAGGCCGGCATTTTGGGCAATCATTTTAATCGGCTCTTCAATCGCTTTCTTGACGATATTGACGCCGATCTGCTCGTCGCCTTCCAGGGTCAGTTTGAGCAGCGCGGGCAGTGTGCGCAGATAAGCAACACCGCCACCGGGAACAATACCTTCTTCCACGGCGGCGCGGGTAGCATGCAGAGCATCTTCCACGCGGGCTTTCTTTTCCTTCATTTCGGTTTCGGTTGCAGCGCCGACTTTAATCACGGCAACGCCGCCGACCAGTTTAGCCAGTCTTTCCTGAAGTTTTTCCCGATCGTAATCGGAGGTCGTCTCTTCGATCTGAGCGCGGATCTGTTTGACGCGGCCTTCCAGTTCGGCGCGCTTGCCTGCTCCGTCGATGATGGTGGTGTTGTCTTTATCGATGGTGACCTTCTTGGCTTTTCCCAGATCTTCCAGTTTCACGTTCTCCAGTTTGTAGCCCATGTCTTCGGAGATCATCTTGCCGCCGGTGAGGATGGCGATGTCTTCGAGCATGGCCTTGCGGCGGTCGCCGAAACCCGGGGCTTTAACGGCTGCCACATGCAGGGTGCCGCGAATCTTGTTGACCACCAGGGTGGCCAGCGCTTCGCCTTCGATGTCTTCGGCAATGATGAGCAAAGGACGGCCCATTTTGGCAATCTGTTCCAGAATCGGCAGCAGGTCTTTCATGCCGCTGATTTTCTTTTCGTAAATCAGAATTAATACGTCTTCGAGGGCCACCAACATCTTGTCGGCGTTGGTGACAAAGTAGGGAGAAAGATAACCGCGGTCAAACTGCATCCCTTCGACGATCTCCAGCTCGGTCTCGAGCCCTTTGGCTTCTTCAACCGTGATGACGCCTTCCTTGCCGACCTTGTCCATGGCGCCGGCGATGATATTGCCGATGGTTTCATCGTTGTTGGCGGAAATGGTGCCGACC
>WOYI011192426.1_pt1 | contig 13789 bp, 8 predicted proteins | sample 6423411 | NCBI WGS metagenome assembly WOYI01 (sample SAMN13441803, study PRJNA592873) | oil field metagenome | biome: oil field; feature: oil-well bore; material: oil-contaminated soil; isolation source: oil-contaminated soil from oil-well borehole | place: Germany: Wietze | collected 2016-10-18 ...
TGACTGGGCTAGGAGAGCTTCGGCGGACTCCTGCTGACGGGCCAGCTGTCCCCAGAGGTCCACTTCGTACCCCAGTACCCCGGACACGGAAAAGGGGTTTGAGGTGACCGCACCCCCGCCGCCCCGTAACGAATCCCCCCCCTCGAGGACCCCCCCAGTCTGGTTGCCGTAGATGTCGGGGTAGCGCTCCCTGCTGGCCTCGGCCTGGAGATCCAAGGTAGGGAGGCGGTTGGCCTTTGCCAGTCCGAGCCGGGCATGGGTTTCCCGGATGCGTGCGAGCTGTAGGCGGATATCGAGGTTGTCCTTGAGGGTTCGCCCAATGAGGTATGCCAAAGAGGGGTCGTCAAAGAGGGCCCACCATTCCCGCCAGTCTTCCCACCTCTTAAGCTCGTCCGGGGTCGCCGCGGCTTCCTTGGGCCATGAGTGGGGAAGCTCCATTTTGGGCTGCCGGTAATCGGGGCCCAGTTGGCACCCTAGGGAGATCATGAGGGAGCAGACCGCGAAGGCTAACGGGTAGCGTCTATTCATCAGGCTTCCCCTTACCCCTAATGTTTTTCAGCCAGTCGGCGAAGTCTTCGACAAGCCTGAAGGCTAGGGGCACGAACACCAAGGCCAGCGAGCTGGCCAGGATCATGCCGCCGACGATGACGGTCCCTAGCTCCCTACGGCTGTTGGCCCCCGCGCCGCTGGCGAACAGCAAGGGGAGGGTCCCGACGATGAACGTCAGGGCCGTCATCATGATGGCTCGAAACCGCTGGCGGGCGGCGGCGCTGGCGGCCTGGGAAGCCTTCATGCCCCCGGACTTGTTCTGAGCGGCGAACTCGACGATCAGGATGGCGTTCTTGCTCGAAAGACCGATGAGGACCAAAATGCCGACCTGAAAGTAAATATCGTTGGGAACGCCCCGAAGAAGGGAGAAAATCACCGCCCCAAGGGCACCGAAGGGGACGGCGGAGGCCACGGCAAGCGGGAGGAGCCAGCGCTCGTACTGTGCCGCTAGGATCAAAAACACCATGACCAGCCCCAGAGCGAACGCCATACTCCCCGTCCCGCTGGCCACCTCTATCTGGTAGGCTTCTCCTATCCAGTCGACGAGCGTAGTCTTGATATCGAGGCTCGAGGCCCAGGCCTCCTTGATCGCGTCCTTGACCTGCCCCGTCGTGTAGCCGGGGGCGGGATCGGCCATGATCTTCGAGGCCGCATAGACGTTGAAGCGTTCGATGATGTCCGCCTCGGGGATGCGCTCTAGGGTAACCAGAGAGCTGAGCGGGACAAGCCCTCCATCCTGAGAGCGGACAAAGATACGCCTGAGGTCGTCGTGCTGGTCGCGGAAGGCTCCTTCGGCCTGGATGTTGACCTGCCAGGTACGACCCGAGAGGGTGAAGTCGTTGATGTAGAGGCTCCCGAAGGCGCTCTGCATGGCCTCGAATACCCTGTTGACCGGGATATTCATGGCTCTGGCCTTCTCCCTGTCGAGAGTGGCCTTGAACTTGGGAATGTTCGTATCCAAAGTGGCGCGGGCGTTAGTGACTTCGGGCCTGTTTTCGAGGGCTTCCATCAGTCTGTCCGCCATGCGCCTGACGTTTTGAGGGGAGGGGTCGCCCCGAACCTGGAGGTAACCCTCTACGCCGCCCGTCAAGGAGAGCCCTCGGATGGGTGGAGGAAGGAAAGAGACGATCTGGGCCTCGAGGAAATCCTGGTCCATGCCCGTAATCCGCTTGGCGAGCGAAAGGGCATCCTTCCCCTTGCCCTGCCGCTCGCCCCAGTCGCTCAAGTCCGCAAACCCGACTCCAGAGTTGGTCCTTAGGGAGGAGGCGATGATGTCGAACCCGGCGAACGCGGTGAATTGATCGATTTCCTCCATCTGGATCAAGCGCTCAGCGATCCTGTCCCGGACTTCCTCCGTTCTTCCGAGCGCCGAAGCGGCCGGAAGCTTGTAGGTGACCATCAAGGAGCCTTGGTCCTCCTGGGGGACCAGTCCGGATGGTAACCTGTTGAACAAAAGAAAAATCCCCACAAGGACGACGGCGAACAAGGAAAGGCCCACGAAGGCATGAGCGATGAAGTAGTCTACACCCTTCATGAAAACCCTGGTGACGGCGTTCAAGCCCCGGTTAAAAAGCTGGAAGGGGCGGGCGATTTCGTGCCTCTGGCCGCCGAGCAACAGAGCGCACAGGGCCGGGGTCAGCGTCAGCGCCACGACGCTCGAGAAGCAGACGGCGACCACGATCGTCACGGCGAACTGTCTGTAGAGGACTCCGCTCAGCCCACCCAAGAAGGCGACGGGGGAGAAGACGGCGACGAGCACCATCGTGGTGGCGATGACCGCCCCGGCGACCTGGTTCATGGTCTCCACGGATGCGTCCCGGGCCCCGAAGCCCTGCTCACGCATCAGGCGGTCCACGTTCTCCATGACGAGAATGGCGTCGTCCACCACGATCCCGATGGCCAGGACGAGCCCGAAGAGGGTGAGCAGGTTGATGGAAAACCCGAGCGCGAGCATGCCGGCAAACGCCCCGATTAAGGATACCGGGATGGCGACGACAGGGATCAGCGTCGCTCGAACATGCTGAAGAAAGACAAAAGTGACGAGAACCACCAAGACGATGGCGATCAGGAGCGTAAGGAACACCTCGCGGATGGAGATTTTCACGAATTCGGTCGTGTCGTAGGGGATGGTGTATTTGAGCCCTTCGGGGAAGCGGCTTTCCATATCCTTAAGTGAGGCCATGACCGCATCGGCCGTGTTGAGGGCGTTCGCCCCGGGCTCGAGGTAGATACCCATGGGGACGGCAGACCTTGCGTTGTAGGTGGCCGAAAAGGCATAGCTCTTGGCGCCGAGCTCGGTGCGGGCCACATCGGACAGGCGCAGCGTCGCCCCTTTCCCGTCGGCCCTGAGGATGATGTCGTCGAACTCCTTAGGGGATTTGAGCTGGCCCCTTGTGGTGAGGGCGTAGGTAAAGGCCTGCCCCTCGGGTGCGGGTGCCGCCCCGATTTGCCCGGCGGCAAAATTGACGTTCTGCTCCCGAATGGCCGAGGCGATGTCCGATGGGGTCAGGCGGTACTGGGCCATTTTTTCGGGATCCATCCACACGCGCATCGAGTAGTCCTTGGAGCCGAACAAGGAAGCATCGCCCACGCCGGGCAGGCGCACGAGCTCGTCGACCACGTTCAAGAGGGCATAGTTGCTGATGTAAACCGAGTCGTGCTCCTTGCGCTCGGAATACAGGACGATAACCATCAAGATGTCCGTCGATAGCGCCTGAACCCTGATCCCTTGCTCCCTGGTGGCTGCGGGCAACCTGGGCAGGGCCGCCTGGACCCGGTTGTTGACGTTGATCGAGGCCTGGTCGGGATCCGTGCCGATCTCGAACGATACCCGAATGCGAAGGGAGCCGGCGTCCGTGCTGACGGATTCCATGTAGATCATGTCCTCGACCCCGTTGATTTCCTGCTCGAGGGGGGCGGCGACGGATTCGGCCATAACCTTGGCGCTTGCTCCGGGGTAGGTGGCCGTCACGACGACCTGGGGCGGGACGACATCGGGGTATTGCGCGACCGGCAGGGCAAAGAGTGCCACCAGTCCCGCGATGATGATGACGATGGAGATGACCGAGGAAAAGATGGGGCGGTCGATGAAGAACTGAAACATCAGGCCGCGCTTTCTTCGGGGGTTACGATGGCCACGGGAGTGCCGTCTTTGAGGTTCACATGCCCGTTGACCACGAGCCGGTTTCCTGGGGAAAGCCCCTCGAGAATCACCTGCCGGCCTTCGACGATGACTCCTAGACGCACGGGAGTCAAACGCGCCTTCCCGTCACTGTCGATCACGAAGACCGCGGGGCCCTTCGGGGTCTGGACGATGGCAGCCTCGGGAACCGCCACAACGTCCCTGAACGACTCGAGGGCGACATGGACACGGACGAACTGACCCGGGATGAGCCCGCTTTGGGGGTTGGGGAAGACGGCGCGGAGCGTGACGGTTCCGGTTTCGATATCGATCGTGCTTTCGGTGAAATCCACCGTACCCGTTACGGGATACGGCCGGCCGTCGGGAAGGGTGAGCCTGGCCTCGCGTAGGATGGGCTCTTTGCCCTCGGCTCTCCTTTTGGTGGGCGGGGCCTGCTCGAGGAAGGCGGCGTCGTCCTCGGGCAGGGCAAAGCGCACGTGGGCGGGGTCGTGCTGGACGATCGTCGTCAAAAGCGTTCCGTACTGTACGAGATTTCCCTCGGAAAAGGCCTCGAGACTCGTGATTCCGCTTACGGGAGCCTTGACGTGGGCGTATTCGAGGTTAAGCTCGGCCCTGTTGAGCTCGGCCCTGGCCATATCGAAGCGGGCCTGCCCCGCCTCGAGGGCCGAAAGGGCGTTGTCCCGTTCCCGCTCGCTCGCGGCCTTCTTGGCGAACATCCGCGAGACCCGGCGCCATTCCCTCTTGGCGTTGTTCAAGTTGGCCCTGGCGTCCTCGAGGTTGGCCTTCGCCTGGTTCAGGGCGATGACGAAGGGCCTTCGGTCGATGACGAAGAGGGGCTTGTCCTGCTCGACGACCTCACCCTCCGTGTACAGGCGCTTCTCGATGACCCCCTCGACACGGGCCCTGACCTCGACTTCCCGCACGCCATAGACCCGGCCAGGATAGTCCCGCTCGAGGACGAGGTCCTCTTTTTTGAGGACGCTGACCTCGACGGGTAAGCGCCTTGGTGGAGCTGGACTCTTATCGCCGCCGCAGCCAACGAGCGCCAAAAGGATGACGACGGCGGGCAAGGCTGCCCACATTCCGGGATACGGTTTCCGACCCCGAAGGGCTTCGAGCGTAAGCTTGAGCCGATTTTTATGCCTTGAAGGCTTTACTCGTCGGAAGATTTTTATCATTCCCATTCTTTCTTTTCGATGAATCGAGCGAATGCTAGACAGGAGTTTTCGAAAGGATGCCGTTCAGGACGATGGTCAGCTGATCCTCGAGCCGACTTTCCAAAGAAACCCGGCTGGCCGTGATGTGGCGGATGACAATGGCTCCGTAAAGCAGCTCGCCCAACGTCTCCAGGATGATTTCAGGAGAGAACGGCCTGAGTTTGCCCTGCTTCAACAAGGTTTCGATCAAAGAAAGCCATCTTTGGCTCCTTGTGTCCTTGTATAGGAAGTAGGTAGGCTTAGCGAGGTCGCGGAATTCCACCCTTTCTTGGAGGAAGAGCTCCACGATGTCCGGCTTGGCGTCGAAAAAGCGCAGGTAAGCCTTGATCGCCGCTTTGAGTTGTTCGAGAAGATCCTCGATCCCTTCCGTTTCACGGTCTACGGCATCTATCAGGCTTTCTACGGAATGTCTCACGGTGGAGAAGAAAAGGGCTTCTTTCGTGGGAAAAATCCGGTAAACCGTTCCCTTTCCGACGTGGGCTCGATCGGCGATATCCTGCACCCTTGTCCTGCGGTAGCCTAATTCGGCAAACACGGCCGTTGCCGCCTCTAGGATCTGGGCTTCCCGTTTGATCGAGGGCTTAAGCGTTGGATGTATTTGGGGCATGCGGGATAGGGTTAGAATAGGGCGTATAAAAAGGCACGGCTTCTTCTGTTTTTTTTAAGATGCGGACGGACCGGTCAGTCCATAGGGTACCCTACAGCGGCTCCTCATGCAAGCGATAACCGCAGCAAGCCGCCCGCAGGTCCGGGAATGGCGGGATGTTTGCCCCTGGAGCCTCGGAAAGATGCTCGTCATGGCCGGTTTCTTTTGCGCGGGTTCCGAATCAGGAAAAAGAACGGTGCGCTTACCAAAAACAGCGCGCTGAACAGCCAGAAAATGTCGGCGTAGGCCATCATCTGCGCGTTGGCGTTGAGCTGGGCGTTCATGACGGCCAAGGCCATATCTTGGAGGTGGTAAGGGTCGAGCGTGTAGAGAAGCTGGGAAGGGGGCATGCCGGTCGAACCCGCACCGTAGGGCAGAAGATGAGCGATCGTTCCCCATCGCTCCCGAAAGATCGGAGAGAATTGGCTTAGGTGCTCGATCAAGACGGAGCGGTGGAACTGCGTCCTGCGTTCAGAAAGCGTGCTCACGAGCGCGTAACCCGTCGAGCCTCCGAACTGTCGAATGAGGTTGTAGATTCCCGAGGCCTGGACAAGGTCCTTTGGGTTGACGGCAGAGAGCGTGAGTGTCGTAAGCGAGCTCCAGACGGCCGCGTTCCCCAACCCCCAGACGATGAGCGGCCAGAACACCTCGGAAATCCCCGAATCCAGGCTCAAGTTTTTGAGCATGAGCCCCGAGGCCGCCATAATAACAAACCCGACCGCGCTCGTAATCCTCGGATCGACCAGGTTGTAAAGCCTCCCTGTCGCCGGCAGCACAAGGAACATGATAAGCGCTCTAGGCAACACGGCCAGCCCGGCGTGCGTGGCGTCAAACCCCAAAAGCTCCTGGGTCCAGACTGGGATTACGAAGTTGTTGGCGTACAGGCATACCATCAGGACCGTGCCCATGGCCGTGCCCATGCTGAACGAGAAGTTTTTCATCACCCTAAGCTCGACGGCGGGCGATTTGGCCTTGAGCTCCCAGTAGATGAACCCAAAAAGGCTAAGGACCCCCAGGATCCCGAAGCGGTAGGTCAGGGCCGAGTTGAACCAATCCCAGCGCTGACCACGCTCGAGGACAAGATCGAGGCAAGACAGCGCCACGGCCAAGAGCCCGATTCCTAAAAAATCCGTCCTTGCCCGGACGCGCTTTTTAGGGTCGTCCGCGGGCAGGGTCATGGGGACCAAAAGAAGCGTGGCAATGCCGATCGGGATGTTGATCAGGTAGATCCAGGGCCATCCGTAATTGTCCGTGATCCAGCCGCCCAAAACCGGGCCGATCGCCGGTCCCGCCATGGCCGCCATTCCGAAAATGGCCATCGCGAAGCCTTGCTCTCCCGGGGGAAAGACCTCCATCATGAACGCCTGGGCCGTCGGGATCAACACGCCCCCGCCAAAGCCTTGGAGCGCTCGAAAGGCGATCATTTCGGGCAGTGTCCTCGCCATTCCGCACAGTCCAGAGGCTAGCGTGAACACCATTACGGCGCTGAAATAGAACCTGCGCCTGCCAAAGCGCTGCGAAAAAAAATAAATGAGAGGCATGACGATGACGTTGGCCACCATGTAGGAGATGGCGACCCAGGTGATCTCGTCGATCCCGACGCCCAGCCCGCCCGCCATGTGCGGCATGGCGACGTTTACGATGGAAGTATCGATGACGGCCATCAGGGCGCCCAAAAGGACGGTCATCGACACGAGCCATTTGGCCGGCATGGACTTCCTCCTTGGAGAGCCGATTCAGAAAACGCGGTCGGTAAGCCCTTGGCATAGGGCTAAGAAGAAAGGTCTCTATCTACGGTATAGCATATAGAATAAACTGGTAGGTTGGCAAACGGGGCCGCTAGAGTACCCCGTCGTCTTTCATGCCTAGTCCCGCCGGCTCTTTTGGCCCTGGAGAGCGCTTGGAAAACCTTTCTTTGAGGCGTCCGAGCTGCTGAAGGACCCTTTGGGAGAGCGGCACGACATCGTCGAAGTAGGTATAAATGGCGGGTACGACGTACAGCGTAAGGAACGTCGAGGTGATCATTCCGCCTAAGATAGCGATGGCCATGGGCCGCCTGGCCTCCGCGCCCGTCCCGATACCTATGGCCGTCGGGATGACGCCCGCGATCGTCGACAAGGCCGTCATCAAAATCGGCCGCAATCGAAGGGGACACGCCTGCAGAAGGGCTTCGTTGCGCCCCTTGCCCTGATCGCGCAGCTGGTTTGTAAAATCCACCATCAATATCGAATTCTTCTTGACGATCCCCAAAAGCAGGATCATCCCGATCATGCTCATGATGTTAAGCGTCTGGCCAAAAATAAGAAGGGCAACGAACGCCCCGATCGTCGAAAGCGGAAGGGCCGAGAGGATCGTCAAAGGGTGCAGGAAGTGGTCGTACTGGCCGGCTAGGATGATGTAGCTGATCGTTATGGCCATCCACAGCGCAAAGATCAAATACATGAAGCTTTCTTTCATCGTCTCGGCCTGGCCAGCCGGCGCCACCGAATAGCTGGGGTCGGGCAAGATCGAGCGGGCGTAGGCCATGCTCTTTTCGAGCGAGGTCTCGACAGAGGCCCCTTGCGCAACGTCGCCGTACACCGTAATGGCCTTCTCTCTGTCGCGGCGTGTTATCGTGTTCGGGCCTACGGTCTCTATGAGCTTGACGATGCTGGCCAGCCGGTAGCGCTCCCCTCGCCTATTGGCCACTAGAATGTGGTTGATGATGTCGGGGTTTAATCGGCTATTGTCGTCGAACCTCACGCGGATGTCGTAGCGGCGCCCGTTTTCAGGGTCTTCAAACTTGGAAGTGACGAGCCTCGCCCCGCCGATCAGGGCGTAGACGTTCTGCGTGATGGCGTCAATGTCGATGTCCAAGTCTGCCGCCTTGTCGCGGTCGATCTCCAAATGCAACTCCGGCTTTCTTAACTCCGCCGAGTCGTCCACGTCCACGACTCCAGGCAGCGTCTTCGTGTAATCGACCGTTCTTTGCGCCACTTGGGCCAGCTTGTAGATGTTGTCGCCTTTAATATCGAACTGGAGCGGGGTTTTCCGGTCTCCCGTCGAAGCTCCCGTCGGAATCGTCTCCGGGTCTTCCAAAAACGCCTGGATGCCAGGGATTTGGGCGAACTTTTTCCGTAGCCCGGTCATGATTGCCTGCTGGGAACGGTTTCTGTCGCCCTTTTCTTTGAGCGTGACGAAGATAAACCCTTTGGAGACGTCCCTCGCCCCCCGTACCTGCCCTAACCCCACAATCGAAATGTACTTGAGCGTCTCTGGCGTTTCCTGGACAATTTTTTCTAGAATCTTGTGCTTGGCGTCCATGTACTCGATCGAAGAGCCGAGCGGCCCTTTCGTCCGGATGATGAAGCGCGCCAAGTCCTGCTTGGGCGTAAATTCCTGGCCGATAAACTTGATCAGGAAAAAGCTCGAAACGCACGATACGACCGCAACCGTAACGACAAGGAAGCGGTGATTGAGCGAAAACGGAAGCGTTTTCCGGTAAAGATGCTCGAGCGTGCCGTTAACCCTCTCGAACCCTCGAAAGATGACGTTAGTCGAACGCCCCGTTTTCAAGTACCGAGAGCAGAGCATGGGAACGAGCGTCAATGCGACGAACAAAGACAGCAAGATAGCGCCCGCGACGATGATGCCGAATTGGTAGAAGAACTTGCCAATCAGCCCGCCCATGAAGGCCACGGGAAGGAACATGCCGGCGATGGCGAGCGTCGTGGCCGTGGCCGCTCCCGTGATCTCGGAGGCCCCTATGACCGAGGCGGTTTGCCTATCCTTGCCCTCCTCCATGTGCCGGTAAATGTTCTCCAGCACGATGATGGCGTCGTCGATCACGATGCCGGTAAGCACCGTCATGGCAAGCATCGTCATGTTGTTGAGCGTGAACCCCAAAAAGTACATCAGCGCAAACGCCCCGATGAACGAGGTGGGGATGGCAAGCGCCGTGATGACGCTCGGGTTTAAAGATTGCAAAAACAGCCACACGATCAAGGCGGCGAAGATGCTGCCAAAGAGGAGCTCTTCCTTGGCCGAATCGACGGTTTGCTTGATAAAATCGCTCCCGTCGTAGGCAATCGCCATTTTCATGCCCTTGGGCAGCGCGGGCTCGATCTGTTTGAGGCGCTCCTTTACGGCCTCGGCCACCTGAAAGGCGTTAGCCCCGGTTCTTTTGGCCACCCCGAAGGAGACACACGGCGTTCCGTCATAACGGGCACGCGTGCGGTCCAATTCCATCCAGTCTTTGGCGTACCCGATGTCTTTAAGGCGTATGGGCGCTCCGTTCCTGTAGACCACGATCAGGCTGTTGAAGGCCTCTTCGGTAAGCAGGTTGCCTTCTGTCAGCACGTTGAACTCGCGCTCTGTCCCTTCGAGGATGCCCGAGGGCGCCTCGATGTTCTTCTGACGAATGACGTCCATCACCTCGGCGGCTGTCAGGTTGTAGCCCTCGAGCTTCGCCGCGTTCAGGTACACGCGCATCTCGCGTCGTCTGAACCCGCCGTATTGTATGTTGCCCACGCCCGGCACGGTCTGGATCTTGGGTCTTAGAGTGTAGTCGAGGTACTCGGAAATGTCCTTGATGCTCATCGTGTCGGAGTAAAGCGAAACCCAAAGGATCGGGCGGGCGTTGATGTCTAGCTTGTTGATTACGGGCGGGTCGATGTCGGTCGGCAGGTCGCGCAGGGCTTCCGAAACCTTGTCGCGCACCTCGGCCGCGGCATCCTCAGGGTTGCGGTAAAGCTCGAACTCGACGATGATGCGCGAGCCGCCTTCCATCGAGATCGAGGTGATGTGCTTGACGCCCTCGATCTCGGTAAGGCGCTCCTCGACCTTGTCGGTGACGGAGCCGTCCACGCTGGAAGGGTCGGCACCTTCCCATGTCGTGTTGACCGTGACGGTAGGAATGTCTACTTCGGGAAAGATGTCGATGCCAAGCCGGTTGAGTGCCACGAGCCCGAAAAGCAGGATCGTGGCGATGAACATGCTCGCAAGGACGGGCTTTCTGATCGAAAGGTTAGAAAGGTTCATTCACTGCTCTCTTATGTGACGCTTTTAGGAGACCACCCGGATCTTCATTCCCTCTTCGAGGGCGTCGGAGCCGTCAGTAATAACCCTTTCGGCTTGCTTGAGCCCCGAGAGGATCTCGACGAGCCCCCTTTCTCGGACCCCAGTCGCCACGACCCGCTCCCTGGCCGTATCGCCCTCGAGCACGTACACGACAGGCTTGCCCCGCCTCGAGGTGAGCGCGCCCTCGGGGATGAAGATCGCGTTTGCCTTCTTGCCTACAACGACCTCTACGTCCGCAAAGAACCCTGGCTTCAAGAGCGCCTCGGGGTTTGGCACGTACGCCTTGAGCGTGACCATGCGCGAGCTCTGGTCGGCACCCGGGGCGATATAATAGACCCCGCCCGTGAACAGCTCGCCTGGGTAGGCTTGAGTGCGCATTCGCACCAGCTGGCCGATTTTCACCTTGTAGACTTCGGATTCCGGAATCGTGAAGGTGAGCTTGATCGGGTCTGTTTTTAAAAGCAGGAACAAATCGTCTGCTACCTTCATGTACTGCCCGGGAGATATGTAGCGTACTTGAATAAAGCCAGGCAGGGGGGCGCGGATACGGGTATCTTTAAGGCGCTCCTCGGCAAGCCCCAAGCTCGCCCGCATTTGATCCACCCTTGCTTCGGCAAGCTCCACCCTTGTCTTGGCGTCGTCGTAGTCTTGCTTGGAGACCATCTCTTTTTTGACGAGCGCTTCTTTTCTGGCGAGCGTAACCTTGGCGTTTGCTAAATCGGCGAGCGCTTCGGCCACGTCGGCCTTGGCCTTCAAAAGCTCTTGCTGGATCTTTTTGTCGTAGAAGATGCAAAGGAGCTTTCCTTGCTCGACATAGCTTCCTTCCTCGACGTAAAGCTCTTCAACCCTCTCTTCGACCCTGGCCTTGATCGGAACGGCCTCGTCGGCAAAAAGGCTGCCTATGGCCTTTACGGTAAGCTCAAGCTCCCTTGGTTTAACCATCGCTACCTTTACGGGAAAGCTATCGGCCGACTTTTGGCCGACCTCTTTGGCGTTCGAGTCTGGCTCTGTTCCCTTGCAGGCAGGGACAGAAAACGCAAGAAAAGCGAGCATTAGTCCCTGGAAGAAGCCAGTGCGATCAAATATTCGTACCATTTCCTGAAGAGTGCCTCGCTGTTTTTTGGGGGCTGCCATTCGGCTTTAAGCAGGTTGAGCCCCATCATACGCTTTAGGTTATAAACGGCAACCTCGTGATCGAACGTGTCGTTCGCCAGATTGATCTGGGCGTTTAGATAAGCGGCCTGAGCGTCGGTAACGTCTATCGCGTCGGCTAGGCCCACCTTGTACTGCCCGTTGATCAGCTCTAGGTTCGAGCTGGAGGCCTCGACCTCGGCCATTGAGGCCTCGAGCGTCTTTTCTAGGGTGACGATGCTCAGGTACGCCTCTTTCACCGCATAATCGATGTCGCGCTTCAACGCCAGGTAACGCTGGGTAGCCTGGATGAGCGAGGCGGTCGTATCGCGCAGGTCTACAAACCTCAGCCCCCCTTCCAGGATGGGCACGGTGACGACGCCGTACACGCTCCAGTTGTCGCGCTCATGGGGATAGGGCGTACTCCCGAACGTCGCCCAGTTCGCCTGCATGTCCATGTAGGGCAAAAAACGCGTAAAGACGAGCTGTTTGTCGTTGCGCGCCGAGTACAGGGCCTCTTCGTAGCTTTTCAGGTCGGGCCTTGTCAGGTAGGTCATCTGAAGGATCTTATCGAGAGGCAGCTGGGGCTTGAGAACCGTAAGGGGACGAACGGGCTGGATTCTTTCTTTGGGCAGGTGAAGGTACCTAGCGAGGCTCTCGAGCGCCAAATCGAGGTTGTTGCCCGCCTGGATCAGGTTCCGCTGGGCCGTGGCGTAATCCACCTCCGCCCTCAAGACGTCCGTTTTGATAACCTCGCCTACCTCGAGCCTCACCCTGGCGACGTCCAAGTGCTCTTTTGTCTGCCTTAAGAATTCCTCGTTGATCTCGACCATCCGTTGGGACTTGAGCACGTTGTAGTAGCCGCTCACGACCTGGAATAGGTACTCTTGCGAAACGTAGAAAAGATCGGCCAACGACCCTTTGATCGTATGCCTGGCACGCGCCAAAAGGACGGGTAGGCTGAAGTCGATCAAACGCTCGGTTAGCAGGATCTCGCCCTGCGAGGAGTGGTTGGACGCCCCTCCAATCTCTCCAAGCGTCTGGCCGCGCTCCGCGGCCGAACGGGCGGCCCCAACCCTGGAGTGGAGGTAATCGAGGTTATAATCGACCTTAGGAAGGACGGTCGTGAGCGCTCGGTAAGGGTCTAGCCTGGCGCGCTTCACCTCTTCGTGCGAGACGGTGACCTCTTCGGAGGTCTTTAGCGCCTGCACGAGGGATTCTTTCAGGGTAAGCGCGGACGAAACGCCAAGGAAGCCCAAGAACGAAAGAAGGCACCCGGCAAAACCCAAAAAATAGCTAAACTTTCGAAACATTCCCAAGGGCCTGGACGTGAATCAAGGGAAAAAGGCCATGCTTCGCTGGAAGGTCAGCCATACTTCACGAAGCGCTTGTCGCGACAAGATGGCCTAAGCACTCTTGCCTTGCACGGTAAATTTCATGGAGAGTAGTATAACACAACCCATGAAGCACAAGATGAGCCCTCAAGCACGAACTGCCAGGAACCACGATTGAGGGGGGTCCCCAATGCCAAGGCTCTCGAAGGCCTTCTTTGCGGCACTTATCGGACTTGCTTTCGGGGTTGGGTGCGCCAGTGTTCCCAAGCCACCCGATGCCCACATGAAGCTTTACAAGGCGATCAACACCTACCTCAAGGCTCCTTACAGATGGGGGGGCAACACGGCTAGTGGGATCGACTGCTCCGGGTTCGTCAAGCAAGCCTACGGCAGGGCGGGAATCGAGCTGCCGAGGACGGCCAAAGAGCAGCACGCGATCGGTAAGGGCATCAAAAGAATGAACGACCTTAAGTACGGGGACGTCGTCTTCTTCGCGATGAAAAAGCGCAAGGAGAAATTCCTGTTCTTTTTCACCCGCTACAAGAACGCCGATTTGCCGACGCACAACGGCATTTACCTTGGCGATTACGTGTTCGTGCATGCATCCAGCTCTCAAGGCGTTACGCTTAGCCTCTTGAACGACCCTTACTGGCAGTTCCACTTCATCGATGGAAGACGCTACCTGGATTAAGCCAGGCCCCGCCTGCGACGC
>WOYI010638628.1_pt1 | contig 13782 bp, 12 predicted proteins | sample 6423411 | NCBI WGS metagenome assembly WOYI01 (sample SAMN13441803, study PRJNA592873) | oil field metagenome | biome: oil field; feature: oil-well bore; material: oil-contaminated soil; isolation source: oil-contaminated soil from oil-well borehole | place: Germany: Wietze | collected 2016-10-18 ...
AATGACGATTTTAAAAATAATCGGGAAGAAAAATATTTTCTAACAAAGTACTGCTTTAATAGAGGAAGGCTCAAGTTAAACGGATATGTGCCTATAGCTTGAAGCCGTATTGGGGAAAACCCGACGTACGGAATTTTAGGGGGGATTTTGGAAACACAGGCTAAAAACGCTGTGCGCCAGAATTCTACCAGACACTGATTAATAAATGTGATACGGGAGACTTTTGAATTGTTCAGGAATTGTAATTCGAAGCTGATTATAACGGATTAGTAGGGGATGTGAGGCCGGTAGAGAATCCCTTTGTGTGGGAAGTGTGTCTATTTTGTAATGTTCAGCGTCGGAAAAGGCTTAATGCGGAGATTACAGGGGTATAACTACCGGTAGTTCATACGAATAAGCAGTTCATCGGGTCGGTAAAACGGCTCTGCTTCCTTCCTGAAGATCGTCCGTCCTCAAGTCTAAATAGGAATTCGGGAATACAAAGAAGTGGTGTATTTGGACCTGATAGAAAGGGAAATAATAGCTTTAATATTTGACGCAAAAAAAGAAGTAAATAAGACGGGGGTTGCAAAAGAAAAATCAGGGTTTTAGTCCATCGGCAATTAACGTATTTTGAAGAGAATCAGGATTTCTTCAGGATTTTTTTTAGAAAGAGAGGGTTGCGTTGGGCGATAAAGGATAATGTCTCGAACAGGAAGAGCGTGCTGGATAAATTTGTGATATACCTTGATTACATTACGGAATTACGTAAAGATGCCCAAGAGAAGCTTTTGATCAGGAAGGACTTAAAGGCACGGGAAAGGGTTAGAGTAGAAATAGGATTTGTGAGCAAGATAGTGATTTTCCAAAATTTAAAATACTATTTGGAGAAAAAATGCAAAGAAGAATAAATTATTTCATTGTTGTTTTATTTCTGGGTATTTCATTTCTACTGTTGACGGCTACTGGTTGCACAAAGCAAAAAGGACTGCCGCCAAAGAACCCCGAAGTGGCTATAGTTGAGATGCGCCCGGAACGTTTAGTGATCACCACTGAATTGCCTGGCCGCACAGCTCCTTTTCTGGTTGCGGAAATCCGTCCTCAGGTAAATGGACTGATTCAGAAACGCTTGTTTACGGAAGGTTCTGAAGTTAAGGCCGGACAGGTGCTCTATCAGATCGATCCTGCTCCGTATCAAGCGGCGTTTGATAAAGCCAAGGCTAACCTACCGGCTCTCCAGTTGAGAGCTGACCGCTACAAGGAGGCACTGATTGATAAAGCAGTAAGTCAACAGGAGTTTGATGATGCGGATGCCGCTTTAAAACAGGCTGAAGCAGAGTTTGAAACAGCCCGCATCAATCTTAGCTATACTAAAGTTGTCTCTCCGATTACCGGACGCATCGGCGCCTCTAGTGTAACTGAAGGCGCGATTGTGACTGCGTACCAATCTGAAGCTTTGGCGAAAATTCAGCAGTTGGATCCTATTTATGTGGACATTCCTCAATCTACCACTGAATTATTGCGTCTGCGGCATAGCTTGGAGGATGGCCGTCTTAATCCCGATGGAACGAATCAGAATAAGGTAAAAATCATTCTGGAAGACGGCACGCCGTATCCTTTGGAGGGCGTGCTTCAATTCCAGGATGTGACGGTAGATCCGACGACCGGTTCAGTTATCCTAAGGGTAATTTTTCCAAATCCTCAGAGTGTTCTTTTGCCGGGTATGTTCGTCCGGGCGGTAATCATTGAAGGTGTTAATGAACAGGCTATTCTTGTTCCTCAACAGGGAGTTTTCCGTACTCCGAATGGGGAAGCTATCGCGTTGATCGTAGATGCTGAAAATAAAGTCCAGCAACGGATGCTTAACCTTGATCGGGCCATCGGCGATAAATGGCTGGTTTCTTCAGGCCTTAATTCCGGCGATCGAGTGATTATCGAGGGTATTCAAAGAGTCCGACCTGGCGTTTCAGTAAAGGTTGTCCATTCCGACGCTGACCGCGAAAATAGTCTAACGAAATAAACGGGGAAATTTTATGTTATCGAAATTCTTTCTTAACCGTCCTGTTTTTGCCTGGGTAATTGCTATTCTGATTATGGTGCTGGGAGGCCTGGCTATCTATACTCTGCCTATCGCCCAGTATCCTCCTCTTGCTCCGCCATCCATCAGGATTGGCTGTCTTTATACGGGTGCTTCGGCGGAAACCGTAGAAAACAGTGTAACGCAGATCATCGAGCAGCAGATGACCGGTTTGGATCAAATGGTGTATATGTCCAGCAACAGCGGTTCCTCCGGTATTTCTTCTATTGAATTGACTTTTGCTCCGGGGACTGATCCGGATATTGCCTGGACTAAGGTGCAGAACAAACTTCAACTGGCGATGGCGCGGCTTCCTGATTCAGTGCAGCGCAGGGGAGTTTCAGTCCGCAAATCCACTAAGAATTATCTGTTGATCGTGGGATTGGTTTCTGAAGACGGTAGTATGAGCGATGTTGATTTGCGCGACTATATGCTTAGTGTTGTGCAGCCGGTACTGGCCAGAGTGCCTGGAGTAGGCGAAGCAGAAGGTATTGGCGGCGAATACGCTATGCGCGTATGGTTTGATCCCAAAAAACTGACCAATTACGGATTGACTGTGGAAGATGTTGTTAAGGCTCTGCAAGACTATAACGTTGAAGTTTCCGGCGGCCAGTTCGGCGGTACTCCGGCAGTAGAAGGGCAGCGTTTGAACACCTCGATCATCGTGCAGAGTCTGCTTAAAACTCCTGAAGAGTTCTTATCTGTTCCTATCCGGATTAATCCGAATGGTTCAATTGTCCGGATTAGAGACGTGGCGCGTACTGAATTGGGAAGCGATCTTGTTGACACAAAAGTTTTTTTTAACAAAAACCAGCCAGCAGCTAGCATTGCTATACGGCAGGAACCCGGAGCCAATGCTTTAAAAACAGCTGACGCGATTAAAGCAAAGATGACGGAGTTGAGCCGTTACTTTCCTAAAGGCGTAAAGGTTGTTTATCCTTACGATACTACTCCTTTTACAAGAGTGGCCATTAAAGAGGTAGCTAAGACATTGGTCGAGGCGATTTTTTTGGTTTTTCTGGTAATGTATTTATTTATGGGGAATATGCGGGCGACATTAATTCCGACGATCGCGGTGCCGGTAGTTTTGTTGGGAACCTTCGCGGTGCTGGGGCTTTTGGGGTATTCGATCAATATGTTGACCATGTTTGCTATGGTTTTGGCTATTGGTTTGTTGGTGGATGACGCCATTGTCGTGGTAGAAAACGTGGAGCGCTTGATGAGTGAGGAGGGCCTTATGCCGCGGGAGGCTGCCGCAAAGTCTATGGAGCAGATTACTCCGGCATTAATCGGTATAGGCCTTGTGCTTTCGGCAGTCTTTGGGCCAATGGCGTTTTTTACCGGATCTACCGGCGTAATTTACCGGCAGTTTTCCGTGACGGTTATTGCCTCAATGCTTCTTTCAGTGCTCGTTGCCTTGATTTTGACCCCGGTTCTCTGCGCGACGTTCCTTAAACCAATAGCCAAGGGGCATGAGCTTGCGGAAAGCGGAGTCTTGCTGCTGCGTCCTTTCTTTCGTTGGTTTGACCGGATTTTCTTTGGGATCCGCGATCAATATGTGAAGTTGGTCGCCCATTCGTTCAATCTAAGCGCGCGTTATATCTTTTTCTATTTTGTGATCGTAGCGACGATGTTATTTGTATTCATCAGGATGCCCACGGGTTATTTGCCGGATGAAGACCAGGGGCTTTTGTCTGTTATGGCTACATTGCCTCCGGGATCGACCTTAGAGCAGAGCGAATCAGTAATGGAGAAGGTGCGGAATTATTTTATGATTAATGAAAAAGATGCGGTTGAGTCTATGTTGACGATTGCCGGACAGAATCAATCCGGCCGCAGCCAAAATATCGGTATGGCTTTTGTTAAGCTTAAGGATTGGGATTTGCGTAAGCAAGCGAATCTAAAGGCAGATGCCGTGGCTGACCGGGCGATGAAGCAGTTTGCTTTGTATAAGGACGCGCTGGTTTTTGCTTTTTCACCGCCGTCAATTATCGAGCTGGGTAATGCCAAGGGCTTTGATTTTCAGTTGCAGGATCGCGGCGGCGCCGGCCATTTGAAACTTATGGAGGCCCGTAATAAACTTATCGACATGGCGGCCAAGGATCCGCGCCTGGTTCGTGTGCGGGCCAATGGGTTGGAGGATGTATCTCAATATAAGATTGATTTGGATTGGGAGAAGGCCGGAAGCCTGGGTGTTTCTATTGCTTCTATCCAGAACACCATTTCTATTACCTTTGGCAGTAGCTACGTCAATGATTTTATCAAAGACGGCCGAATCAAACATGTGGATATTCAGGCCGATGCTCCTTATCGTATGTTGCCTGATGACCTGAAAAACCTTTATGTGCGTAACACCCAGGGGAAAATGGTGCCTTATTCTTCTTTTGCTTCCGGTCACTGGATCTTCGGATCTCCGAAGTTAGAGCGCTACAATGCTTTTCCGTCCATCAACATCTGGGGTGAGCCGGCAAAGGGCAAGAGCTCCGGAGAGGCAATGCAGGCTATGGAGGAACTTGCCTCGAAATTGCCTCGCGAGTTTGGTTATGATTGGACCGGGCTTTCTTATCAAGAACGGCAAAGCGGCGCTCAAGCAGGCCCGCTTTACGCTTTTTCCATCCTAATCATCTTTCTCTGCGTAGCGGCCCTGTATGAAAGCTGGAGTATTCCTGTGGTTAATCTGTTGATGCTGCCGCTGGGAGTTTTTGGGGCGACGCTGGCGACGTCGTTGCGCGGGATGTCCAATGATGTTTATTTTCAGATTGGATTTCTTACTACCCTGGGGTTATCAACTAAAAACGCTATTTTGATTATTCAGTTCGCTCAGCAGCGCCTGGAACAGGGAGAAGAAATAATTGAGGCTACCCTGGGAGCGGTAAAAACCCGTTTCCGTCCGGTTATAATGACTTCTATGGCTTTCTTTTTCGGTGTCTTGCCTTTGGCAATATCCACGGGAGCCGGTGCAGGGGCGCAGAATGCCATTGGAACAGCGGTTGTCGGCGGGATGCTTTCCGCCACGTTCATTGACCTCATTTTTATCCCACTGTTTTTTGTTCTTGTATCCCGTTTTTTTAATCATCAGCAGCAGCGGAATATTGCGGTAGTTAAGCCGGATACCGCAGGCTTGCGGAAAAAACATTAATATGAAACGAATACCTGTTTTAATTTTAGGAGTTATCATTTGTTTAAGCGGTTGTAGTATGGCCCCGAAATATAACCGTCCGCCAGCCCCGATTCCTGACCATTGGCCCAGCGGAAATGCCTATTCGCCGATGAAGACGGCGGTCAGCGTTTCAGATGTCACGCAATTAAAATGGCAGGAATTTTTTACGGATTCGAAACTGAAAAAAATCATTGAGTTAGCCCTGAATAATAATCGCGACCTGCGGCTTGCTGCTTTGAATGTGGAAAAAGCGCATGCCATCTATGGTATCCGACAGTCGGAATTACTTCCAACTGTTAATGTCGAGGCAAGTTTTGCTAAGCAGCGTCATTCCTCCGATTTTATAAGCCCGGGGGCTTCAAATATAGCTAAACAGTACAGCGCCGGTCTAGGTTTTACTGCCTGGGAGCTTGATTTTTTCGGCCGTATCCGCAACTTGAATAAACAGGCATTGGAAGAATATTTGAGCACTGAGGAGGCCCGCCGTAGCGCGCAGATACTGTTGGTGTCCTCCGTGGCGAATGCGTACCTGGCCCTGGCGGCTGATCGGGAGAATCTTGTTTTGGCACAGAGCACCTTTCAGAACCAGTCGTCCGCATACAATTTGGTGCAGCGGCAGTATACGTTGGAGATTGCAAACGAACTGGACCTCAATCGGGCCAAGACGCCGGTGGAAATCGCTCGTCGCGACATTGCTCTTTACACGCAACTTGTTGCGCAGGATCAAAACGCATTGAACCTTTTAGTCGGTTCTTCGGTGCCGGAAGATCTCTTGCCTGCTGATCTGGCAAGCGTTAGTCCTATAAAAGATATTTCCATAGGATTATCTTCCGAGGTGCTTCTTAGGCGGCCGGATATTATGGCTGCGGAACATCAGCTAAAAGGAGCTTACGCCAATATCGGGGCGGCTCGGGCTGCTTTTTTCCCACGTATCTCGCTGACAACCGCCATCGGTTCTGCAAGCAATCAGTTTTCAGGTTTGTTCAAAGGTGGCAAGGATACATGGAGTTATGTGCCGCAGGCTGTGCAGCCGATTTTTGGTTCTCATGTTTGGTTTGCATATAAGGAGAGTAAAGCAAATCAGAAAATCGCCCTGGCTCAGTATGAGAAAGCCATCCAGACTGCTTTTAGAGAGGTAGCCGATGCCCTTGCCGTGCGTGGCACCGTAGGACAGCAGATGGCGGCGCAACAATCTTTGGTTGATACGGCCGCTGAAACCTATCGTTTGTCGAATTCTCGTTATATGAAAGGTATTGACAGTTATCTGGGCGTTCTTGATGCGCAACGGTCTCTTTTCGCCGCGCAACAGGTGTTGGTTTCCCTCCACCAAGCGAAGCTCGCAAATCAGGTACATCTTTATACCGTCTTGGGTGGAGGGGGTTTGGATGAGATGCATGGATCTAAGCGAGGCAGTCGAGACTTCATTGAAGAAGAGGCCCTTGCGTTTCTTCGCGCTGATGAATCTTCAAAAGGGAATAACCGGCATCATTAGAGAAGAAGAAACCTGATGAAAATCGGCAAGAAATGCAAGGTTATATTATTAACAGGACTTTGTTAATTTTCGATTCGCTCCTTGAATCGTTGGGATTTTATTTTTAGCAGTAGAGGGTGGCCGGGGTTCTTTGATAAGAGCAAGGCAGAGTCAATGATGATAAGCGCGGCGACAGATTCTTTGCATTGAGAGATGGAATCAGGGGAATCGTGAAGGATTTTGGAGAGGCAGGCGTTTTGTTTGATCCAGTAGGTCAAAGACCAAGCCAAGAATGACATAATCAATAATGATAATTTGCTCATTGAAATAAAGCGGGTGTTCTGGGGCAATAACCGTAACTACGGCAGCCCGCGGATATGGCATCAATTGCGCGATAAGGAAAATATTCCCTGTTCTTTGAATCGCGTAGCCCGGCTGATGCATTGTAACGGTATCGTCGCTATACAGAAGCGCAAGTTTAAAGCGACGACAGATTCAAAACATAAGTATCCTGTATTTCCGAATCTGTTGAATCGCAACTTTATCGTTACCCGTCCCAATAACGTTTGGGTATCGGATATAACTTATATCTGGACTCTTGAAGGCTGGCTGTATCTGGCGGTAATTCTGGATCTGTTTTCGCGGGGTATTGTAGGCCTTGCCATGGATAAGACGATAACCGATGAATTAACGCGGCAGGCGTTTACGCAGGCGGTTTTGCGGCGTAATCCCGACAAAGGATTGATTTATCATTCAGACCGCGGCAAGCAGTATGCCAGTAATGATTTTAAGGCGTTACTAATTCAGAACGAATTCGTCGGCAGTATGAGTAAAAAAGGCGACTGCTGGGATAATGCCGTGGCAGAGAGTTTTTTCCATACGCTTAAGGTAGAGTTGATCCACCGGATGAAGTTTATGACTCGGGAAGAAGCAAAAAGAAAAACCTTTGAATATATTGAAATGTATTATAATACCAAAAGGGCGCATTCAACGCTTGGTTACTTAAGCCCTTTGGAGTATGAGAAACAGAAGTTGTCCTTAAACAATTAGTCCACTAAAGAGGGGAAGGTCAATACGAAGTAGCTATGCTTATTGCAGTGGGTTTTCACGATAAGAAAAAACCGCTCCTTGAGCGCTTAAACCGCAAAGGTTTTAAAGAGGTAGTGGTAAAAGAAGGTTTTTAAGAGGGATGGGAGAATGAAAATATTAGGGATACTGGCTAGTCCGCATAAAAATAAAAGCAATACCTTAAGGTTGCTTAAACAGGTTTTTTCTGCCGTAGAAAGAGAAGGATTCGCTTTAGAGATTATCTATCTGTGCGACTACAAAATAGAATTTTGCCGGCATTGCGAAGCCTGCCATAAAAACATCCTATCTTGCCATATGAGAGATGATGCCCGCCTTTTACAGGAAAAAATGTTAGAAGCCGATGCAATTGTTTTTGCCAGTCCGGTATATATACACCATATTACAGGCCACTTAAAAAATCTTTTAGACCGCTCAAGCCACTTTATCCACTGTCAGAGATTGCTGGGGAAATATGTGGCGGCTGTGGCAACATCTGGAGGCGGGCCTCATGATATGGTTTTGGAATACATAAAAGAGTACGCTTTGACTTGCGGTGCTCAATATGTGGGAGGAGTTTCTAGCGTAATACCGATCACCGAGGGAGTTAAAAATAAAGCAAAGAATTTAGGCACAGATTTAACAGAGGCAATAACTAAAAAGAAAATGTTTCCTGTTGAACAGGCGACAATTCAGTCTCGCAGAGAATATTTTAAGAAAGTGATTGAGGTAATGAAAGATGACTGGACTGGCGAATACCAGTATTGGAAAGAAAAAGGATGGATATAAATTAAAGGGAAGACCGTACGACTATGGGATTCTTTAAGAAAAAGCAAAAAGTTCATACTATGTTGTACCTCTTTGTCTAGACTAATCTTTTAATCAAACCGCAGAAATCCCCGGCTTTCAAGCCGGATTTACCAATTGGAATAACACCTTGGCTAATCGGAAAGCCAAGTGTTCCCTTGTGTATTACACCTTGCCCTTGTGTGGAATTGGGCAAGTGTTCCCTTGTGGGAAAATACCGAAGGGATTTTTCGGGTATCTTACGACACGGGGTTACTTGAGAAAGAAACCTCGGGCTTCAGCCCGGGGAGCTTCATTATGAGAGCGGTTCAAAGTTTTTGAGAAGCTGTCTCCTCGGAAGCGATTATTTCAAACCCTGTAAAAACCGGCTAAGGCATTTTGTAACCAAGCGACGAGTGCCGTCTTTCCATGTTGTAATCATCAGGGAACTCTTTTAAGCCATCATGGACCTCAGGGATTGTCTGGCAGCACTATCTGCGCGCTCAATGACGGCCCGCTGCTGGTCCAGCGTCAGACGCCCGACTTTTTTCTTAGTCACTCATTCTCGACCTGGATGCGTCCTATGGTCGTGTACAGTTATTCGTTTTGGGCCATCAGTGTCCGGACTTCTTCGCGGTCTGACCCTGCAAGAACTTTTGTCATCCCTTCCTTAGCTCCCCGAATCCGGCGAATGATCATATTGCCATGCATCCCAAACTCGCTTGACAGCTCTGCCATGGTCTTGTCACTTCGCAGTGCTGCCAAAACCACTCTTGCCTTAAGATTATTACCGTAATGCTTGCGTATCATTCTGGACCTCCTTGTTGGGCCTATTTTACACCTTATTTAGGTCGTTTTATTGGTCCAGTTTTCGGGGGCATTATAGAAAATGAATGCGGGCTGGGCATTATCTATTCGAAAGTATTTTTTCTTGACGGTAAGGTAGAGCAGCGCGATAAAGGCAGGGTATATGCGCAACCATCATATGAATTTCTGGTGTCTGTCAATACCAAAAGAGGAGTTAAGGATAGTAAAGCCACGGAATAAATAATCTTACATAGCACAAAAAGCGATGCTCTGATTTAATAATAGTGCGGTTGAGAAAAACGAGTGCGATATAAAAATGTGGCTGATACAACCATTCCAGCCACTCGATGTTATTTGGGCAATAGAGAATGAAATAGAAGTATAGTAAATTCTGCCATTATACCTGCGTATAATTGATTTTATTTTCGTCTTTCCTATAATAATGTTAGAAAAGAGGAATGGAACAATGCTAGGATGGGCACAGAAATGCCACCGGAGAAAAAACAAATTTACATTGTTGATGATGACGCATCAGTGCGCCGCGCGCTTAGTTCGCTTTTGGATACGTTTGGATTTGGGGTGCAGACCTTTGCCTCGGCAGCTGATTTCCTGAACTCAGTTCTAAGGCATGCGCCAGGATGTCTAATTTTGGATGTGCACATGGCGGAAATGGACGGTTTTGCGCTACAGCAGAAACTTAACAGTAACGGTTTCCGGATTCCGATTATTTTTATTTCTGCCGACAAAAATCTTAAATTCTCAAAACAATATTTGAAAACAGCCGGCGCGGTAGGTTTCCTGCAAAAACCGTTTGATGACCAATCTCTGGTTGATCTTATTAATATTGCGGTTGAAAAAAGCAGTATGGGTAAAACAAGCAAGTAGAATGTTCCTAAATCGCAAAAAATATCCGGCTTTGGGCTGGTGTACTTACGGTGGAAGGAGGTATGGGACTGTCACACGGTAACGGATAACATGAAAAGGAGGGTACAAATATGGAAAATAGTACTGTTGGATACTGGGTGTGGTTTCTCTTTATCGGTGGGGTGATCGGGTGGGTGGCTGGGTTGATTATAAGAGGCCGGGGGTTTGGGATTCTCGGAGACATTGTGATCGGGATTGTTGGAGCTATGCTTGGCGGATGGATTGCCAGAGGGATGGGGCTATATACCAGTAGTTCTATAGGAGCATTCTTAGTGGCACTAGCGGGAGCATTAGTTTTAGTGGGACTGACGCGCTTGGTCGTAAGGCAAACGGCAGCATAGGACAAATTTTGTGTTTCAGAGAAGTGGATAGATGATCCTATTCAAAGAGGTACAGAAATAAAGGAAGGGGCTACTTTATATGCGATTGGCCGGGTTATTGTTTTACCATTTAGACTCGTTGGGGGGGGGACCTCAAACAGGTTGTATAATTGCTTCTGAAGCTGCGGGAAGAAGAGGGAAACGGCTCATCCTCCACGCATTGTAGCGTAGCACACGGGCTGCCGCAAGGTTTCATTTTCGTTGGCCTAAGATCACCTTTTCCTGGCCGGACTGTGTCTGAAGCGGGGTAACGTAGCTCAAGGAACTGTGCGGGCGCCCATATTTGTCATCCTGAGCGCAGCGAAGAATCTTATCTCTCGAGAGATTCTTCGGCCTGCGGCCTCAGAATAACTACATGTGGGACTTTTTCAGCAGACTGTTAACTCTTCTGCTTGAGGTCAGTGTCGCTAAAAAAACGGGAAAGTATTCGCCCGTGCGTTATACCTTGGCTTATAGGAATAACACCTTGCCCTTGTGTGGAATTGGGCAAGTGTTCCCTTGTGGGAAAATACCGAAGGGATTTTTCGGGTATCTTATGACACAGGGTTACTTGAGAAAGAAACACCGGGCTTCAGTCCGGGGAGCTTCATTATTAATCGCTGGGGTTATTACGTGCCTGGCAGTCGCTTTTATTTGCGCTGGGGCGTTAGCACAAGGAGGAAGACCGATGAAAGTTGATAACAATACTATATATGAATTACCGCCGTTACCTTATCCGCTGGAGGCATTGGAGCCGGTAATTTCTGCCAATACTTTGAGTTTCCATTACGGCAAACATCACAAGGGATATGTTGATAACCTGAATAAACTTATAACAGGAAGTGAGTTAGCCGGACTGTCCCTGGAGAAGATTATTACCGAGACCTCCGGTAAACCGGACAAAACAGCTATCTTCAACAATGCTGCCCAGGTATGGAACCATATTTTTTATTGGAAGTGCCTGATTCCCGGAGGCAGTTCAATGCCGGTAGCATTACAGGTAAGGATTGAAGAGTCATTTGGCAGTGTTGAGACCTGTAAAAAGGAATTAAGCGCTGCGGCTGCAGGCCAATTTGGCAGCGGTTGGGCCTGGCTTGTGCTGGATGGAGACATGCTTAAGGTCATTAAGACCGCTAATGCCGATTCACCGTTAACCAGGGGAATGAAGCCGTTATTGACTATCGATGTCTGGGAGCATGCCTACTATCTGGATTATCAGAACCGCCGCCTGGAGTATGTCAACGCCATAATTGATAAATTAGTTAACTGGGAATTCGCGGCAGCCAATCTGGGGAAATAATTTAGAGGAGTGAGTGTTAGAAGCGTCAAAATCACTTCTCTTAAGCCTATCGTCGTTGTACTATCCCTGTTGAATGCGTGACCCGTGCGGGTCCTAGGACGTTCTCCGGGGTGACAGGATAGGCGCTTATAATTTCTACAGGTAAATAGATTGCGGTATAGCGCTGGTTCTTACACAGGATCAGCGCTATTTTTATGTCCCGGGGGTTAAAGGCTTTAGGGTTGTTTTGTATAGGCGCCTTCGAATTAGGTAGCAATACTAAATCTTTCATATTATAATCTTTTATGCGCTCTTCATTAAGCAAAATGCCCCAGCGGGTCCTGCTATGAGTAGAGGTTCACAATTGATTGATAGTTATTTCTACCGCAAGAAATCCAATAAACCGTTTTCTTTATAATCCTAGCGAAGAGTTAAGGCAGGTGAGATGGCGCTTTTAGTCAAAGACAGGGTTTCCTCTACTGTTATACGCATGGCTGTTCCGATGTTAGCCGGGACATTTGCCATGAATGCGTATCATTTAGTCGATACCTGGTTTGTGTCGCGGCTTGGTACTAACGCCCTGGCGGCAATGTCATTCACGTTCCCGGTTGTTATGCTTCTTGGTTTTATTATGCGCGGACTGGGGACCGGGGCGATGACAGTGGTGGCGCATGCCTTAGGCAGAGGGAAACAGAAGACCGCCGCGCGCATTACGACGCATGCGGCTTTTTTGTCTTCAAGCGTAGCCTTGGCCTTAACAGTAATCGGGCTCTTGACGATCAAACCGGTCTTTATGCGTTTGGGCGCAGAAGGGCAGACCTTCGCTCTGACGCAGCAATATATGTCGATTTGGTATTATGGGCTGGTTTTCAGGGTTTTGCATATGATGTTCGCCGATATCATTATCGGTACCGGCCACACTAAGGCAGTAAGCTTTCTTATGGTTTTTGGCACCGTGCTGAATTTTATCCTTGACCCTATTATGATCTTCGGGTTGTGGGGGTTTCCGAGAATGGGAATAAGGGGAGCGGCGCTGGCTACAGTTGTTTCCGAAATTCTCATATTGGCCGCGGCATTCCTATTTGCCCATAGAAGGTATCACTTAATCGTTTTTGCCTCGCACTCGCTTGGCCGCATTGCTGCTTCCTGGCGCAGAATCCTGTATATCGGTATCCCCACTACGTTAAGCTCTGTTCTGGTCCCGTTATCTGCGATGATCGTGATCAAGATCGTCGCTGGCTTTGGCGAAGCTGCGGTTGCCGCTGTTGGGGTTGCCAGTCGTATCGAGATGTTTGCGTTTATGATCCCTATGACCGTAGGGATGTCCTTAGTCCCGTTTGTTGCCCAGAATTACGGGGCCGGCCGTTTTGACCGGATAAAGACTGTGCGTAAAGGTGCGATGCTCTTTGGACTCAGCTTCGGTTTTATTATTGCAGTGGTTTTTTTGGTTATAGCGCGGCCCCTGGGCAAACTGTTTTCTTCCGATCCCGAAGTAATCAATATCCTGGTACGCTACATTTACATTACTTGTTTTGGCTATGGCTTCCTGGAAGTGCATCGTTATGCTACTTCCTGTTTTACCGGGATACATAAACCGCTTCTTTCCGCTTCTCTGACCGCGATCCGCGTGGTTGTTTTGATGATACCCCTGGCGTATCTCGGCGCGAGGCTCTTTGGCATCAACGGCATTTTCTGGGGCAGGCTGCTGACAGATATACTTTCCGCTATTATAGGGATTATATGGACAGGCAGGATCATTAAAAAATTAGCCTATAATCCTTAATGAATACTTCACGGGCTTTAGCCCGTGGAGTATTCATTATCGCCAGGACCTTAAGCGAAGATATAAAGCTGATAAAAACGGAGAACAGGTTA
>WOYI010184037.1_pt1 | contig 13778 bp, 12 predicted proteins | sample 6423411 | NCBI WGS metagenome assembly WOYI01 (sample SAMN13441803, study PRJNA592873) | oil field metagenome | biome: oil field; feature: oil-well bore; material: oil-contaminated soil; isolation source: oil-contaminated soil from oil-well borehole | place: Germany: Wietze | collected 2016-10-18 ...
ACTGGCATGGCTTGCTCACTGCAACGGTCACCGTGGCCTATGCATTCCAAACGTAAGCAATGCATAGTAGGTTCAAGAGGGGGGCCCTTTGCCACAATAACTTGACCAATTCTTTGCTCGATAGTACGATACACGCAAGCGTATTGAGAAAAATCCTACCGTTTCCTGCTTGCTTCACTGTATGCTTGGCTTTTCGCTGTTAGTGGAGGAACTGATGAATATAACGCATATTTACTCAGATGCTGATGGACAATCGCATTATGAAAATCTGGAAATGAAATGTTCTGATCAAGGCCCTCTTGGATCCATGTCCGAACCGATACCAGTGACATCCTTTATCTTTAGGGAAAATCCACCTGGCTACGAGTATGGTTGGCATAACGCACCACGAGAACAATACATCGTTATGCTTGAGGGAATGGTTGAAATTACTGTAAGTGACGGTGAAGTAAGAACTTTTGTACCAGGGGATATCGTATTGGTGAGTGATACAACAGGAAAAGGACACGCTTCGCGTAGCCCGGATGGAAAAGCGAGAAAATCCTTGTTCTTGCCAATCTAGAGAACAGACTGGTTCTGGTGCATAACCCCATCAGAACCAGTCATTCACTCGTTCTACACTCAACCTTCCTCTTTGGTTATGTCTTTCGGGCGCAGGATTAGATTCAATACCACACCGAAAATGGCTGCGAGGCCTAATCCGGAAAGGTTTACCTTTCCTAATTGGAAGGTAGCACCACCAAGGCCCAATACCAACATTGAAGCACTGATGATCAATAACTTTGGATTGGAAAGGTTGACCTTTGCATCAACCATGTTCTTGATTCCTATGGAACTGATCATTCCGAAGAGCAATATTGAGATGCCTCCGATGACTGGTCCCGGAATGGTTCCAATGAGTGCTGTAAATTTTGGAACCAGCGAAAGCAAGATTGCAAAAAGTGCGGCAATCCGCATCACGACTGGATTGTATACACCTGTGAGTGCAACAGCACCGGTATTTTCTGAATAGGTGGTATTTGCAGGTCCACCAATAAGGGCGGATAAGCTGGTAGCCAACCCATCTCCAATCAAGGTACGATGAATGCCGGGGTCCTTGATGAAATCTTTCCCTACTACATTCCCGATTGCCAAAACATCACCAAAGTGCTCCACCATGGTAACAATTGCTATTGGTACCATGATTGTAATTGCACTTACCGAGAATTTCGGAAATGTGAATTTAGGGAAACCTATCCACGCCGCATCACTTACTGCAGAGAAATCCACGATACCTATAATAACAGAAACCAAATAACCCAAGATCAATGAAATCAATACCGGTAGGTTGGATACAAATTTCCACCCAAATTTTGGGAATCCTATCTTCACAAAAATGCCGATTGCAAATGTAATCAAGGCAATAAGCCAGCACCCATTCGTACCGATTGCTTCAGCAATAGCGGGTGAATTCGTTCCATTGGCATTTTGAATAGCAACCGGAGCTAGGATAAGCCCTATCATAATAATCATGGGCCCGGTGACATGTGGTGGGAGAATCTTATGCAAGTTCTCATATTTAACAAACTTGAATATGATGGCCACCACTATATAGAGCAACCCAGCTACGAAAATACCACCGAGTGCATAGGGCAAGCCTTCGCTTGCGCCCACAGCAACCAGTCCAGGTATAAAAGCAAAGGAGCTCCCCAAGAATACTGGAACTTTGAATTTGGTGACAACATGGAACAGCAGGGTTCCGATTCCTGCTGCGAACAAGGTCACTCCAATGTCCAATCCAGTGAGAATCGGGACCAATACAGTAGCACCGAACATGACAAATGTGTGTTGTAATCCCAATATGATGGTTTTTCCATCTACATTTTTACTTGCCACAATATAACCTCCTCTTTTGTTTCATGAACAGCATGAATCTGGGTTACCTCCTCAATCGATGGCTCCCAAAATTCTGCAAAGCAAACCAAAATTCCTTATTCTCTTATCCTCCTTTATGGTGAAATAGCCGCATCCGGTGTATGTCGCCGGGCTGCAGGGTCTGATCGACAGGAGCCGGTAGGCGTCTTGGTGATCCAATTGTCAATTGGATGATGATTGTGCATCGCCCTCCATACATCCTCGGCTCGGATGGGCATATGCAGTAAATCAGCATCGACCGCAGATTGAATCGCATTTCCAAGCGCAGGTGCAACTGAAATCATAGGATGCTCGGCAACTCCCCTGGCTCCATAAGGCCCATCGATCTGGGAGCTCTCGACTGCGATGGTCTCTATTTCCATCGGCAGATCCCTAGACGTAGGAATCTTGTTGTCAGTAAAGGAAGGATTGAGTAAGTGGCCAGCTTCATCATAAATGTACCCTTCACATACCGCTGTTCCCAATCCCTGCAACATTCCTCCGACAATCTGGCCACGCAACAACGAAGGATTGACAACTTTTCCTACATCGAAGGCTGAGGCTATCTTACGCACTGCATACTCACCGGTTACAGGATCGACCTCACAGATGATACCATGGGCACCAAAAGTCCAATCAAGGGCGGGTTTTCCTTGCCCTGTCTGCTTGTCCAGATTGGAAAGCCCCTGGGCGATATAGCTACCGACACCAATCAAGGGACCTCCTATGCTTTCCCCATCGGGATACGCGTAACCGACTGCAATCTTTTGCCAGGAAATTGAGTTTTCCTCATCATGCTTGACGTAGATACGTTCACCGTCATGTGCCAGATCCTCCACACCTGCCTTTAGAATGTGGGAAGCTACTGCGTATCCCTTCCGCAGCATATCCTCACAGGCAAGAATACAGGCATTCCCTGACATAAGAAGACCCTTTGATGCAACGGTTTGCCAGTCATAGGGATCGCTTTCGGTATCCTTTTCCAACTTGACGTACACCTTATCGAGGTCGAACCCAAGTCGCTCTGCCACAATTTGTGCCAAAGCGGTCGTAGAGCCTTGTCCTATCTCCGTCAACCCTATATTTACGGTCACCGAAGCATCGCTGTTCATTTTGATGACCGCTGCGGTTGCCGTATTCGAGGGCATCGCGGGTGCCTTCTGCAACAATGCAATTCCTTTTCCGATTTTCTTTCCGGTTTCAGCTTCACGGCGCTTTTCTGCTGCAGTCAGTTTCCCATATTTAATTGATTTAGCAACTGCATCCATACAGGCAATGACGTTCCCCGTATGTGCTGTGATTTTTTCTCCGGTGAGTGTAATTGAGCCTGGTCTCAATGCATTCTTCTTCCTGAACTCCAGGGGGTCGATCCCGATGATTTTTGCAATCAGGTCCATATGCCGTTCCACCCCCCAATGAAATTCGACATGCCCGAACCCCCGGTATGCAGTTCCATAGGGTTTGTTTGTATATACGGTATAGGCATCCACCCATGCATTGGGAATCTCGTATGGCCCTGATGCACTGTACCCGGATGCTCGGGTGACATTGACCGCATAATCAGCATATGCGCCGGCATCCCAGAACATTTCCATTTTCTGCGCAAGAATCTTTCCCTCTAGAGAAACACCGGTCTTGATGCGGTAGGTCAAGGCACTCCTGCATGGAAGCAGGCTGAATTCCTCTTCCCTTGTTGCTTGGAATTTCACAGGAAGTCCTCCGGCTTTTCTGGAGAGACAGGCAACCAACGGTTCCAGGTGGATACCTGCTTTTCCCCCGAACCCTCCCCCTACTGCGGGAACGATAACCCGGACCTTCCCAAGAGGCAGGGAGAAGGTATGACAAAACAGATTGCGAACGGTAAAAGGAGATTGGGCACTGGTCCAAATGGTGACGGAATCCCTGGGCCCCCATTGCACAATTGCAACATGCGTTTCCATGGGTACATGCTGGACACTTGGGTTATCGTACTCACGTTCCACGATATATGCTGACTCCTTGAACCCTTTCTCAACATCCCCTTTTCTCAATTTTGTCCAATTGGCAATATTGGTATTGGGCACGGGAGTAAATGAAGACTCCAAATATTCATAGGAACCCAAATCTGGGTGGACAAGCACAGCGTCCTCTTTCATGGCATCCATATGGTTCAATACTGGTTGCATGACTTCATATTCCACCTCAATGAGGTCTACTGCCTTTCGTGCGATTTCCAAGGAAGTAGCGGCAACTGCTGCAACAGCTTCCCCGTAATGGCGTACTTCTCCTTTGGCCAAGATATTCTTGTCAACGATGTACAAGCCAATTCGATACGAAAGGTCATCCCCGGTAAGCACGGCCCTCACCCCAGGGAGTGCTTCTGCCTTTGCGGTGTCAATGTGCACTATCCTAGCGCGTGCATGCGGGCTTTTTTTCACTTGCGCATACAACATGCCTGGCAGTTTCATATCACTTACATACATAGCCTTGCCGGTCAGCTTATCGCCCGCATCCTTTCTCAGAGCACTCTTTCCAACATAGGTAAGCGTCTTTGGATCATTGTTCTCGTACATAGACCAACTCCTCCTTCTCGCGATACCCACCAGTGGCATCAAGTATGGCTTCAATAATCTGCTCATATCCCGTACACCTACAGAAATTTCCTTCCAGTCCATCCTGTATCTCTTTAACGGTAGGATGCGGTGTATGGTGGATCAGTTCACGTGCACTCATGATCATACCTGCCGTGCAAAACCCACATTGGACTGCATGGTGACGGTCAAAAGCATCCTGCAATCGACTTAAGACACCATCCTGTGCTTCCCCTTCAATGGTTTCAATGGTCCCCCCATTGGCTTCAGCAGCCAGCACCATGCAGGAATTGACGGTCTTTCCGTTGAAATAGACGGTGCATGCTCCACACTCTCCAGCGCCACATCCCTCCTTGGTACCCGTCAATCCCAAGTCATCGCGTAAGAAATGCAACAATGTCCTATGTTCCGCTACGTCCTTTTCGTATGCGATACCATTGACTGTTACTTGGATTTTCATGCCCGCACCTCCTGGATAAGCCGCTTGGTAAATTCCGAAACCATGAATCGTCTGTACTCCTTGGTACATCTGATATCACTGATTGGATTGATGATACGCTCAACCGCGTACAATGCATCCGGTACCGACACATCGAGCGGCAAGTCATCCGTAATCACCGGTGTCGGTGCTGCAGAACTCACAGCAATTCGCAGGCGTCCTTCAACCATTGCTACGGCCACACCTACGATCCCGAGATCGTGTCCTTGAATCCGTTTCAATTTCCGGTAGACTCCCTTGGAATCCTTGGTATGACTAGGAATGGTGATCCCAACCACCATCTCACGTGGTTGCAAGACCGTTTGTTTCACACCAGTAAAGAATTTTTGGATAGGAATCGTTTTCCGTGTGGTGGCGGTAGCTACCAGGATACTTGCATCAAGACACAACAATGCCGGTGCCATATCCGAGCAGGGTGAAGCATTGACGATATTTCCCACAACGGTTGCCCTATTTCTCACTTGATAAGAGGCCAGATCGCATGCACATGCCTGCAACAGGGGATAGTGCTTGGCAATCTCGGTAGATGATATAATGTCGTTGATTGTAGTGGCCCAACCCAACTGCAGCCCTTTTTCAACATCATACGTAATTGCCCCTGCTCCAGCGATTCGCTTCACATCGATCACCAAATCGGGTTTTAGCAAACCGTTACGGATGTTCACTAACAGATCTGTACCACCAGCAAGAAGCTTGAAGCCTCCTTTGGTTGTGTCCAACAGTGCAAGCAAATCGTCTAGCTCTGTTGGAGCCATGTAAGAGAATTGATGAATCATGACACCTCCTTTCTCGCAACACAGAGAGTTGTCTGGACCAATCCATAGACCATCCCATATGCTGCATCCAACCCTGAACTATGGCCAACTTCGGAAAGCACCGTGAGGGCCTCCCTATACTGTCTGTTATCTGCTTCCCGCGAATCCCAAGACCGTGCCAATACAAGCAGGCTGCTGGAAAACAGCCCATCGCATGCAAGCAACAAGAACATTCTTGAAATATCGGTAGTGATGTGTTTATGGTCTTTGAGCAACATGCTCAGGAGCGTGACTAGTTCCATTGTGAACCGGTGATAGGGAGATTCCTTGTCAGGATACATGCACCAGGAGAGCAACAAACCACAGAGGAAATCATCCCCGGAGGGAGTGCTTCCCGGTCCAAACCCTACTAACGATTGTATGGATTCTATTGACTGGGAGATATCTTGCTTTCTGATATGGTGTGAGAGGTCTTCTATGGTTGCATAAAATCGAGGGGCAAACAAAGGTTCAATTTCTGTTGATCGGGTAGTATGTATATACTGAAGTGATGTGTTTTTCTTCTTTTGAAAAGAATCCAGTATTAGTTCTCTTCTCAGGAGGATGGCCTGAGGAAGGGCTGAGACGTTTGGAGCACTCTCGTCGGATGGAGGAACCCGTTTTGCTCCCAAAAATGAGACCCATAGGCCGCAATCAAAGAAAAGGCCATCCTCATGCACACAAGCCATCGATCCAACACAAATCTCTCGTGCCTTGAGGAGAAAACCCCCCTCTGGAGCGTTGAGTAGGAGTGAAGCAGGATGGAATGCATTTTCCTTCGTTACAATTGAGTGGAGCCTACCATACGAATCCCGTAGGTTTATTGTTGATGCATATGTAGAGTGCACTACCAGCATAGCTTGAGGCTGAGGGAACTGAGAACCGATTTTTTCTACTATCCCCAAACAGGAGCTATGCCATTTGGTGTGCATGAAACAATGCCTCCTTGATGGCAGAGTCAACTTTTTCCTTTCCCCATAGAATATTGCGAGTAAGGATAGCAGAAGCCCTTTCGTAATCATTCTGGTGCAATGCTTCCAGCAACGCAAGATGGTCGGTACATGTTTGTTTCAACCGTGCTTGGTCAGTGATATCACTGAGTCGGACAAAGTGGATTCTCAGATCGATTTCATGAAGGAATTGTTTGATCACCTGATTCCCGGCTGCATCCGCCAAGGCTGCATGGAAATGCTCATCTGCTTGCACCGACTGTTCTGCCCCTGCTCGCAAATCAGAGAGTAACACCTCCCATTCGTTCTTTAATGTATGATATATGGTCTCATCCAAACCTTTTTCGCAAATGTCCTTGACCACGGCGAGCTCCAATACCACCCGAGTATCATATAGTTCATTGATTTCCTGGATATCAATTCTCCGTACCGAATATCCCTTGTGTTGTTCCTTTAGTACAAGTTTCTCAGAGACCAAGGCGTTTAACGCCTCGCGCACCGGAGATCTGCTTACATTGAATTCAGAGCAGATCATCTCTTCTGTCAGTCTGTAGCCAGGAGGATACGACCAGTTTATAATTCGCGTAGAAATGGTGTTGTAGATAATAGAACTGCGAGCATCGCTACTCATTCGCATCCTCCCCCATTCGATTACTCAGCCTCTTTAAACACAAAGACGTTCACCGGTTTCCCCGGTCTCTCATCCGATGAAACTACTGTGGCAACCAGAGGCATTCCCGTTACCGGGTTGTCTGTCTCCAGACGCCCCGATGCACGCAGCCCGTTGTCGAACTGAACGATGCCAAACAGTAAATATTTTTTGTTGTATCCCTCCGGTAAGTTCCACAACCGGGTCCAGGTCAACAATGTGCAGGGACCTTTCAAGGCAAAGGTTTCCCAATGCGCGTCACTCACGGGATCTCTCCTGGAATGACATTTCCCACAAATCATCGGCGCTGGATAATACAGCGTACCACATTTCTCACATTTATAGGCCATGATTTCCGGTTCCTTGAAATCGTACATGCTGAAATCAATCATCAAGTCACCTCCCTACTCTTTCGCAAATATCATTGCCACGACATTATTGCCAAACCCACCGAAGTTGACCGCCATACCATACTTTGGGTCACGAACCTGTCTGCCTTCTTCCGCTTCTCCTCGTAGTTGCCGAACCAATTCAACTGCCTGGGAGACTCCTGTCGCCCCAACCGGATGACCTTTCGATTTCAGGCCACCGGACGTATTGATCGGCAATCGTCCATCAATTGCGGTTTCCCCCTTGCGAACGGCAAGAAAACTCTTTCCCCGCTCAAAGAAACCTACTTCCTCACTGATAGCCAATTCGAGGATGGAGAACGCATCGTGCAATTCAGCAAATGAGATGTCCTTAGGAGTGAGCCCTGCCATTGCATAGGCTTTTTCCCCGGCAATACGTACAGCATCGAGCTTAAGGGGATCTTTTCGGTTGTGGACGCAATGAGTGTCGGTCGCGCTTGCAATACCTGCTATCCGAATTGGTTTCTTGGAAAAGAGTTTTGCCTTGGGAGAATCCATATTCACCAACAGGAGCGCAGCTGCACCATCACTTACCGGACAGGTGGAATACATACGCAACGGTTCGGCAACATACGTATTCACCACATTGGCTTCCGGCCCATCTGCAATAGCCTCGATGGTACACTCTGCTTGGATATGTGCATACTTGTTCTTTGCCCCGTTGGCATGGTTCTTCACTGCCAGCAGTGCGAGGTCTCTCTCTGTCAAACCGTATTTTTCCATATACATACGGGTGAACATCCCCCCAAATCCAGGGAGCGTGAGGCCCATGTCATACTCGGCTTGAGGATGAAGCATGGTCGCAACATACTCGGTACCTGTCCAGCCGGTTACCTTGCGCATGACCTCTCCTGCAATGACCAGTACAATATCTGCCATTCCTGAGGCTACAGCCATGTATCCAATCTTTATTGCACTTGCCCCGGAAGCAGGACCATTTTCCACCAATTCGGCAGGAACAGGCTCCATATCCATCTTGCTGATTACCGATGATGCCACTGCACTTTGGTGGCAGAACAACCCGGAAGCCATATTCCCGACAATCACCTGGTCGATTTCCTTCCGCTTCTCGAGAAATCCGGCATCTTCCAAAGCATCTGTGGCGGCATACGCCATGATGTCGCCAAGATCAAATTCTGAAAGATTTCCAAATTTCGTGTGACCAATACCTACAACACCTACTTTGGCCATGGTTTACCTCTTGAATCCCGGAATCTGCGGATACTCGCTTGGCATAATGAGTTTTGCTGATGTTTTGAGATCCGCATCTAGAACCGGTCTGGTTCCCGTGCATTTCACATCACGTACTGCTTCCCATAAAGGGCGTGTAAGGACATAAGTGGGGACTCCACCCAGCTCATGCCTTACTTCTGGGAATTGGGATGATCTGTCTTCCAGTTCATATTCGATCATCCAACGCTTGAATCCATTGGGACTCTCCGCAACAATATACACCTCCTCCTCCCCAAGGATGTCAAGGTGATGTTCCATTTTTGCTGCGAACAATTGAGCTCCAACCCTAAGCCCGCGTTTGATGGTCATCGTATGCAAGCTCATGCCTAATTTGGGCGTGACATGCCTACTGGTTACAATTCCTGCAATCACCCCATTGATTGTACCCACGAGTACAAACTCATTTGCCACCCGGTATCGAAACCAACCCAGAATCTCTGAATACATACGCGCTGCAACAATGTCATAGAAGTCTGCAGGAACGCCCAAAAGAGGATAAATCGTGCCAAGCAGGGCTCCTGCTTCCTCACGTTTTGCTTCGCGCACCACCATTTTTTCGCCAGAGGCCAATGTAATCACTTTGGGTGGATACGGCTTCAAGGGAATCTCAGGGGGCCTGAGTTTTTGTTCCATAGCATCCATAGCCATATTTTGCTCCTTCAAATACCCTGTTGGTATTCCTACCTACGGGCTTCCTCGTGTAACCATGCATTTCTTGCACCGGCTATATCACCAAACCTGGTCAACTCGGCTTTCGCTTTTTTCGCCATGAGTTGCTCATACCTGTCGTCATCCACATGGGCCACAATCCTGGCAATGGAGGACTCTCCATCGACAAATCTCCAAGGATAACAGCCGATGACCGCCCTTTGGTTCAACAAGAGGTCAATATCACCTCCAACACATTCGGCATGGATGATACCATGGTCAAACATCTCGATATGCATCAGTTGATATTTGTCGTCTGAGAAAACCTCTTCCAGTTTCTTCCCATATTTCTTTTGGAAGTGGGCATCACATTCCTTGGCTTGCCTCGGCATCCAATCACGAATCTTTGTATTCATAGGATGGTCTGCACTGCCACAATCGACACCAATCCAACGAAGCTTCTTCTTTTTTGCCCATTCTGCGAATTCCCTGTCCGGTCCAGGGTGTTGAATCATATATTTGACTTCATTGCCGGTCGGCTGGTCCCAGCCATAATGATGGAAACCGGTATGGATGAGCAAAATATCTCCCTCGCGAACTTCAACACGATCCTCCACCATCTTGGAGGTATAGATGTCGTAGTCCGAACACACATCTGACAAATCAACGATAGCACCCTCGTGCACAAGGAAATCCATATCCAGTTGAGCAATATCTTTTCCTGGGGTATAGAAGTGAATTTCACCATCCAGATGTGTACCGACATGGTTCGAGTGTGTCACTACCTGTCCATTGGCACCGTTGGGTGCAAGACGTTTGAAATATTGCACCTGCAATGGGATGTAGGTGGGCCATGGTGGTGTTCCAATTCCCAAAGGAATAGTCAAATCAATTACTTTCATTTGTTTCCTCCTATGTAATTTCCATGGAAAGACAATCCACGGGCAGTAAGAACATCATGAAAATGCTTCAGCACAGGCCAATAACGCATCGCGGAAACAGTTCTCCGGGGGTTTTACCAAACCTGCACCAACCATACCAACACCAGGTTTCTTGTGGGCAATGCCAGTATTGATGACAGGAAGTACCCCACTCTCAACAACTAGGCGGACATCAATACCGGTGGGGGTTCCTCTGAAGTCCAAAGCAGGAATCTTGTAATGGCTGTGTTCAGCCAGTGTTATTCCGTACATCCGCTTTGTGAAGGCTATCGCATCGGCCGGGGTTCCTCCGACGAATTTAACTATTGCAGGAGCAGCAGCCATGGCAAATCCACCGATTCCAGAGGTCTCTGTTATGACCGAATCGCCAATATCGGGAGCACTGTCCTCAGCGGAAAATCCGGGAAGATACAACCCATCCACCATCCCCGCAGGACCGGTAAACCAACGGCCTGGCAATCCAGAGATTTGGATACCAAATTCAGTACCATTGCGAGCCATGGCAGTTATCATCGTACTTCCAGGAATACCCACAGCTGGATCAAGTGCACTTTTTGCAGCGGGCATCGACAAGTTTAGGAAGAAATGGTCATTGCCATGCATAAAAGTGAGTATTCTTGCTATGGCTTCAGGATCTTCATCCAGCAGCACGAGATCAGAGGCAAGTTCTCGAATCATCAGTGATGTCCCAGCCCTGTTCCTATTATGGCATTCATCCCCCATCTGTAATGCTTGTACAATGATTCCACGCAAATCAATTGCCCCATGTCTCTGTATTGCTTTGTGCAAAATAGGGGCCAACTCACTTGCCATCCAATGCAAACGACTAAGGACCTCCTCGGAAAATGCCCCATAGCGCAACACTTTTCCCAGTCCTTCATTCAGGGTAGCAAATGCGTAGTTTCCAAATATTTCATTCTTGATGATCCAGACCGGCATACTTGCAGTCATGATACCAGCCATGGGCCCAACACAGGCATGATGGTGGCATGGCTCAAATTGTATCTTCCCGGAAGCTGCAAGCTGTTCTGCCTCCTCTGGATTGTGAGCCTTGCCCTCATACATAAGTGCACCGATGACAGCTCCACGCATAGGACCACACATACGGCTCCAGCTAACAGGAGGCCCTGCATGCAACACCAGATTATCATGCATGCCGGGAACTACATCCCGAGCAATACCAATCCCCTCAAGCATGGGTTTCCCCTGCATGAGACGTTCCACAGCCTTTCGATTTGCTTCTTCAACATCGATTGTGGTCATTCCAGAGAGCATTTCCAGTGCTCTGATGGCTTGTACATCCCCACCAGCAGGTGGTCTCCAATCGAGATGGACTGAGTTCTCCAAATTCTGGGAGAACGCCTCCAGTCCAAGATTTACAGCAATCGGACCGTCTTCAAACAATGCAAGGATCTTCTCGGTATCAGGGATGGTGGGTGAAGACAAGGGGTGAGTATTCGATGGTATAGGTTGCACATCCCTGGGGTTCAATTTCTGACTCTCCGGCAGTTCAAAACCCTGTTTCTTTGCAAGCATGCGAAGCGCCAACATGGCAGCCTGATAGTTTGAAGGCATGACAATGATGCCCGCCTCCTCGAGAATGGCTCTTTGCCTCTCGTAGTGCTGCGGGTCTTTTTCTGTTCCGGTAACCGAAGCAATGACAGAGAGATACCCACCCCGTTTCTTGGCTTCTTCCTTGGCACGAACCAGCGAGGAGACCATTGCTCCAGCCGGATTGTCATGTGAACCATAGCCAAGGACACAATCCACCAATACAACTGCGATACTCCCATCGGAAATTTCAGCTTCTATACGTTCTGTTCTAGTACTTGGATCAATCATGGGATGAGGGCGACCAACGGTAAAAACATCATCCCCCAGATCAATGATTGTGTGTTGTACCGAGATATGGGGGTCAGGTGGGATGAAGTTCGGATCCGTCTGGTTGTTCGACCAGATACCTCCCATCGGCCCATGCAAAGCTAACCAGGTTTCATCTGCCAGAGTACCTCCTGTGTAGTATCCTCTGAGAAACTGCTGATCAGGACGCATCCCCTTCAATTCCCGTTCCACGATTGCATCGATACTTTTATGATCCAAATCAAAAGGCCAGGCATCATGATACTCCTTTGGTGCTACAGGACTTCCAGCCAATGTACTTGCCAGCCTTGCAGTCTCCTCCAGATTGTGTGCCCACCTGATACGCTCAGGAAGCATGAATTCTGCCTCGTCAGATCCTATGAAATGAACCACTGCTGGTTTCCCACTCTCATGCAATGCCATGATTACATCATCGATGACTTCCTTTGCTGGGGGCTTTGAAATGACCACAATTACGCTTGTTTCCTTGTCTTTCCCCAGAGCAGCTATCCCCATTCGCATGGTCAGGCCAGCGACGGATGGGTTTTTCAAATCACGTCCCCCTGTACCAATGGCGTGGCTTACCCCTGACCCGTACCGATCGAGCAAGCTCGAGACTTCCTGCAATCCTGTACCTGATGCGGCAACAATGCCAACAGGTCCCTGCGCAACCACATTGGCAAAACAGAGCGGTTTGCCGGCAATTATCGCGGTACCGCAATCCGGTCCCATAAGGAGGAGCCCTTTTTCCCATGCCATTTTCTTAAGGGCAATTTCATCTTCTAGTGAAACGTTGTCGGAGAACAACATGACATGGAGGTTGTTTTTCAGTGCTTTTCTCGCTTCATATGCCGCATATTGGCCAGGTAGTGAAATGATGGCAATATTACGGTCGGGATACTGCTGGCATGCCGCTTGTATGGTTTTGGGTTGTTCAACGGTTTTGTCTGCTGCATCCGGAGCTGCTTTCCTTTCCAGAAGTGAAAAAGCATAAGACTCCATTGCATCAAGATCATCCTCATCTGTGCAATCCAAAGCTATCAGGAGGTCCATTGGCGTTGCACTGGAGAGTTCCTTTTCTGAAAACCCCTGGTCGATGAGGAGCTCTACATTCACGGCAGTACCCATGGCAACTGTCGCTGTTTCTATTTCGGGTCTTTCCTGTAATTCTTTGCTCATGAGCATGAGGAATACAGAGTCGACATACACATCTTTTCGTATAACCACCCTTTTCATATTGGATTGCCTCCGAATGAATGTTCTGTCCTTTTTTCTACAGTCATAATTATATACAACATTGTATACATGTCAATGAATATATGTATCCACAA
>WOYI010947955.1_pt1 | contig 13778 bp, 11 predicted proteins | sample 6423411 | NCBI WGS metagenome assembly WOYI01 (sample SAMN13441803, study PRJNA592873) | oil field metagenome | biome: oil field; feature: oil-well bore; material: oil-contaminated soil; isolation source: oil-contaminated soil from oil-well borehole | place: Germany: Wietze | collected 2016-10-18 ...
TGGATTTTTAATCATAAATAAAACTAAGCAAACGAAGGTGGGCTATGCAGATATGGCCAACAGTTTCATCTCCCGGTTCATGGGGTTGATGCTTAAAGGGAGCATAGAACGGGGTTTGGTTTTGAAGATCCCGGAAGGAAGAAGCAGACGCGGCTCAGGGATACACATGTTCTTTATGAGGATACCCCTGGATGTTTTATTCTTAGACGAAGGAAAAGTGGTGGTGGATAAGGTTCACCTGAAACCCTGGCAGATGTACAATCCCAGAGAACCAGCCAGGTTCGTGGTAGAATTAGAGGAAGGCACATCTTCCGGTACTGAAATAGGGGATAAATTGGATTTCACCTGTGAACTGGCTTGAAAAAATTAAATATAAAGTCTAGTTTAAATTAAATCCAGAAAATCCTGGATTAATAAATCCAGAAAGAAGGGGAGTAAATGCCAATGGCTCAAATGCAGGTAAAAGTGGTAGAATACGGGTTTTCAGAAGAAAATGAAAGTTATTATGTCACCTATAGGGTCAAAAATTTAGATTTAAAATCTTTAAAGAAGCTCAAAGATCGGTTACAAGATCCAGTTGTAATTATATGTGATGAACTCTTTTTAACGGTGTACTTTGAGGAGAAGTTCTACCCCTTTAAAAGTGAGGAAGCACAGATAAACCCGGAGGACTTCCGAGCCCGGGAGGAACTGGAGATGACAGCATATCTCTTGGAGCTTCTGGAAGATTAAACATCTTGAAGTTTAAACATCCAGAAGATTAATTTCTGGAGATTAGACTACTGGAAGATTGGATTTATTTTGAAATATTTATTCCTTGGTTAAAAACTTCTTAACTTCCTCAGGACTGGCTAGAACTTCTACACCATCAAAATCAAATAATTTATGGGTGTTTTCGATATCTATTTCCCTCATGTGGATGGTTATTTTCCTACCGCCTGTTATGGCCTGGTAGGGACAGGCTTGCTGGCATATGCCACACCCTTTACATTTTAACAGGTTTATCTCCACCCCGGGGGTGATAGCATCTTGGGGGCAGGCTTCTGCTGCTTCACATACTTCACAGTGCTGGCAGAGTTCGAGCTCCAGCTTGGATGGTAGAACTGTTTCCAGATCGCCTGCTTCAAGATCCACGGGTATTATAAGGGTTTTAACCTTGCCCTTACCTGCCTGAGCCACCGCGTTGGTCACCAGGGTGTCGGCGATCCCGTTAACTATTTTACCGATGGTGTTGGAGGTGGTGGGCGAGACCACCAGGAGGTCGTATTTTCCCAGGGAAAACCGGCCGGTCATGGGATAGCTTCGTTCCTGGTCCTTCTCCAGGATGAGTTCGTTGTAGTAACCCTTCCCAGTTAAACTCTTAACCCGATTGAACAGTCCATACATTCTCAGGACTTCCTCACCAGCCCCGGAGAGATATATGGATAGGTCATGGCCTTCGTTTTTTATATATTTCAGGACATCCACACTGGCTTCAAGTAGATGTCCGGCGCCGGTTATTCCCCACGCGATCCTCATTGTTATAACCTTTTGGTTAAAATTTTCATTATCTTTTTCTATTTCTGATTAGAACTCGATGTAATCGTAGCCGGGGGTTTCTTTAAAGGAGTAATGGACGGTTGTGTATTGGTTTATAAATTCGGTGACCTCATCTTTAACGTTTTCACCATCTATAACCACCTTTTTGATGAATTCGGCTACTTCATCCATCTCGGATTCCTTAAGTCCACGACGGGTTAACTCCTGGGTACCGACCCTTATACCTGAAGGATTATCGGTATCATTCACGTTGTCCCAGGGAAGCAGGTTCTTGTTGAGGATTATATTGTTAGATTCAAGCGTTACCGCGAACTGGGAGGCACTACCCAGGTTGGACACATCCATAACAACCTGGTGTGATTCAGTGAATCCTTTATCCTCACAGAGCACATTGAAACCCGCCTCATGCAGATTTGCTGCCAGTGCCTTGGCGTTTTTAATGATCTGACTGGCGTAGTCTTTACCGAATTCCAGCATTTCAGCGGTGGAGATACCCAGAGCAGCTAGATGGTGCAGGTGGTGGTTACTTACCACACCGGGGAACACTGCTTCATCGATATCACTTTTAAGTTCTTTTTTACAGAGAATTATACCTCCTTGTGGACCGGGGAAGGTTTTATGGGTACTGGCTGAGATGAGGTCGGCACCTTCTTTGAAGGGGTCCTGGAAGCGGCCTCCTGCTATAAGGCCCAGAACATGGGCTCCGTCATACATTATCTTAGCGCCCACTTCATCTGCTGCTTCACGGGCTTCACTTATTGGGTGGGGGAACAGGAAAAGGCTACCACCGAATAAAACTATTTTAGGCTTTTTCTCCAGGATCTGTTTTCCCATGGCATCGGGGTCGATGCTCATTTCATTTTCATCGAAGGGGTGGGCGGTGATCTTGAGTCCCCTTATGCCTGCTGCGCTTACACCCGCGTGGCTTATATGACCTCCCTTCGGCACCTCCAGGGCCATCATTAAATCGCCATGATCTGCCAGAGCGAAGAATGAGGCAAGGTTAGACACCACACCAGAAATTGGTTGTACATTAACGTGTTCTGCTTTATATAATTTCTTAGAAAGGTCGATGGTCAAGTTTTCTATCTGGTCTATGTAGCCACAACCTTGATACATCCGCTCACAGGGCAGGCCTTCAGCGTATCGGTGTGACAGGTCGGATGCTAAAGCTTCTCTTACATCCTTACTTGTTAAATTTTCACTGGCTATGAGATTAATACTATTTCTCATCCAGTCATGTTGCTCCTTGGTGATTTCTTTTATGTCAAGAGCATACTTCTCATTTTTAAACATTACATTCCTCCGGATAATCTTGAAAATATCATTGTCAATGTTAATTACTTTTTTTATAGTTAACAATAAAACGATGACTTCCTAATTGAGAATTAATTTTTATAATTAATAAAACATTTAGGGATTGTCCCAGTTGTCTATTTTTTTAGGTTGATTTATGTTTGGTGTTTTTGTTTAATTTAAGATTTGTTGGTTTTTTTACAGTTGAAGTTGTTCTTCTACGTTTTTTTATATTATTGTGGTTTGTTTTAGTATTATTTATGGTTTTGGTTGTTGGTAGTGTTGGTTTTTTTGTATTTAATGGGTATTTTTACTGGTTTTTAGTGTGTTGTTTGGTTTTTTGTGTATGATTTTTATGTTGTGTGACATTTGTAGTGTTAGTTCTGTTGGTGCTTTTTTTGTAGGTTTTTCTTTGTATTCCGGGGAATTTTTGTGATTTGTTTTTCAGCTTTTTCCCGTTCCCTAATTTCAGATTGGAGTTTGCTGTTGGCTTCAATAAATTCCAGGGTACGCTCTTCTACTTTTTTTCTAATTGAGCACGAACTTCTTTTAAAGCCTTTTCGGCTTTTTTACGTGTGGTAATGTCCCTGAAGATCCCTAAAACAAGTTTTCTGTCATCTGATTCAATAATTTGGGCATGTACTTCCACATTCATTACTGAACCATCTCTACATTTATGTGCAGATTCAAAAAATAGTAGGACCTTTTTCTTTTAAATCATCCATGCGTGATTTTATTAAATTTAGTATTTTTTTGGAGTGGGTGGAGCCTGCTTTAAAAAAATTAGGTTTTTTCAAAAAAGTAATTTTAGGGCTGAGATTTAGAGAGAATCTTTAAAGAAGGTTTTGTTCTTCATTTCCTCTAGATTATTGATTATACGCTCCAGATCTGAAGCGGGGATACTTACCATTACTTCTTCGGGTTTGATATCAGCGTGTGTTCTGGAACCTATATCTCCGAACCCGTAGGTCACTTTCCCTGTGACATATGGGGATGCTGCCATGGAACTACATATTGGGCCAGCATCTGCTCCTAATCCATGTGAACCAGAATCGTAGGCGTTGGCATGTAACACAAGCATGGCCTGCTGTGCACTGCATATCAAAAAGATAACATCCGGTTCAAATTCGGCTTTAGCGACTGGTGCAAATATAACTGCCTGAAATATATCCGGCGGTACAGCTTGATTATTTTTCCATGATCGCTGTACAGCGGAGATGTTTTTATGGACACCGCCGGATACTAAAAACGTACCGGTTTTCATATTTCGTGGTAATTCGTCGGGATTTTTCATTCCAGAGTGTCTTAAACCACCATGACATTCCTCTTCTTCTGCTGTAGAATAGAATATTTCACCTTTAGATGCTTTAATGAGTTTAACACAAAATCTAGATTTTTCATTTTCTTTTTCAACATTTTTTGGTTCTTTTAAAGACCATTTGATGGCTACAGGATCTCTTTCAAGTTTAAGAATACTCTTGAGTTCCTCACCTGATTCTTTAAATGAAGTCATTTTTATACCTCCTACTTTTTAAATTTAAAAAGAATGATTTTTGAAGTTTTAGATAAAAAGTTCAAGATTTAAAAAAGATTCAACAGAAAATTAAAAAATAAAAAAGAAATAAGGGATTTAAACCCTTAATTTATTTGGCTGCTTGACCGCCCATGGCTGCTTCGATTTGAGCCATGATCTGGGCAGTTCTGAAGTGTTGCTGGTCCAGTGCTCCGGATGGGCAGGCTGCTACACAGGTTCCGCATCCTTTACACAGGGCAATGTTGACTTTTGCCTGTTCGTCTTCCTTTTCGATGGCTCCGAATGGGCAGAGTTCCAGACAAACTTCGCATCCACCACATACATCCAAGTCTACAGCGGCTACGATTGGCTCAATTTCCACTTCACCTTTGACCATGGGTATAGCTGCACGCGCTGCTGCACCAGATGCCTGTGCCACAGCGTCAGGTATATCTTTTGGTCCCTGTGATACTCCTGCCAGGTATACACCATCAGTTAATGTGTCAACAGGCCTGAGTTTGGGGTGAGCTTCCATAAGGAATCCGTCTGCACTCCTGGAAAGACCGATGGTCTGTCTGAGCTCTTCTATTCCTTCTGGTGGTTCCAGACCTACGGATAGTACTACCATGTCGTAGTCGTACTCTGTGACTTTTCCCAGCATGGTGTCTTCTGCTCGGATGGTTAGGGTCTGGTCTGGGTTTTCCAGGACGGTTGCTGGTCGGCCTCTTATGAATTTGATACCGTATTTTTCCTGTGAACGTTTGTAGAACTCTTCGAATCCTTTACCAAATGCCCTTATATCCATGTAGTAGATGGCGACTTCGGTGTCAGGCTCGTGGTCTTTGATGAGCTGGCCGTTTTTCATGGCGTACATGCAGCATACTCTGGAACAGTATGGCTTGTTGATCTGTTCATCTCTGGAACCAACACACTGAATGAAGGCTACGCTTTTGGGTACTTCACCATTGGATGGTTTTAGTACGTGTCCCTGGGTTGGACCGGAAGCGTTGATTAATCTTTCCAGTTCTAAACCAGTTATAACGTTTTCAGCTGATTCGTAAGACCATTCTTTCTTCTCGGTTGGGTTGTAAGGGTCGTATCCAGTGGCCACGATTATGGTACCGATGTCTAACTCAATTTCTTCTGGTTCCTGTTCGTGGTTTATTGCTCCCCTTTCACAGATCTGGTCGCAGAGTTTACATTCAATACAGTAATCTTTATCAATGGTAGATACCAGTGGAACTGCCTGTGGGAATGGTATGTAAGTTGCTTTTACCATACCCATACCTTCATCGAAGTAGTTGGGTATTTCGATTGGACATACATCTGAGCAGCTTCCACAGCCGGTACAGAGGTCTTCAATTACGTATCTTGGTTTTTTCTCCACTTTAACTTTGAAGTTACCAATGTAACCGTCTACTTCTTTTACCTCGGAGTAGGATAAGAGTTCGATGTTATCGTGTTTACCGGTGTCCACCATCTTTGGTGCCAGGATACACATGGAACAGTCCAGGGTAGGGAATGTTTTGTCCAGCTGGGACATTCTTCCACCGATGGTGGGGTTTTTCTCCACCAGGTAAGTTTTGAATCCCATGTCAGCCAGGTCAAGTGCCGACTGGATACCGGCGACTCCTCCACCTATAACCAGTGCAGTCTCTGTAACAGCCACGGTTTCAGCTTCCAGTGGCTCTAATAATCTTGCTTTGGCAACGGCCATTCTGATCAGGTCTTTTGCTTTTTCTGTAGCGGCTTCGGGTTCGTTCATGTGAACCCATGAGTCATGTTCCCTGATGTTTGCAAATTCAAAGAGGAACGGGTTCAGTCCGGCTTCTTTCACACATCTTCTGAATGTGGGTTCGTGAAGACGGGGTGAGCATGCTGCCACCACTACTCGGTTTATACCTTTTTCTTTGATGTCTTTCTGGATCATTTCCTGTCCAGGGTCAGAACAGAAGTACTTGTATTCTTTAGCTTCCACAACATTGGGCAGGGTTGCTGCATATTCTTCTAATGATGGAACATCGATCACACCACCAATGTTGATACCACAATGACATACATAGACTCCTATTTTTGGTTCTTCGGTTGTTTCTTGTTTCTTTTCTTCTTCTGCCATTAGATCACCTATATTCGAATATTGATAATCATCTAATCTACTATAGTATCTTATGGTGTAGGGTGTATCACCAACATGAATAAAGTTTTCTATTTATTTTTTTATACAAAGTATATATACTAGAAATATTTTTACTGAAAAAATTAATGATATAACGCTATTTCTAATTTTAAGCAAATTTACATTCCTTTTAAATTAAAAAAGTTCAAAAAAGAATTAAAAATTAATAAAGGGAGTTGTTTCACCCTTAGATCTAATCGACTATACCCTCGGTAACGATCTTGAAAACTGCTTCTCCTTCGGGTAGGTGGGGACTGTCCATCAGTCTGGCAATTCTTTTACCGGCCAAACCTTTTTTAAGCCATATCCTGTATGTAGCGGCGTGTCCCAGAACGTGACCTCCAATGGCCTTGGTTGGACTGCCAAAAAATGCATCTGGACGGGCTTGCACTTGATTGGTTACAAATACTGCTACATTATAAGTGTTGGCTATATTTTGCAGTGTATGGAGGTGCTGGTTCAGTTTTTGCTGTCTTGTGGCTAAGGATTCTCTTCCGACATATTCGGCTCTGAAATGAGCGGTTAATGAGTCCACTATGACCAGGCTTATGTTCGTACCGCTTTGTATGAGTTCGTTAACTTTATCTGCCATCAGCATCTGGTGGGCTGAGTTAAACGCCCGGGCTATGTGTATCTTTGCCAGAACTTCTTCCACATCCAGCCCGAATCCTTCTGCTATCTGCTCGATTCTCTCTGGACGGAAGGTATTTTCGGTATCAATAAAAACACATTCTCCATTTAAACCCTTCTTTTCCGGGGGTAATTGCACACTGACGGCTAATTCGTGTGATATCTGGCTTTTACCAGAACCAAATTCACCAAAAACTTCAGTTATTGACTGGGTTTCTATTCCGCCTCCTATCAATTCATCAACAGCAGTGCTTCCGGTAGTTATCCGACCGACATCCTTCCGGCGTTCCATAACATCCAGGGCAGTTTCGAAGTCTATCTGCTCTGCCTTACGGGCAGCTTCAATTACTTTTTCAGCTACTCCTTCTCCAATATCTGCTTTCACACTTAATTCCTTGGCTGTGGCGGTGGCTAACCTCATCATATCGCCGAAACCGGCGTCTCTGAGTTTTTGGGCTGTTTTATCCCCCACATTTGGTAATTCTTCCAGTTCAACCATTTTAATCTCCCTTTAACGTTTAATTTTTTACACATCTTCAAATTAAAGTTTCTTCTCCAGTACTTTACGGGCGTTGAGTCTTATTTCTTCATTATATTCATCATAATTCGCGTTGGCAATGATGGTTATCTCCATTTCCAAGAGATCGTTTACTTTATCTTCCAGAGATCCTTCATCACCGGTTTTACGAAGGATTTCTTCCACTTCCGGGGTGGTCATTTCAATGAGTTCCTCTGCTGATTTTCTGAAGAAGGTGGTACGTATGGTGCCGGTATCATCTTCAATCACAAGCGGGATAATCATAAGATAATTGGGTTCTTCTATTTCTTCTCCACAGATTTCACAGACGAAGTTCTCCCCGGCAGGATTCACCCTTTTGTTACAGTTAGGACACATTTCATAGAGGATTTTGTTCCCATAGGCCTCAATTACCTTCCCAGCTACCTTTATATTCCTATCGTTTTCTTCTATTTCATCGATTTTCTTTTTAGGATATCTCTTTTCCTGGATTTCATTGATGGAAGGTATTTTAGAAGCTTCCTCTTCATCTGCTTTAGCTATGGGGGTGTTTCTACTTAAACTTAGCTCAATATGGTCATTTCTAAGTACCACCCTGGGATTTTCTATTTTAATTACGTCTCCTTCATTCAATGGTGTTTTAGCCTTCTCATCCCATAGTGATGCTCTGACCACTCCAGTATGATCCCCTATCTCCACTGAACGCACCACTCCCGGAGTGCCGTCACTTCTTACGAATTCGTTGGGATCATCCAAGCCCACTACCCGGCCGATTAATCGAACGTCCCGGTCACCCTCCTTGAGTTCCTCTATATTCTTGTTTTTGTAGATGGATTTTTCAAGTTCACTTAGAGAGGGCAGATCTTTAAGCTCTTCATCACTTGGTTTGATCAACCTGGCCGTTTTTCCAACACTGAGTTCGATATCCTGGATTCCCATTCTGGTTCTTGCATTCTCGATTTTAACTGCGTCTCCCATATTCAGCGAGCTTTCTGCCTTTTCATCCCAGAAGGATATCCTTACCACGCCACTATCATCAGCGACTTCAGCCGAACGAACCAGCCCTGTACTACCATCGTCTCTCTGGAACTCGTTGGGTTCGAAAAGGTTTATAACCCGTCCGATTATATCCACTTCTTCTCCTTCATCTTCGATGGTATTTAAATCCCCAATTTTAACCGGTTTAAGGTATTTACCACATTCTTCAAGCATTTCTTTTATATCATCTTCTAATGGAGGATTCACTGTTATAACGGTGTTCCAGTTGGTGTTTATTCGGTAATCTGTACCGGAATAATCGTCGAATTCGATGTTTCCCCCGGTGATTTTTATGACGTCTCCCTTTTTCAGCTCAATTTTGGTATCTTCATTCCATAAGGTGACCCTTATTTTACCGGTGTTGTCTTCTATCTCCAGGGATCTGACCTGGCCGGTGCTGGCATCATCCCTTACAAAGGTTATGGTGTCATAGATTTTACTTACCACACCAAAAACAGTCACGTCACGCATTTCATGGGCGTCACCAATTTTCAGGACGCTTTCAGTGTATTCTGGGACGTCGAAGTCGCCTTTTATTATCCTTCCCAGATAGAAATGGGATAGTGATATTACACCATTCCGCAGTCTGCTCTGCGCTCCTAACACTTTTATAGAATCGCCTTCCTGGATATCCAGGGCTTCTAAGAGTTCTGTGTCTTTATTCCATAACATGAGACTGGTTTTTCCACTTTTATCCTGTATTTCCAGGGGAATGAATTTTCCTTCCTTACCGTTTCGGTCGAAGGTCCTAACCCGGGGGATCCTGACGACCCTGGCAATGATGTTGACTTCCATATCCTCTTTGATATCTTTTATATCTGTTATTTTCTCTTCATATGGTGGTAAATCAGGATAATCACCTTCAGAAAGCTTTTCAATGGTAGAGTTGAGGTTGAGGTGTGCCTCGTTATTCCTGAATCCCTGTTTTATTTCAACACCCTTTACCCTTATCACGTCACCTTCCTGGAATTTTTTAAGTAGCTTGATATTCTCAGTCCACATCACTACTCTCATTTCACCAGTCTCGTCAGCTATTAATATATTGGCCAATTTTCCTTCTCTTCCCTTCCTGTTGACGAATTTTTTCACGTTGGAAATACGTTTAACCCTTCCAACCAAACTCACGTTGTGATTGCCGGCTTTTAGCTCGGATATTTTGTACTCTTTGGAATCTTCGGCTAATGGCTTGTTTTCTTCGTCCACATATTCACCCACAATTACTCGAGCCACATCCAGTTCACCCATGAAACTAACTTCCTCATAATCCTTCATACGGGTTTTCATTTCCTCTAAAAACTCGTCATATGAGATTTTATCCTTTATTTTCTCATATTCGTCCTTAATCTCTTGGCTTATTTCCGTCATTTGACTCCCTCATCAAAATATTTCACTTCGATCTTATTATAATTATAAGATAAGATCGGGTTTGTGTTTCTGTTAGTAATTAATAATAGTAATACAATATATAAACATTTGTATTACTAAGGGGTGAATTTTCCCAGATTTTTGTATCCATAATTGATGAGTTTGGGAAATATAATAATTTATTCTCTCTCTAATACTATTATGATCTATTAATTTATTAAAAAATAATTTCCCGAGCATTTGAGAAGTAATAAATCCTGAATTTTACAGGAAAATTTTAGGGCAAAAAAAATCGACTGATTCTACTTAATAATATTATTATTCCATAGCAAACTATTTATAATAGTTAGTTAGATAAAACTATTTAATTGAACCATGATAACCAGGTGAGAGAGTGCACAGAGAACTCGAATTAGTAAAATCAATGGATAAATTAACCACATTCACCAGAAAATTCCAGAAACAACTTTTAAGTGGAGATCTAAAAGATTACACCCTAAAACAGCTCTATTACATCGAACTCATCAACAAGAACAGGGGAATAAGCATCTCCGACCTCGCCAGGATCCTGGGCGTGAAAAAATCAACGGTTTCAGTGGCCATAAACCAGCTGATAGACCTGGGAATAGTGAAAAAAACCCAATCTGAAACTGATAAAAGATTTTATTACCTGGAACTCACGCCAAATGGTGAAGAGATCATAGAAAAACACATGCAAGTCCATAAAAACACGATAAAAAAGATTTTAGAGATTTTAAACCCGGAAGAGGTTGACAATTTCATTGATATTGTAAATAAGATATCTACATTATAAAATAACCTATAAAATAGAAATTGGAGGAAAGAAAATGCCTATGACCATGGCAGAGAAAATAATGGCAAAAGCCTCGGGGAACAGGGAGGCCAAAGCTGGAGAAATAGTGATGGCCAACATCGACGTGGCAATGACCCATGATTTAACAGGACCCTTATCTGTAGAATCATTTAGAAAGATAGGACTAAAAAATGTCTGGGACCCGGATAAGATCGTAGTACTATTCGATCACCAAGTACCCGCTGACTCACTGGACGCAGCAGCGAACCATATCATGCTAAGGGAGTTCGTGGAAGAACAGAGTATAAATAATTTCTACGATGTCAGAGAAGGGGTCTGCCACCAGGTATTACCTGAAAAGGGACACATAGTCCCGGGAGAGGTAGTAGTAGGGACAGACTCACATACATGTACACATGGAGCTTTAGGGGCTTTTTCGACAGGAATCGGATCAACAGACATGGCCATGGTTTTCGCCACAGGCAAACTATGGTTTAAAATACCGGAAACAATAAAATTCGATATCCAGGGAAGTTTAAAGGATTATGTATATGCCAAGGATGTGGTGCTTCATATAATAGGCGAAATAGGTGCAGACGGTGCAACCTATAAAGCATGCGAATTTGCTGGAGAAACCACCAGGAAAATGTCAGTATCAGAGAGAATGGTCCTCTGTAACATGGCCATAGAGATGGGTGGTAAAACAGGTCTGGTTGAACCAGATGAAAAAACGGTGAATTATCTGAAAAACCGCACCAACAAGGAATATGAGATACTGAGGACAGATCCGGATGCAGAGTCATTGAAAACTCTGGAGATAAATGTGAATGATTTAGAACCCCAGATAGCCTGTCCTCACAATGTGGACAACGTGAAACCAATTTCAGAGGTTGATGGGACCAGTATAGATCAGGTGTTCTTAGGATCTTGTACCAACGGTAGACTGGAAGATCTTAGAACCGCTGCAGAAATCGTGAAAGGCCACCAAGTATCAGATAAGGTAAGAATGCTGGTCATACCCGCGTCAAGGGAAGTTTACCTCCAAGCCATGGATGAAGGGCTATTAAGGATCTTCGCTGAAAGCGGAGCACTGGTCTGCAACCCATGCTGCGGGCCCTGCCTGGGCGGACACATAGGACTGGTGGGCCCGGGAGAAGTGAGTCTCTCCACGTCCAACCGGAATTTCCAGGGAAGACAGGGAAGCCCCGAAGCAGAAGTATACCTAAGTTCTGCAGCCGTAGCAGCCTCATCTGCATTGAATGGCAGTATCACCGACCCACGGGAATAAAAAAAATTTGAGTTTAAAATCACAGATTAAAATAATTAACGTTAACAGGTGTTTATAATGAAAGACAAAATCAAAGGAAGGGTTTGGAAGTTCGGAGATGATATAGACACGGATATAATCATCCCTGGGAGATATTTAGTAATCACCGATGAAAACGAACTGGCCAAACATGTCATGGAAGGATTAGACCCAGAATTCTACAGTAAAACCGAGGAAGGAGACATCATACTGGCCGGGAAAAACTTCGGCTGCGGTTCCTCCAGGGAACACGCCCCCATAGCCCTCAAGGCCGCGGGGATATCAGCAGTTGTAGCGGAATCTTTTGCCCGTATATTTTACCGTAACGCCATAAATGTAGGACTCCCCCTCTTAGAATTTGAAGAGATTTCATCCAGCTTTGATGAGGGAGAAGAAATCGAATTAGACATGGATAAAGGCGTTTTAAAGAATGAAAGAACTGGTAAAGAATACGAAGTAAAGAAATTACCCGAATTCATGCTGGAAATCCTGAACAACGGTGGATTAATCCCCTACCTTAAAGAAAAGTTGAAAGAAGAGATGTGAGTAAAGAGAATTGAAATTAACAGAAATGTAAAAAATTAACGTAAAATTAACCAAAGGAGCACTTTTATGTACAAAATAGCAGTTATACCAGGAGACGGGATTGGAAAAGAAGTTATGGAAGCAACACTCCACGTGTTAGAAGCACTGGATATAGAATTTGATTACACATTCGCAGATGCTGGCGATGAATATGCAGAAAAAACAGGGATTGCCCTACCCCAGGTGACGGTCGACGTGGTAAAAGCATCACAGGCCTGCCTGTTTGGAGCGGCCGGTGAATCAGCAGCCGACGTAATAGTTAAGTTAAGACAGGAATTAGACCTCTACGTAAATCTAAGGCCAGTTAAATCTTACCCGGGCACCAACTCTCTATTTGATAATTTAGACTTCGTAATAGTCCGGGAAAACACAGAAGGACTTTATATAGGGTTGGAAGAGTACACCGAGCACGGTGCCATAGCTAAACGTGTTATCACCAGAAATGCCTCAGAGAGGATATGTAGATTCGCCTTTGAATATGCTAAAAAAACAGGAAGGGGAAAAGTTACAGCGGTGCATAAAGCTAACGTCCTTAAAAAAACCGATGGGATATTTAAAGGCACTTTCTATGCTGTGGCCCGGGATTACCCTGAGATGGAATTAGATGATCGATATGTAGATGCCACTGCCATGTTCTTCATCACCAGGCCAGAGATGTTTGATGTGATCGTCACTACCAACCTATTCGGTGATATCCTATCTGATGAAGGTGCAGGACTAGTCGGAGGATTGGGACTTATCCCATCGGCCAACATTGGGGAAAATCAGGGATTATTCGAACCAGTACACGGCTCAGCACCAAGTCATGCCGGGAAAGGCACAGCCAACCCTTCAGCCATGATCCTATCGGCAGTTTTAATGCTGGATTACCTGGATGAAAGCGAAGCCGCACGGAAACTGGAAGATGCCCTGGTAGAAGTGTTAAGGGAAGGTAAAACAGTAACCAGGGATTTGGGTGGTAATTCTTCCACCATGGAAATGGCCGGTGCTGTGCGGAAG
>WOYI011230136.1_pt2 | contig 13777 bp, 12 predicted proteins | sample 6423411 | NCBI WGS metagenome assembly WOYI01 (sample SAMN13441803, study PRJNA592873) | oil field metagenome | biome: oil field; feature: oil-well bore; material: oil-contaminated soil; isolation source: oil-contaminated soil from oil-well borehole | place: Germany: Wietze | collected 2016-10-18 ...
GTAGCTCTTAATGAGACTGTAGCTCTTAATGAGACTGTAGCTCTTAATGAGACTGCATCTCTTAATGAGACTGCATCTCTTAATGAGACTGCATCTCTTAATGAGACTGTAGCTCTTAATGAGACTGCATCTCTTAATGAGACTGCATCTCTTAATGAGACTGCATCTCTTAATGAGACCGCCGCTGAAGCGGAACAGGGATACACCATTGAGGGCGTTGTCTTCGAAGATCTGGACGGAAATGGGGTAATGAATGTCAACGAATCTGGCCTTGCTAACTGGACAGTCAACCTGGAGCAACCTGAGGGAGTAGTTATCACGAGCGTCAACACCGCAGCAGACGGAAAATTCGTCTTCCTCAACCAGCTTCCTGGTGTATATACAATCAAAGAGGTCCTTCAAGCAGGCTGGACGCTTATCTCACCCGCTGATGGCAAGTTCACCGCAGAGGTCATAAACGAGAGCGTGACCCACCTGGAGTTCGCCAATAACCAATCCTGAGCCCTTTTCTTCCTTTTTTTTCAGTCCACCGGCAGGAATCCCTATGGTCAGGTTGAAGATTTCTCGGCGTTCAACCAAAAATCTTTCATAGATTGGGCAAAAGAAATAATCGTAAATTCGTGGGGGATGATCATGAGAATAAATGTTGTATTAACATCTGCAGCACTGCTCCTGATGATAATGGGGCCAGCGGCTGCCATAGGCATGAGCAGCGGTAATGGCTGTGTTGCAAGAAACGCTCTGGAGGCCTATTGCGTTAACCATGGAGGATGTCCTAAAGATGGAAACTGCTATTTCCCGGATGGCGGTTATTGCGATCTGGAGTCCTTCTACCAGGGAACCTGTCCTGGCAAAGAGTATTATGAGGATGCCCTTTGGATGTTGGAGGCCTATTCTTTCCTTTATGGGGATTACACACCATATGGACAGTACTATGTGCCGGGCACGGGATATTCCTATTATGCCGATCCCAATGCTAATCAGCTCTCCAATCCCTATTGGAATAGCGATCTGGGCAGCTACTATTACTGGCCGGTTTATACCCAAGGATACGGCACATCCTAGGTCGATATCACTCCATATTTGGAGGCATTCGCTTTAGGGGGAGATGATTATTTGTGTTTGACCTGGTTGTGGTGGGCGCTGGTCCGGCTGGCTCGACTGCCGCCCGGAAAGCAGCCGGAATGGGCCTTAAGGTCTTAATCCTGGAAAAGGAGGAGTTTCCCCGCTACAAGCCCTGCGGTGGGGCTCTATCGGAGAGAGCGACCTCCTGGCTGGACCTTCGCCTTCCCGAAGCCATATGCGAGAAGGCCATAACCGGAGCTCGGATCCACTTCCATGATTGGGTTCAAGATAAGGTCAAGGGCTACAGACTCAGCACTCTGATCAGCCGGAGCGCCTTTGACCAGTTCCTCCTTCAGAAGGCAATCGAGACCGGGGCCAGTGTCTCATTCTCTCGTGTTCTGAACTACAGCAGCAAAGAGGATCATGTATCCGTTCAGACAGGTGATCAGATCTATAGATCCCGATTTTTGGTCATTGCCTCCGGCTGCCAGGATCCTTTAAGAAACCAGATATCGGGAAAGGCCTCAAGAGATGATATCGGGGTCTGTCTGGTAACAGAGATCGAGGCGAATGATAGGGATATTGAGGCCAGACTGGGCAGCCTTCTGGATGTACATTTCGGGATAGCAAGCGGAGGCTATGGCTGGATCTTCCCTCATCGTGGGTACTACTCCGTGGGCATAGGAGGCCTGGCATCCCAGATCCGCTATCCCCGCATGATAATGAAAGGATTTCTTGAGGACAACGGCTTTGAGCGGGATCAGACAATAATTCATGGCCACACCATACCGCAAGGAGGTAAGAAGAAGAGGATCGCCCTGGGCAGGGTGCTCTTGACGGGGGACGCAGCCAGCCTGGTGGATTCCTTCACCGGTGAGGGCATCTATTATGCTTTGCGTTCGGGAGAGATGGCGGCAAGGGCGATAGGAGAGGAGAAAGAGAGAGATGTTGCCCGGCTCTATGAGAAGAGATGCAACAAAGAGCTGGGCGAGGAGCTCAGATATGCCTTGATCCTGTCCCAGGCCATGCACAGTCATCCCAAAGCCTTCTCCTGGATGCTGGAACGGCATAATGAGGTATTAGACAGGTATATTGAGATCGCTGCTGCCAAAAGGTCTTATAAGGATTTTGTGCGCTGGCTGGTGCCCAGGCTGCCCTTAGGGCTCTTGTCCTCCAATTAAAAATCAAAAAAATTTCATGTGAAGACCTCTCCCGTCCTCACCTTCACCGATCTTTCCACCGGGCTCACGAAGATCCTGCCGTCCCCGAACTTGCCGGTTCGAGCAGCATCGCAGATGGCCTTCAGCACTGGATCGACGGATTCATCAGCTACATAAAGCTCCAGCTTGAGCTTGGTTAAGAGGTCGACCTCCATTGTGCCTCCCCGATACTGGAGCTTGATTCCTTTCTGCTCACCTCTGCCCTGGATCTCAGTGGTGGTCAGGGCGACCACGCCTATCTCCTCCAGAGCCTCTTTGACCCTCTCCAGTCTCTCCGGCCGCACTATTGCCTCGATCTTTTTCATTATCATTCACCGCCTTCAGGCATAGGCCTTCTCCCCATGCTGGGATATATCCAGGCCCACATACTCTTCGTCCTCAGTCACGCGCAAGCCCATGAACGAGTCCACCAGCTTGGCCAGGGCATATGTCACCACAAAGGCATAGACCACCGATATGCCGGCGGCCATGATCTGCACAGCGAACTGATTGAAGTTGCCCTGCAATAGGCCAGTGTAGTTGTTGACTGCGGAGGTGGCGAATATGCCCGTAGCCACTGCTCCCCACAGGCCGCCCATGCCATGGACCGCCCAGGCATCGCAGCTCTCGTCCAGCCCCCGGCTCACCCGGAAGAGGAGAGACATATAGCAGAGGACCCCGGCCACCGCTCCGATTACCAGGGCTCCAAGCACGTCCACAAAGCCCGCGGCAGGGGTTATGGCCACCAGGCCGGCTATGCCGCCGCTCACCATTCCCAGGGCGCTGGGCTTACCTTTCAGCCAGCTGGAGAGGAGCCAGGTCATAGCACCGGCAGCAGCGGAGGTATTGGTCACCACCAGGGCAGAGGCAGCAAGGCCGTTCGCTCCCAGAGCGGAGCCGGCATTGAAGCCAAACCAGCCAAACCACAGCAGTCCTGCGCCCAGCATGGCCATGGGGATATTATGGGGCTCCATGACATAGGAGCCGAAGCCCACCCTCTTTCCAATCACCATCGCTATGGCCAGGGCGGAGAAGCCGGAGCTTATATGGACTACCGTCCCACCGGCAAAGTCCAGGGCTCCCATCTGAGCCAGCCAGCCGCCTGCCCAGACCCAGTGGGCCAGGGGATCATAGACCAGGGTGGTCCAGAGCAGAGCGAGCACGATGAAGGAGCCAAGGCGCACCCTCTCCGCCACCGCTGAGGTGAGGATGGCCAGGGTCACTGCAGCGAATACCATCTGGAAGGCGACGTAGAGCAGATGGGGCAGATTTCCCGCCAGTGGCGCTTCGCCCAGGCCTATGCCATTCAAGGCCAGGTAATCCAGAGCACCTATTGCTCCGCCTATATCCTGGCCGAATGAGAGGCTGTAGCCCAGGAAAACCCACTGAAGGCTGGCCAGGGCAAAGGCCAGGAAGGAGAGGCCAATCATCGATATCACAGTCTTCTTGCGCACCAGGCCGCCGTAGAATAGGCCCACCCCCGGGGTCATGAGCATGACCATGGCGGTTGAGACCAGGACCCAGGCTGTGTCTCCGCTGTCTATTGGCATATTTGTATCACCTGCACCATTGCTGGCAGACTGCACTGGCCTGCAGCCAAGCAGCATTGTGAGGACAATGCTCAATTGCACTCTGCCAGTTAGAGCTGTTTTTCAGGGGAATAAAAGGATATTTGATATTATTGCATAAATGATATGAAAATATCATACTGCAACTCAAGGAGGCGATCTGTAGATGTCGAAAATTTAAGGCTTGACCTCGGGATCATCCGGGATTGGATGATACTGGTGAATTGTAAGGCTGCGGCAATCTATTTATCTGTGATACGCTTCTTTAATTAGGTTCACATGTCCAGGTTTGGACCTGGAAGGTGTTGGCAGCCTATGGACAACAAGTACGAGATACTCCAGGCAATTCGGGAGGCGAAGAAGCATCTCGGAGAAGGATCAGACTTTCGCATCGCTGATGTCATGGAGACAATGGAAGGTATCGCACCGTTTCTGGATAAAGAGGTCATAATTGGATTGAAATGCAAAAACTGCGACAGCTATGCACGAGGCTCATTTCCTCTGAGCAACGACTTTTGGGCGGTCGACGAAAATGAGCACTGCCATGAGAAGAAGACCTCTCTGAAGAACCTGAATGCCTTGAAGCTGGCCGGCTGCCATCAATATTCATGTCAGGAATGGGAGGAGCTGATGAAGCTGGGCCAAGATATTCTGGACGAGGATCTCAAGCCTGGATTTAGCGATAGAAAGCTATATGATAGGAGCAAGTTCGCCAGCTACAACGTAGACTTCCGCATGCTCTCCAATCCGGGAAATATCTGCATCGAGTTTGGGCATCTTACGGATGGAGGGTTCACCTGCAGCGATATCAGGCTTTACATCATAAAGAGGCTCGATCCGGGATTTGGAGAGGATGCCTCTCGCAAGATATCCAAGGCTTTGAAGAAGGGTCCTGTCATGGCGCTTGAGGCCAACCTACAGATCAGAAGGCAGCTTGATATTGACTATGTCCTGGAGTGGATTGCCAAAAAGCGAAAGATGGATATAGTATATCTCTAGCTCTATTTTTGATTTAGACAATAATTGATAATTAAAGGATGTTTTCGACAATGGCGCAACCGCTAGTGCCAGATACCAGCGTGGTAATAGATGGCAGAGTCTCTGCCAGGATCAAGTCTGGAGAGCTCCAGGGCAGGAGAATTGTAGTGCCTGAGGCTGTGGTGGCGGAGCTGGAAGCCCAGGCCAACCACGGCCGAGAGATCGGCCTGAAGGGATTGGAGGAGCTGAGAAAGCTCTCTGAGCTGGCTAAAGCCGGCAGGATCGAGCTGGAGTATGTAGGAATAAGGCCGAACCTGGATCAGATCAAGCTCGCCGGTGGTGGGGAGATCGATGCTATGATCAGGGATGTTGCCCTGGAGCTGGGCGCCTCCTTCCTCACCAGCGATCAGGTTCAATCCCGGGTGGCAGAGGCGATGGGCCTGGATGTAGAGTACGTCCGTCCCCAAAGGGAGGCGATCAAGCCTCTGTCCCTGGAGAGATACTTCACCGAGGATACCCTATCCATTCACCTCAAGGAGAGCGCTATACCCATGGCCAAGAGGGGCCATGTAGGGGACTTCTCCCTGGTCCGGCTGGGCGAAAGGCCCTCATCGGAGAGGGAGCTGAGGGACCTATCCCGGGAGATATACGAACGGGCTAAAGCCGATCCAGATGGCTATGTGGAGATGGAAAAGATCGGGGCAGCGATAATCCAGATTGGGCCGATGAGAATCGCCATCGCCAAGCCGCCGTTCTCCGACGGCCTGGAGATCACCGCCGTTCGACCGGTGGCCAAGGTGAGCTTTGACTCCTACCGCCATAGCAGCATGCTCAAGACCCGCCTCAAGGAAGGGCAGAGGGGAATTCTAATCGCCGGTCCGCCAGGGTCGGGCAAGTCCACCTTCGCAGCCGGATTGGCCGAATACCTTCTGGAATGTAACTATGTGGTCAAGACTCTTGAATCTCCTCGCGATCTGCAGGTTCCCCCGGAGATCACCCAGTACAGCCCTCTGGAGGGGAGCATGGAGGCATCGGCAGATATACTGCTCCTGGTCAGGCCCGACTATACCATCTACGATGAGGTCAGAAAGACGCGCGACTTCCAGGTCTTTGCCGATATGAGGCTTGCCGGGGTGGGCATGATCGGCGTGGTCCATGCCAACAAACCCATCGATGCCCTGCAGAGGCTCCTTGGCCGGGTAGAGCTGGGCATGATACCTCAGGTGGTGGACACCGTGGTCTTCATCGAGAGAGGGGAGGTCACGAAGGTTTTGGATGTGGAGTTTGTGGTCAAGGTTCCCTCGGGAATGGTGGAAGCTGATTTAGCCCGGCCGGTGATAGTGGTCAAGGACTTCGAGAGCGGCCAGGCGGAGTACGAGGTGTACTCCTACGGAGAGGAGATCGTGGTGATGCCCGTCACCAGTGAGGAGAGAAAGCCCTCCTGGAATCTGGCCAGCAGGGAGATTGAGAAGGAGATCTCTCACCATGTGCGTGGCCCCTTCAAGGTGGAGATGCTCACCGACTCCAGCGCAGTGATCCATGTTCCCCAAGAGGATGCTGCGAGGGTGATCGGCAAGGCGGGAAAGAACATCGACCAGATCGAGAGGAGCCTGGGTATGCATATCGATGTCCGGGCGAGGGAGGAGCCCACTGTTCCTGAGCCGAGGATGGAGGAGACGGCAAAGCATATCATCCTCTGGCTGGACGGCATGGCTAGTGAGTCAGTCGATGTCTCTGTAGGGGAGGAGCCCGCCTTCACCGCCACTGTGGGCCGAAGGGGAGATATCCGCATAGCAAAATCCTCGGAGATGGCCAAGAGGATCATAAAGAAGATGAAAAAGGGGGAGAGTATAGAGGTGCACAGGTCGGGATCGGAATGGGATGGATGAGATATCCGGTCAGCATTCTCATCCACCTCTTCCTGGCAGCGGTGCTCACTCTTGACGCCAGCGCCCAGGATACTAAATCCTGGCAGGACCAGAGAGGCAATGCCACGCCTGTTCTGATGGGAAAGAATGTAGAGGAAGCAGAAGTAGGCCAGGAGGCTACCGGGCTAAAATCCCGGCTCTTGAGCCCCATGGTCCGATGGGAGCTGGATCTGGACATCCTCTCAGAAGACCTCTCGCTATTCCGCCTTTCTCTTACCATGAACGGGAAATCCATTTATGGGGACTATCATATCTATAGTGCTCGATTCATCACTGAGAAGGGCATAGCCATGGGAAAGATTGAATAGATCAAAAAAATACGTTTTTTGTCGTATAACCATTAAGCTTATCAACTATAAAGCTTATGCCGGATTTGAAATAAGGTCGAGATGCCATGAGATTCAAATTGTCAATTGCATTATTCATGTTCTTCATTGCCTTTCTGGCAGTGACTGCTCTATCTGCCGATTGGACCAACCAGCAGTATCTGAGCGCTGATGAGCTGATAAGCGGCGAAGAAAATACCTCTAAAGCTCCCACAACCCCACAACAATCCAGAGCGCTTCGAGAGAACGAGAGCTCAATGGACTGGAGCATGCCGAAGACTCTGAGCGATACCTCAAAGGACCCAAAGGCCTCCCGAGCTGAGGCCGAGGCGGCGAGCATAGAGGCGGAGAACGAGAGTGCATCCACCGTGGACAACGCCACCACAGAGGATAATGCCACCGCTATGGCCCAGATCACAGAGCTTCCTCCGGCCGAGGTCGCGCTGCCCTCTTTGGGAGGAAGCTGGTCATTTGCCCTGAACGACAGCCTCCAGAGGAGCATGGCTTTAACCCTCTTCCAGAAGGATGATCAGCTCTTGGGCGCGGGCAAGATGAGGGTGGAGAACAGCACCATCGATGCAGCAGTATCGGGACAGGTCTATGGAAATGGAACCGCGAGGCTGGATATCATCACCATAAACCCCATTGATCTTTATATGCTCTCTCTCAATCTGAACGGCGAAATGGCCAGCGGAGACTACGACGCCCTCTCTGCCAGCGGAAAGTTCTGGACAGGAAGCTTTGAGGGTGTGAAGACAGCATAACTGAGGGAAGATAACGATGCCGAAAGATCGGCATCCTCTCATTACTCTTCCTTCCCCACCCTTCAGTCTTCCGTTCGCAGTCGTTTTGCTCAACCAAAGGCTTTTTTGGCAGACAGAAGATCAATAGATCACAATGCCCCCAGTTAAGCCCTCTCCCCTGATGGAGCAGTACTACCAGAATAAGAAGCTCTATCCAGATGCTCTGCTCCTGTTTCGGGTGGGCGACTTTTACGAGACCTTTGCCGATGATGCGGTCATCGTGGCCCGCGATCTGAACATCACCCTCACCTCCCGGCAGAAAGATGACCAGGGAGAGAAGATCCCACTGGCAGGGGTCCCTTATCATTCTCTCGATGCCTACCTCGCCCGGCTCATCAGGGCGGGGCATAAGGTGGCCATCTGCGATCAGGTGGAGGACCCCAAACTTGCCCGGGGTCTGGTGAAAAGAGCCATCACCCGGGTGGTGACCCCGGGAACGATCATAGAGCCCTCTATGCTGGACGAGTCCAGCAACAACTTCCTGGCGGCGATAGTGAAAGGGGATGAGAATGTGGGCCTTGCCTTTGTGGACGTCTCCACTGGCGAGTTTCTGACCACGGAGGTTCCATCGAACCGCCTCTACTCCGAGCTGGCCCGTTTCCGGCCGGCGGAGTGCTTGTCTGCCTTTTCCCTCCACTGGGAGGGCACAAGCCTGCAGATCCTGGAGGAGCCCTGCTTCTCCGCAGAGAGGGCAGAGGCCGCCCTGGCCGACCGCTACGGACCGGACTGGAAAGAGAGGCTCCGGCTGGAGGGAAGAGCTCTATCCCAGAGGGCCTGCGGAGCAGTCCTCTCCTATCTGAATGCCTCTCGCTTCGACCTTCTGGGGCACTTGAAGGATGTTCAGATCTACTCGGGATCGGACTATATGGTTCTGGATGAGGTCACAGTACGAAACCTGGAGATCACCAGAAACATCCGCGACCGCTCTCGCAGGGGCACCTTGCTGGAGTTCCTGGACCAGACCAAGACCGCCATGGGGGCGAGAACCCTTGCCCGCTGGCTGCAAATGCCCCTGCAGAGCGAGCAGGCAATAGCCCGCAGGCTGGATGCGGTAGAGGAGCTTGCCGGCAAATCCCTGCTGCACCGCAGCCTGGCTGAGGAGCTCAAGGGCACCTCTGACCTGGAGAGGCTTTTAAGCCGGATATCATGCAAATCCGCCAGCCCTAAAGAGCTGTCCGTCCTGAAGAGCACCCTGGAGATGCTGCCCCGCCTGCAGGAGATCCTCATGAATGATCAGTCCTCGGCTCAAAGCTCATATCTGCAGGATCTTTCAGCCAGGCTCTCCCCCCTGGATGATATCGTCTCTCTGATAGAGAGATCGATAATGGAGGATCCGCCCGTCCATGTTCGGGATGGGGGGGTGATCAGGGAGGGCTACGATCCGGAGATAGACCAGCTCCGGGAGCTCTTGAGGGACGGCAGAGGCTGGATCAGCCGCCTGGAGGGCTCGGAGAAGGAGAGGACGGGCATCAAATCTCTCAAGATCGCCTTTAACAATGTATTCGGCTACTATATCGAGGTCTCGCGGGCAAACCTGCACCTGGTTCCCCCGGATTATATTCGCAAGCAGACCCTGACCAATGGGGAGAGATTTGTGACCCCGGAGCTCAAGGATATGGAGTCTCGAGTCCTCTCCGCCCAGGAGAGGTCGGTATCTTTAGAGCAGGAGCTGTTTTATCAGGTGCGGGATCTGGTCGCCTCAAAGGCGGGAGCCATCCAGGAGAGGGCCACGGCACTGGCAGAGCTCGATGTGCTGATCTCCCTGGCTGAAGTGGCCAGGGAGAACAATATGATCCGGCCGGAGTTCAATCAAGAGGGAAGAATCTCGATTCGCAGCAGCCGCCACCCGGTGCTGGATAAGGCGATGCGAGGCGCTTTTGTGCCCAATGACGTCCTATTGGACAGAGACCGCAACCGTCTGATAATCCTTACCGGCCCGAACATGGCAGGCAAATCCACCTTCATGCGCCAGATAGCCCTGACGGCGATCATGGCCCAGACCGGGTCCTTTGTGCCTGCTGCCTATGCCTCCCTCTCACTGGTGGACCAGGTCTTTACCCGGGTGGGGGCATATGACGACCTGTCCGCGGGACAGAGCACATTCATGGTGGAGATGACTGAGATCGCCCACATCCTCACTTCTGCCACCGGAAAGAGCCTGGTTCTCCTGGATGAGGTGGGCCGGGGGACAAGCACCTTCGACGGCCTGTCCCTGGCCTGGGCCATATCCGAGTACCTGCATGAGAGCATCAAATGCAAGTCCGTCTTCGCCACCCACTACCATCAGCTCACTGATCTGGAGAGCATCCTCTCCGGAGTGAGAAACTACAGCATTGCCGTAAAGGAGGATAAGGGTGCAATCACCTTCCTGCGAACGGTGGTCCCGGGGGCGACGGACAAGAGCTATGGAGTGCATGTCGCCCGCCTGGCCGGCGTTCCCAGGACGGTGACAAAAAGGGCAGACCAGATCTTGAGAGAGATAGAAAAGGAGGCCCTTATGCAACCGGGATCGGGAAGGAGAAGTCAGAGGAGATCTTCTCGCTACACCCAGCTCATATTCTTCGATGGCAATGAGGACGGGAATACGGCCGCGGAAGCGGAGAGCGAGAAGAAGGATCCCATCTTAGAGGAGATCGAATCACTGGACCTGGACATGATGACCCCCAGGGAGGCTTTGGACCGCCTCGCCCAATATCAGCGGATGCAAAGGGAGAGGGAGGAAGGATAAGAGATGAAGAGGATCAGGGCCCTGGATGAGGAGACGGTAAATAAGATCGCTGCCGGCGAGGTGATCGAGAGGCCTGCCTCGGTGGTAAAGGAGCTGGTGGAAAACTCCATCGATGCCGGTGCCCATAAGGTGTTGATCGAGGTCCGAGACGGCGGAAAGAGCTTCATCAAGGTGACAGATGATGGCAGCGGCATAGATCCGGACGACCTCCCCCTGGCCTTCCAAAAGCACGCCACCTCCAAGATCTCCGGGGCTCTGGACCTGGAAAAGATCGTCACGTTAGGATTTCGAGGCGAGGCCCTGGCCAGCATCGCCAGCGTCTCGAAAGCTGTCGAGGTGCGGACCAAGACCAGGGATGCTCTATCTGGCAGCTATCTTCGCATAGAGAACGGAAAGGTGGCGGAGGCAAAGGAGGTGGGCAGTCCTGCGGGCACATCGATCGTCGTCTGGAATCTCTTTTCTAATGTCCCGGCAAGGAGAAAACACCTCAAGGGAGCGGAATCGGAGCTGGTCCATATCATCGATGTCATCACCGAGCTGGCCATCATCCACTACGATATCGCTTTTGAGCTATTTTCAGGCAGCCGCACTCACTTCAAATCGGCAAGATCCAATTCCTGGGACGACGTCCTCTCCCGCATCTTCGGATTGAAAGCGGTGGCAGGAATGGCCCCTCTGCAGGCATCCGGCCGGGGCTGGAGAATAGAAGGTATGATCGGCGATGCCTTCAGTCTGAGGGCCAGCTCGGACAGGATATTCATCTTCGTCAATGGCAGGGCAGTCTCCTCCCGGTCCATGGCCGGGGCTTTGCGAGAGGCCTACAGAAACATCATCCCTCCTGGAAAGAGCCCCATCGCCGTCCTCTCTTTAGAGATTAGCCCGGATCTGGTGGACGTGAACGTCCATCCGGCCAAAAGGGAGATCCGGCTGCTCCATGAGAATGAGATCTGCTCTGCCATCACCCAGGAAGCTGCCCTGGCCCTCTCTTCTTATGCCAAGAGCGTAGCCTCCGAACTCTTGAAGCCCAGCGATCAGATCACCGCCTCGGAGGAGACCTTGGCCCAGAATGCTCTGCAGAGTACTCTTCCCCTGGATGTGGGGGAGGATACCGTTTTGGACCAAGCCCTGCCGGAAAGGGAGAAAAGATCAAGCCTGAAGATCCTGGGCCAGATCAAGAGGCTCTACATTGTGGCGGAGAGCGATCAAGGGCTGGTTCTCATCGATCAGCATGCTGCTGCAGAGCGCATTCGTTTTGAGAGGCTGGCCCAGCGATACCGGGAAGGGTTGATCCGCCAGGAGCTGGCCTGTCCGGTGACGATCGAGCTTATGGCCAGCGAGGAGATCATGCTCTCCTCCTGGAAGGAGGTCTTGGATGATATCGGCTTTGAGATCTCATCCTTTGGAGGGAGGTCCTACAGCGTCCGATCCGTTCCAGCCCTCGGCCAGAGGATCGAGAGCGCAGAATCGGTACATGACGTCTTAAAGGAGCTGTTTTTGCGGGGAAAGCCGGGGCCGGACTCGAGCCGGCGGGATGAGATCCTCAAGCTTTTGGCCTGCCGGGGCTCCATAAAATCGGGAAAGGAGCTCACCCTAAAAGAGATGGAGCAGCTGCTGCATGATCTGCAGGGATGCAGCAATCCCTCAACCTGTCCCCACGGCAGGCCGGTGATGGTCACCCTGGACCAGAGCCAGCTGGAGAGGCTATTTGGCAGAAGATAATCTGGAGATGATAATATCTATGGGAAGGTCAAATGACCTCTCATGGATCTGGAAGGATTTGCCAAGCGAGGCCTGAGGAGACGGGACCCGGAGATAGAGTCCAAGCTCATCGATCTGATCAGAGAGGTAAAGGAGATCCCAAGCGATCGGGCTGCTATCCTGGCGGAAGCGGTCTTATTGGAGGCCGAAGCGACCCTCGATCCCAGGGGGGAGGTTTTCCAGCTGAACAATGTGGGGGTCAGCATGGGCGACTTTGGGGTGGGCTCACGTGGCTCAGGCGACTTTTATACTCACACCAAGATCGCTGAGGTCATCGGCCGCACAGAAGCAGTTGTTGACTCCCGCCAACTGGATGACTCGGGTGTGGTCCAGGCTGGGGGCAAGTACATAACAGTGACCGTTGACGGCATGCACTCCCGGCTGAGCGACTATCCGTTTTTGGCCGGATTTCATGTAACCCGAGCGGCCTTGCGCGATGTCTATGTCATGGGAGCCAAGCCGGTGGCACTTCTCTCTGATGTTCATCTGGCCGATGATGGGGATGTCTCCAAGCTATTCGACCATATCGCAGGCATTGCCACGGTCTCGGAATTGATCGGCGTTCCTCTCATCACCGGGAGCACCCTGCGCATCGGTGGGGACATGGTGATCGGGGATCGGCTAACTGGGTGCGTGGGAGCGGTTGGAGTCTCGGATAAGCTCACCGCCAGAAAGAGCGCCCGGCCTGGAGATGTGATAATGATGACAGAGGGAGCGGGAGGGGGAACGATCTGCTCTGCTGCTCTGTACTATAATCGGCACGAGGTGGTGGATGAGACCCTGAACATCAAGTTCCTGGAGGCAAGCGAGGCGCTGCTTAAAGTTAATGTTCAGATCCATGCCATGACCGATGTGACCAACGGGGGCATCCGGGGCGACGCCAAGGAGATCTCCTATACTGCCGGGGTGAGGCTTATCTTCGAGGAGGAGAGGATGCGCAGGCTGGTCAACTCCCGAGTGCTAGAGATGCTCAATGAGCTGAAAATCGACTATCTCGGGGTGTCCATCGATGCCCTGCTCATCATCGCCCCACCGGAGGAGGCGGAGGCGATCGCAGCCGCCATCCGGGATGTGGGGGTGAAGGTGGACGAGATCGGCAGGGTTGAGGAAGGAGAAGGAGCGTATCTGGATATCGATGGCAAGCGGTCCGACTTCTCCCCCCGCTTCCGAGAGGCGGCCTACACTCCCATAAAAAAGGTGATCGGCCAGGAGGCGGTGAGGGAGGTGGCGGAGATGACCAGGAAGGTGGATTTGGCAGCCCAAAATGCTGTGGAGAAGAAGAAGAGGTTTGTGGAGAGGATAAGAGGGAGCCAGAAGGGATTCTTATAAAATAGTATTTCCAGGAGATGCGGTCAGGCGTAGCCGACAGCGGAGAAGATTCTAAAAAATTTTTATAAAGTTATTTGTCTGTGCGGCCTTTGACC
>WOYI011348403.1_pt3 | contig 13772 bp, 14 predicted proteins | sample 6423411 | NCBI WGS metagenome assembly WOYI01 (sample SAMN13441803, study PRJNA592873) | oil field metagenome | biome: oil field; feature: oil-well bore; material: oil-contaminated soil; isolation source: oil-contaminated soil from oil-well borehole | place: Germany: Wietze | collected 2016-10-18 ...
AACGCATCGCCCGCGAGCGGGCTCCTACGGGGGTGTGGGGCGATCTTGGCGTGGCTCAGCGCAGCTGCGCATCCAGGGCGGCGAGGCGTTCGGGGGTGCCGGCGTCGGTCCAGGTGCCGCGATGATAGGTGCCGTCGATCTCGCCGCGTCGCATGGCCGCGCGCAGCAGGGGAGCCAAGCCGAAACGTGGCGGGCGATCGGGTTCGTTCGCGGGCGCCAGTGCCTGCCAGTCCTCCAGCACGCTGGCCCGATACACGCCGACGCCGGCGAAGGTGAGCTTCGGCTCGCCCGCGTCGTGCAGGCGCCCGGCCTCGTCGAGGGTGAAATCGCCCGCGGGGTGGTGTGCGGGGTTGTCCACCATCACCAGCTGCGCCGCGCCGCGTGGTTCGGCGGGCAGGCTGGAGAAGTCGAGGTCGGTCCAGATGTCGCCGTTGATGGCGAGAAAGGGCTCCGGCCCCAGCAGCGGCAGCGCGTTGAGCATGCCGCCGCCGGTCTCCAGCGGCGTGGGACCTTCATAGGCGTAGCGGATGCGCAGGCCCCAGCGCGCGCCGTCGCCCAGTGCTTCGGGAAACTGCTCGGCCAGATGCGAGGTATTGATCACCACATAGCGCACGTCGGCGGCGGCGAGCTTTTCCAGCTGCCACACGATCAATGGTTTGCCGGCGACCGGCAGCAGCGGCTTGGGCGTGCTTTCGGTGAGCGGGCGCATGCGCTCGCCCAGGCCGGCGGCGAAGATCAGCGCGTGCCTCATGGCGCGGCCGCTGCGCGGGTGAGGTCACGCTCGCCGGCGTGACGTGCCAGCAGGTCGGCCAGTGGCTGCAGGTCCGGGTAAGCCGCGGCCACGTCGATCACGTAGTCGAACACGCGCGGCAGGTCGGCCAGGTAGCCGTGCTTGCCGTCGCGGTAGTACAGCCGGCAGAAGATGCCCAGCACCTTGATGTGCCGCTGCAGTCCGGTGAGGTCGAACCAGCGCAGGAAGGTGGCTGCGTCCACCGTTTGGTCGATCAGCCCGGCCCGCTGCAGTTGCCGGCGATAGTCTTCGGCCCAGGCTTCCACGCGCGCGTACGGCCAGCTGATGTAGCAGTCGCGCAGCAGCGAGGCGAGGTCATAGGTGATCGGGCCGGCCAGTGCGCCCTGGAAATCGATGATGCCGGGGCTGCGCAGCGGTGCCGCGTCGTCGATCACCAGCAGGTTGCGGCTGTGGAAGTCGCGATGCACGAACACCAGCGGCTGCGCCAGCGCGTTGTCCAGCAGCACCGAAAAAGTATCGTCCAGCGTGGCCTGCTCGTCGGCGTCGGGCACCACGCCCAGATGTCGGCCGAGAAACCACTCCGGCATGATCGCCAGCTCGCGGGCGAGGAAGGCGCGGTCGTATGGCGCCAGCCCTTCGCTGCCACACGTCGACTGCATCGCCAGCAACGCGGCCAGCGCGTCGCCGTAGAGGCGCTCGACACTCGCCTCGCTCAGCTCGGGCAGGTACAGGCGCGTGCCGAGATCCTCGATCAGCAGGAAGCCGCGTTCCAGATCGGCGGCGCGCACCTCCGGCACATGCAGCCCCGCCTCGGCGAGGCGCCGGCCCACTGCCAGCCACGGCGCCGGATCTTCCTGCGCAGGCGGCGAGTCCATCACGATCCAGCTGCGGTCGTGGTGATGTGTGCGCCAGTAGCTTCGAAAGCTGGCATCCGAGGAGGCGGATTGCAGGGTCAGCGTGGGGTCGCCGAGTGTGTTCCGAAGCCATTGCAGGCGCTCGTTGGCGCGATCGGACGTGTCCATGAGGGTTGGCATGAGGGCAGGCGACCAGCTTACCGGCATGTGCCGGCGGCGAGAACCGGACGCGCGAGACCGCGGCACCCCATGATGTTGTGCGACGCAGCAATTCGTGGTACTTACCGAGGGTGTCGCAGAGATGACAGCGCGTCGTCGGCCGACACATCGCAGGACGCGGAACGGGGTGCCTCCAGGCACCGCAGATCAATTCGGCGCAAGGCGATCAGGGGACGCAATGACCGCAGGTGTGGGCAAGGGTTCGATGACGCGGCGGCAGTTGCTGCGCATGATCGGCGTCACCGCAGGTGGCGCGGCGATGTACCAGGCGATGAGCAGCCTCGGCTTCGCGGCGGAGTCCACGTTGGCCGGTCCGGTGCATCTGCAAGGTGCGCCGCGTGGCGCATCGGTGCTGGTGCTCGGTGCCGGCATCGCGGGCATGGTGGCCGCCTACGAATTGCGCAAGGCCGGCTACAAGGTGCGGGTACTGGAGTACAACGCGCGCGCCGGCGGCCGCAACTGGAGCTTGCGCGGCGGCGACCGCTACACCGAACTTGGCGGCTTCGCCCAGCACTGCGAATTCGACCCGGGCTTGTACCTCAACCCCGGTCCGTGGCGGCTGCCATATCACCACCAGGGCATCCTCAGTTACTGCAAGCTGCTGGGTGTGCCGCTGGAGGCGTTCGTGCAGGTCAACTACAACGCCTACCTGCACGACAGCAAGGCCTTCGGTGGCAAGCCGCAGCGTTTTCGCGCAGTCAAGGCCGACTACCAGGGACACACCGCCGAGCTGCTCGCCAAGGCGATCCAGGCCCGTCGGCTCGATGCCGAGGTGACCCGGGAGGATCAGGAGAAGCTGCTGGCCTCGCTGCGCGAGTGGGGCGCGCTGGACCACAACTACAGCTACGTCAGCGGCGAGTCGACCAGCAATCGCCGCGGTTTCGACAAGGATCCGGGCGGTGGCCTGAGCGGTCGCGCGGTGCCGTCCGCGCCGGTGGGTCTGTCCGACCTGATGAGATCGGAGCTGTGGGCCGGCCTGGCGGCGGGCGACAACTACGAAATGCAGACCACGCTGTTCCAGCCGGTCGGCGGCATGGGCCGCATCGGCGAGGCCTTCGGCCGCGAGCTGGGTTCGCTGATCCGCTACAACGCCAAGGTGGTCGACATCCACCAGAACGACCATGGCGTCACCGCCACCTGCGAGGACACCACCCGTCCGGGCAGTCGCTTCAAGGCCTCTGCCGACTGGTGCGTTTGCACCATCCCGCTGTCGATCCTCAGCCAGATCCCGATGAACGTCGACAAGCCGCTGGCCGAGGCGATCTCGGCGGTGCCGTATGCGGCCGCGGCCAAGGTCGGGTTGCAGTTCAAGCGCCGCTTCTGGGAGGAGGATGAGCACATCTTCGGCGGTATCACCTACACCGACCTTCCGATCGCCAATATCGGTTACCCCAGCACCGACTATTTCAGCCGCGGCAAGGGCGTGCTGCTTGGCGGCTACCTGTTTGGACTCGATGCCATGGAGTTCACCGCGATGAGCCCGGCCGAACGCGTGCGCAAGGCGGTGGCATACGGTACCCGGATCCATCCGCAATACCCGACAGAATTCGAGAACGGCGTGGCGGTGGCGTGGCATCGCTCGCCGTTCACCATGGGCTGTTTCGGCATGTGGACCGACGAGAAGCGCGAGCAGCACTACGACAACCTGTGTCGGATCGACGGTCGCATCGTGCTGGCGGGCGAACATGCCTCATACATCCCGGCCTGGCAGGAAGGGGCAGTGACCTCGGCGCTGGATGCCATCGGCCGCCTGCATCAGCGCGCCACCGCCGGAGGTGCGGCATGAGCAGGTTGGACCACCGGCCAGCGGGATCAGCGCTGGCGCTTGCACTTGGGCTGATCGGCGCCTGGCCGGCCACACTGCACGCCGACAACAATGACGTGCGCACCGCGGCACAGGTGGATACCACCAGCGGCGAGCAGACCTACCGGCAGATCTGCCAGGGCTGCCACATGCCCGATGGCCGCGGCGCGGTCGGCGCCGGGCGTTACCCTGCCTTTGCCGGCAATCCGACGATGGCCTCTGCCAGCTACATGGCGGTGACCATCCTGGCCGGCCGGCGCGACATGCCGTCGTTCAAGCCCGGTGCGCACAATGGCATGTTCTTCCGCTCCGCCGCGCTCAGCGACCCGCAGATCGCCGGCGTGGTCAACTACATCCGCACGCACTTCGGCAACCACTACACCGACGTGCTCACCAGCGACGAGGTCGCCACCTTGCGCAAGCGGCTCAAATGACGGCGCTTCGCCGCGACCGTGCGGCTCGGTTTTTCATCCATCTTCCTGACGAGGACATGATCATGCGAACTTCCACGCGTCGTGTGTTGCCGTTGCTGCTGCTGTTGCCGCTCGCGGCATCGGCCAAGGATGTGGTGCGCCACGAGCTGCCCAACGGCAGTACGTTTCCGATCTCCGCCGCGGTGGAAGTGCCGGCAGGCAAGACCATGGTCTACCTCAGTGGCATGGTCGCGCCGGTGGCAGACGCATCCGCGCCCAAGGGCAGTCTGGCGGCGTACGGCGACACCAGGACGCAGACCATCGGCGCGCTGACGTCGATCGAGAAGGAGCTCAAGAGCCTCGGCCTGGGCATGGGCGACGTGATCAAGATGCAGGTGTTCCTGGTTGGCGATCCGGCCAAGGGCGGCAAGATGGATTTCGCCGGCTTCATGCAGGGCTATACCCAGTTCTTCGGCACCAAGGCACAGCCCAACCTGCCGGTGCGCTCGGCATTGCAGGTGGCGGCGCTGGCCGGTCCGGGTTTTCTGGTGGAGATCGAGGTGACCGCGGTTCGTCCCTGAGTACGGCTGCCGGAGACGGTGCCGACACCGGCCACGCAAAAGGGCGATGCCGCGGGGCATCGCCCTTTGCACGTGCAAGCGGCGATGACGTCAGAGGTTGTAGGCCTTCTCTTCGTGCTCGGCCAGGTCCAGGCCGAGCTGTTCCTTCTCGGCATCCACGCGCAGGCCGATGGCGATGTCCAGGATCTTCAGGATCGCGTAGCTCAGCGCCGCACTCCAGACGATGGTGAAGGCCACGCCCTTGGCCTGGATCCACAGCTGGCCACCCAACGAGGTCACCTCGCCGAAGCCACCCAGCGTGGCCGCGGCCAGCGGGCCGGTGAGCAGGCCGCCGATGATGCCGGCGATGGCGTGCACGCCGAACACGTCGAGCGAGTCGTCGTAGCCGAGCTTGTTCTTCAGCTTGGTGGCAGTGAAAAAGCATGCTGCGCCGGCGATCAGGCCGAGCACCAGCGCACCGCCGGGCCCGCAGGTGCCCGAGGCCGGCGTCACCGCGACCAGCCCGGCCACCGCGCCGGACACCGCGCCCAGTACGCTCGGCCGCTTGTGGATGAGCCACTCCACCGTGGTCCAGCCGATCACCGCGCCGGCGGTGGCGATCTGCGTCACCAGCATCGCCATGCCGGCGCTGCCGTTGGAGGCCACCGCCGAGCCGGCGTTGAAGCCGAACCAGCCCAGCCACAGCAGGCTGGCGCCGATCACCGTGTAGCCGAGGTTGTGCGGCGGCATCGGCGTGCTCGGGTAGCCCTTGCGCTTGCCGATGACCAGGCACGCCACCAGCCCGGCGATGCCTGCGTTGATGTGCACCACGGTGCCGCCGGCGAAATCCAGCACGCCGATGTCGCCCAGCAGCGAGCCCGGGCCGCTCCACACCATGTGCGCCATGGGCAGGTAGACGAAGGTCAACCACAGGCCGGTGAACCACAGCAGCGCGCTGAACTTCATGCGCTCGGCGAAGGCGCCGATGATCAGCGCCGGCGTGATGATGGCGAAGGTGAGCTGGAACATCACGAACACGCTTTCCGGCACCGTGTTGTACAGCGTGTCGGGCTTGAGCCCGGCCAGCATGAAGCGGTCCAGCCCGCCGACGATCGAGTGCAGATCCACCTGGCCGGCGTGCATGCCGGCGGTGCTGAAGGCCAGCGAGTAGCCGTAGACCATCCACAGCACGGTCACCAGCGCGGTGATCGCGAAACACTGCATCAGCACCGAGAGCAGGTTCTTGGCGCGCACCATGCCGCCGTAGAACAGGGCGAGCCCCGGAATCGTCATCAGCAGCACCAGCATCGAGGCGGTGAGCATCCAGGCGGTGTCGCCGCTGTCGAGCTTGGGTGTTGTGCCTTGTGCCAGGGCGGGCAGGGCAAACAGCAGGCCGGCGAGGATGGCGGCCGGGCGGCGCAGGGTGAGCAGGCGATCAGAGCGCATCGGCGTCGACCTCCTGCGTGCGGATGCGGATCACTCGTTCGAGCTCGAACACCATGATCTTGCCGTCGCCCACCTTGCCGGTGCGTGCGGCGCTGCCGATCGCCTCGATTGCACGCTCGGCCAGGTCGTCGCTCAGCGCAATCTCGATCTTCAGCTTGGGCAGGAAATCCACCACATACTCGGCACCGCGGTACAGCTCGGTATGGCCGTGCTGGCGGCCGAAGCCCTTGACCTCGGTGACGGTCATCCCCTGCACGCCGGCCTCGGCCAGCGCCTCGCGCACTTCGTCGAGCTTGAACGGTTTGATGATCGCGGTGATCCACTTCATGGCGTGCCTTGGCTCCCCGTGCGGCCGTGGTTGCCTGCAACACAGCAGGTTGCGTGCCACGCCAGGTGATCCGCGCACGATCGTTGCGCGGCCTGCCCTCGGCGGGCCGATGCGATCATCCAATACGTCGCCACGCGCCTTGGTGGTGCGCGACATTGCCTGATAATGGTGCAAGCGCGAGCCTGCAGCGCCGTGCCCGGTTTGACCGCGGGGCCTTTAATCCGTACCATTTTGGTCTTGATTCAACAGGCGGGCCGCCATGCTCCGTGTCAGCCGACTCACCGACTACGCCACTGTAGTGATGACCTGCATCGCCGCGCATCCGCAGAGCGTGCTCAGCACCGCGCAGATCGCCGACGAGACGCAGCTGGAATTGCCCACCGTGAGCAAGCTGCTGAAGTCGCTCGGCCACGCCGGCCTGGTGGAGTCGTTCCGCGGCGTCAACGGCGGCTATCGCCTGGCGCGGCCCGCCGCGGCGATCAGCCTGGCCGAGATCGTCGAGGCCATGGAAGGGCGCATCGGGATGACCGAGTGCGGCACCGACGGCCAGTGCGATCGCGCGTCGCAGTGCGGCGTGCGCGGCAGCTGGCGACAGATCAACCACATCCTGGACAACGCCCTGCGCGGCGTGAGTCTGGCCGATATGCTGCAACCGCCGGCGCGTCCAGCGCTGGCAAGCATCGCCATCAGCGAGATCAAGGGCAGGACCACTGCATGAGCCGCCAACCGAACGAAACCCTCGCGCCGGTCGACAACGCCGAAGTGATCGAGGCACTGGGCCGCCGCTACGCCGCCGGCTTCGTCACCGACATCGAAACCGAGTACCTGCCACCCGGCCTGGACGAGGGCACCGTGCGCGCGCTCTCCGCACGCAAGGGCGAGCCGGAGTGGATGACCGCGTGGCGCCTCAAGGCCTATCGCCACTGGCTCACCATGCCCACGCCCGACTGGGCCAAGCTCGAGGTGCCGGCGATCGACTACCAGTCGATCAGCTACTACGCCGCGCCGAAGGAAGGTCCCAAGTCACTGGACGAGGTCGACCCCAAGCTGCTGGAAACCTACGAGAAGCTCGGCGTGCCGCTGCACGAGCGCGCCAAGCTGGCCGGCGTGGCGGTGGATGCGGTGTTCGATTCGGTCTCCGTCGGCACCACCTTCCGCAAGGAGCTGGCCGATGCCGGGGTGATCTTCTGCTCGATCAGCGAGGCGATCCGCGAGCATCCCGAGCTGGTGCGCAAGTACCTCGGCAGCGTGGTGCCCGCAGGCGACAATTACTTCGCTGCGCTCAACTCGGCGGTGTTCTCCGACGGCTCGTTCGTGTTCGTGCCCAAGGGCGTGCGCTGCCCGATGGAGCTGTCCACCTACTTCCGCATCAACGCGATGAACACCGGGCAGTTCGAGCGCACGCTTATCGTGTGCGAGGACGGCGCCAGCGTGTCCTACCTGGAAGGCTGCACCGCACCGCAGCGCGACGAGAACCAGCTACATGCCGCCGTGGTGGAACTGGTGGCGCTGGAGAAGGCGAGCATCAAGTACTCCACCGTGCAGAACTGGTATCCCGGCGACGAGAACGGCGTCGGCGGCATCTACAACTTCGTCACCAAGCGCGGCGACTGCCGCGGCCACGACGCCAAGATCAGCTGGACCCAGGTGGAAACCGGCTCGGCGATCACCTGGAAATACCCCAGCTGCATACTGCGCGGCGACCGCTCGGTGGGCGAGTTCCACTCCGTTGCGCTCACCCATCATCAGCAGCAGGCCGACACGGGCACCAAGATGATTCACCTCGGCAAGGACACCAAGTCGAAGATCGTCGCCAAGGGCATCAGCGCCGGCAAGAGTTCCAACAGCTACCGCGGCCTGGTGAAGGTGGAGAAGGGCGCCGAGGGCGCACGCAACTATACCCAGTGCGACAGCCTGCTGATCGGCAAGCAATGCGGCGCGCACACCTTCCCGTACATGGAAGTGAAGAACCCCACCGCCATCGTCGAGCACGAGGCCACCACCTCGAAGATCTCCGACGACCAGCTGTTCTACTGCCGCAGCCGTGGCATCGGCGAGGAAGACGCCGTGTCGATGATCGTCGACGGCTTCTGCAAGCAGGTGTTCAAGGAGCTGCCGATGGAGTTCGCGGTGGAGGCGAAGAAGCTGCTCGAGGTGTCGCTGGAGGGCGCCGTGGGCTAAGCCGAGCTGCACATCCTTGCCGGACGTCATTCCCGCGAAAGCGGGAACCCATTTTGACTCTGGCATCCACGACACCATGGATTCCCGCGTTCGCGGGAATGACGCCGAGGCAGGTCCGAGGCGCGCGAAAAACTGGACACACCACCATGCTGATCATCGAAAACCTCCACGCCCGCGTCGAAGGCAAGGAAATCCTCAAGGGCCTCAGCCTCACCGTGAAGCCGGGCGAGGTGCACGCCATCATGGGCCCCAACGGTGCGGGCAAGTCGACGCTGGGCAATGTGCTGTGTGGCCGCGATGGCTACGAGGTCACCGCCGGATCGGTCACCTTCAACGGCGTCGACCTGCTGGCGATGGAGCCCGAAGCGCGCGCCGCCGCCGGCGTATTCCTGGCGTTCCAGTACCCGGTGGAAATCCCCGGCGTGAACAACACCTATTTCCTGCGCACCGCGCTCAATGCGCAGCGCAGGGCGCGCGGCGAGAAAGAGCTCGATTCCATGGCCTTCCTCAAGCGGGTGCGCGAGAAACTCAAGGACCTGCAGATCTCCGATGAGCTGCTGCACCGCGCCGTCAACGAGGGTTTCTCCGGCGGCGAGAAGAAGCGCAACGAGATCTTCCAGATGGCGGTGCTGGAGCCCAAGCTGGCCATCCTCGACGAGACCGATTCGGGGCTGGACATCGACGCGCTCAAGCAGGTCGCCCACGGCGTCAACGCGCAGCGCTCGCCCGAGCGTTCGGTGCTGATGATCACCCACTACCAGCGCCTGCTCGACTACATCCAGCCGGATTTCGTGCACGTGCTGGCCGACGGCCGCATCGTCGAGAGCGGCGACAAGACGCTGGCGCTCAAGCTCGAGGCGCAGGGCTACGCCTGGCTGCGCGAGCACGGCGAGCCGGCGGGAGCCTCGGCATGAGTCAGGCTGCGACCATCACGCCCTTCGTCGCCTCGCAGCGCGATGCCGAGCTGCCGCTGAGCGGCATCGGCTGGCTGGATGCGGCGCGGCGCGACAACCTCGATGCGTTCCTCGCCGCCGGCTTGCCCGACACGCGGGTGGAGGCGTTCAAGTACACCGCGCTGCGCGCGCTCGCCCAGCGCAGCTTTGCGCTGGGTGATGCGCCCATCGCCACGCGCGTGGTCGATCCGGCCACGCTGCAGCTGCCCGGCGTCGACGGCCCGCGGCTGGTGTTCGTCAACGGTGCGCTGCGGCTGGATCTGTCCACGCTCGACGCGCTGCCCGCCGGCCTCGGCGTGCAGCCGCTGTCGCAGGCGCTGCAAGCCGACGCCGAGCCGCTGCGCTTTGCGCTGGCGCGGCATTACCGCGAGGCGGGCGACGCGTTCGCCCAGCTCAATGCCGCATTCGCCAGCGACGGAGCAGTGCTGCGCGTGGCAGCGGGCGTGCAGATCACCGCGCCGGTGCAGCTGTGCTTCGTCGGTGCCGCGGCCGAGGGCGATGTCGCCTGGCACCTGCGTCACGTGATCGAGCTGGGCGAGGGCGCCGCGCTCTCGCTCATCGAGCATCACGCCAGCGGTGGAGTGCATGGCCACCTCGGCACGTCGGTGGCCGACGTGGTGGTCGGCGCGCGCGCGCGCCTGCAGCACGTGATCGTGCAGGCCGCCGCCGAAGGCAGCACCCTCATGCGTCGTACCAGCATGCAATTGCGCGCCGCTGCCCACGCCACGCTGCACGCGCTGGAGCTCGGCGGCGGCCTGAGCCGCCACGAGCTGCAGGTGGAACTGGCCGGTGACGGCGCCCGACTGGAAACGCGCGGCGCCTTCGTGCTGCACGATCGCCAGCATGCGGACACGCAGATGCGGGTGTGCCACACCGGCAGGCACACCGCATCGGACTCGCTCTGGCGCGGCGTGGTCGACGATCGCGCGCGCGGCGTGTTCCGCGGCGCCATCTACGTCGCCCCCGGCGCCGACGGCAGCGACGCGGCGCTGAGCAACAAGAACCTGCTGCTGTCCGCCGGCGCCGAGATCGATACCAAGCCCGAGCTGGAGATCCACGCCGACGAGGTGAAGGCCGCACATGGCGCCACCGTCGGCCAGCTCGATCCGCGTGCGCTGTTCTACCTGCGCTCGCGCGGCATCCCGCAGGCCCAGGCGCGCGCCATGCTCACCGCCGCGTTCTGCCGCGCCGTGCTGGACGACCTGTCGAACGAGGCGCTGCGCGAACACGTCGTCACCTTGCTGGCTGCAAGGCTGCCGGCATGACGCCGCCGGGCCGCCTGTAGGAGCGAACCCTGTGCGCGAACGCTCTGGTGTCCGCACAAGGCAAGAGCGTTCGCGCACAGGGTGCGCTCCTGCGGGGCGCTTGCCCCGCCTCTGCAGACAGCAAAGAGCCATGACGGGATTTTGAAAATGAACATGCAAACCAGCGCGGTAGCCCTCGACCTCCCACGCATCCGCGCCGACTTCCCGCTGCTCGCGCGCACGGTGCACGGCAAGCCGCTGGTGTACTTCGACAACGCCAACACCAGCCAGAAGCCGGCCTGCGTGATCGAGGCGGTGGACCAGCACTACCGCCTGCACAACGCCAACGTCTCGCGCGCCGTGCACCTGCTCGGCGAGGAAGCCACCACCGCCTACGAAGGCGCGCGCGACAAGCTCGCGAAGTTCATCAACGCCCCCTCGCGCAACGAGTTGGTGCTCACCTCCGGCACCACCCAGGCGACCAACCTGGTGGCCTACAGCTACGCGCTGCCGCGGCTCACCTCCGGCGACGCCATCCTCACCACGGTGATGGAGCACCATGCCAACATCGTGCCGTGGCAGCTGGTCGCCCAGCGCGCCGGCGCCACGGTGAAGGCCGCGCCGATCAATGAGCGCGGCGAGCTGATCCTGGAGCGCTTTTTCGACCTGCTCACGCCCGAGGTGAAGCTCGCCTGCGTCACCCACGTCTCCAACGTGCTCGGCACGGTGAACCCGATCCGCGAGATCGCCCGCGAATGCCGCAGGCGCGGCATCCCGCTGCTGGTCGACGGCTCGCAGGCGCTGCCGCATCGCCCGGTCGACGTGCAGGCGCTGGGCTGCGATTTCTACGCGCTCACCGGCCACAAGATGCTCGCGCCCACCGGCACCGGCGCGCTGTGGGCGAAGAAGGAACACCTCGACGCGATGCCGCCGTTCTTCGGCGGCGGCGAGATGATCCGCGAAGTGCGTTTCGACGGCACCACCTTCGCCGAGCCGCCGCACAAGTTCGAGGCCGGCACGCCCAACATCGCCGGCGTCGTCGGCCTGGGCGCGGCCATCGATTACTACCAGTCGCTCGGCTTCGCGGCGATCCGCGCCCACGAGCAGATGCTGCTGGCCTATGCCAGCGAGCGGCTGCGCGAACTTCCGGGCCTGCGCATCTTCGGCGAGGTGGCCGAGAAAGAGCCGGTGATCTCCTTCCTTGTCGAAGGCACCCAGGCCACGGATCTTGCCACCCTGCTCGACCTGCAGGGCGTCGCCGTGCGCTCCGGCCACCACTGCGCGCACCCGCTCATGCAGTTCTACGGCGTGCCCGCCACGCTGCGCGCTTCGTTTGCCTTCTACAACACGCGCGAGGAAGTGGATGCCTTCGTCGAGGCGCTGGTGAAGGTGCGCAAGCTGTTGATGTGATCTGCCGGGTGCAGGGGGGACTAGCCTTGGGGTCGTCATTCCCGCGAACGCGGGAATCCACTTCGATCTTGCGGCAGAAGCCTACCTGGCTGACTGGCGTTCGCCGTTGAAGAACGCCTCCCGCGTTTGCGAAATGATGGCAAGGCGATCTGGAGCGCCCGGGCCATCCAGCCTCGCGGTACGCTAGCCCTTCCCCCCAGAACACGTCCCCATGCTCGCCTCGTTCCCCGCCTTCCTGCGCATCCCCCTCGCCATCGCGCTGCTGATCCTCAACACGGTCGCGCACGTGCTGCCGCTGTTCGCGCTCACGGCCGTCAAGCTGCTGCTGCCGCTGGAGGGCGCGCGCGCGGCGCTGTCGCGCGTACTGGTCGCCATCGCCGAGAGCTGGATCGCGGTCAACAGCGCGCTGTTCGGCCTGTTCACCCACACGCAGTGGCGCATCGAGGGGCTGGAAGGCCTCAGGCGCGATGGCAATTACCTGGTGCTGTGCAACCACCAGAGCTGGGTCGACATCCCGGTGCTGCAGAAAGTGTTCAACCGCCGCATCCCGTTCCTGCGCTTCTTCCTCAAGAGCCAGCTGATCTGGGTGCCACTGCTGGGGCCAGCCTGGTGGGCACTCGATTTCCCCTTCATGAAGCGCCACTCGCGCGAGCAACTGGCCAAACATCCCGAGCTGGCCGGCAAGGACCGCGAGACCACCCGCAAGGCCTGCGAGAAATTCCGCCACATGCCGGTGTCGGTGATGAACTTCGTCGAGGGCACGCGCTTCACCCGTGCCAAGCACGACGCCCAGGGCTCGCCGTACACGCACCTGCTGCGGCCCAAGGCCGGCGGCGTCGCCTTCGTGCTTGATGCGATGGGCGAAGGCCTGCACGCCATCGTCGACGTCACCATCGTCTACGCCCAGGGCGCCGGCTCCATGATGGATCTCATCGCCGGCCGCGTCCGCGACATCCGCGTGCACATCCGCCAGCGCGCCATCGATCCCGAGTTGCGCGGTGATTACGAAAACGACGCTGCGTTTCGCGAGCGCTTCCAGGCGTGGGTCAATGCGCTGTGGGCGGAGAAGGATGCGGAAGTGGGGCGCCTTCTCGGCGCTTGATCGGCGCCCAGCGCGACGTCAGTCCCACCGCCCGGTCTGGTGCACGGGTACCTGCGGCGTCTGCATGCGCACCAAACCGTCGTAGCGACCCCGCTCCGTGCTGCTGAAGTACACCGTCACGTCGTCCAGCTGCCAGTCGGCGCGGATGTTGCCGTGGACTCGGTGTAGGGCCCGTCGCTGACCTGCGTCTTGCCGTTGCACGGGCGCAGCGTGCGTCGGTTTTCCAGGCCGCCGAGCGACGCGGAAACCAGCACCTTGCCGGTGGCGCGCATCTTCTCGTCCAACACCGGGCATTGGCTCACCAGGGCCTTGACGGCGTCCGGCGTCATCGCGGCGAATTTTCCGGGGGAGGCGCAGGCCCGGCCGAGGTATTTCATGGCAGGTCCTTCTGGGTGGGAATGCACTGACGAGGAACCGGATATCCGGAAATCGACCAGGCACTGAAGGAGCCTGGTAGCGGGTCTCGGCCAGCCTGTCTGCGCTGGGTGGCGGTTCAATCGGTCGACG
>WOYI010320079.1_pt1 | contig 13771 bp, 11 predicted proteins | sample 6423411 | NCBI WGS metagenome assembly WOYI01 (sample SAMN13441803, study PRJNA592873) | oil field metagenome | biome: oil field; feature: oil-well bore; material: oil-contaminated soil; isolation source: oil-contaminated soil from oil-well borehole | place: Germany: Wietze | collected 2016-10-18 ...
GGACGTCGGACAGCTGGAGGTCACGACGCGGACGCGGAGGCCGGGGACGATGAGGCCTGCGTGGTCGCCGAGGGCGCGCCGCGCGCCTCGCGAGGAAGAACCTGGTCAGCAGTGTCGCCGGGGAGAACGCCGCTAAGAAAAGGAAGTACGGATTCCAGAAAGCGGCAGCCGCGACCTCGGCGATGAACAGCGGCAGGGTCGCCGCGAGGATCGTCGACGCCCGGGGGCCGGCTGGCTCGGTCACAGCTGAGGTGCGCGCCATCTGCGTCGGGGTCGGACCGGACTGGTCGGCGCCACCGTGCGACGCCGACTGAGGCCGTCGACGATCGCGGCCAGCAGGATCGTGAACACGGCGAAACCGACACCGACGAGCACGGTCGTCGTTGCGCGGCCCTTTTGATCGATCATGCCCTGCGTGTCGAACGTGATCGGGATCGCTCTCATGCGGAACTCTGACGGAATGGATTCGTCGTTCTGCAACCGGTTGAGGATGACCCCGGTCTGGGCGACCAGGACCTGCAGGACGCGACCCAGTTCGGCGTCATCATCCCCGGTCACCGTGTAGAGCAAGGCGGGACCGGAGTTCGCAAGATCCCGCGCCACCACGATCTTGGTGCTCGGGTGCTCGCGCATCAGCTTCCCGGCGACGTCGTCGGCGCTCAGGGAGCCGACGAGGACATCCGCTGCGGCATTGAGCCCCGCCAGGTTGAGGAACGGATTGCCGGTGTTGGGCGCGAAAGAGCCGCTGCTGGGAATCAGCAGTTCCGTCGCCGTCCGCTCATAGCTCGGTTTGACGACGACCCATGCGCCGAAGGCCATTGCGCACGCGAGAACCAGTCCCGGGACGACGATGTACCAGCGCCGCCAGAGGCCGGCGAGCGTCTCTGTCATATTCATCCGAGCGATTCCTCCGTCATGCGGTTGTCGAGTTCGAGTCCGGTGCGGCACGACCCCTCGCGCCACGTGCCCGCGAGCGCAGTCGCTCGACCGTCACCGCACCCCATCCGCCGACGAGCAGACCAGCAGCCCCCAGGCCGGCGACCGCCAGGATCAGAGACGATCGGCTCGGAGCCACGGAGGTGATGAGAAGGGAGAGCGGGACGACGGTGGGGATGATGCGATCGGCGAACCGCACGCCCGCCGCGGCCTGCATGTCCTCGGAGATCCGGAAGACGTCGGCGATGATGCCCGTCTGCTTCGACTTCACCCAGTCGGCGCTCGGTCCGACGATCTCGATGTCGATCTGCGCCATGCGGTAGATGGCGACGAACTGGCCCCCATCGTTGGGCAGCGTCACGTTCACCCCGCGACGGATCCCCGCTCCGTAATACGGAGCACTGTCGTCGGCGTAGGTCGACGCGGTCACACCGCCGTTGACCTTCTCGACGACGGCGGAGACGAACGAGATCACGCTCTTGTCGCCGGTGCCGTTGTAGGGCTCCAGCTCCGACGCGTTCGGATAGGTGAAGGTGATCGACGTCCGCGTCGTGTATACGACCTGGTCCTGAGCGAAGTGGACGACGAGGAGCGCGGCGCACAACAGGGCTGCCACGACGAGGTACCACCCCCTGAGGAGCGTCAGAAGAAGTCCACGGAGCGCCACGTGACCTTCCCTCCCCCATGAATCCCTGTCTGGACAGCACAAAGCGGCAGCCGCATCAGATTACCCGCAGCATCCCGTGAATCCGTCCGGATGCTTGTGGCACGCGGGGCCCACGCGGCTCAGACGAACAGCATCGCCGCCGCGTTGCGCCAGGTATCGGGAGAGCGGAAGCCGCCGGCTCTCAGCCGTCGTCGGCGGGCGATCGGACCTGCGGAGCGGATCGAGACGAACTGCTCGAGCGTCGCCAGAGCGTCCGGTGGGAGCTCGTCGGCGTAGGCGCTGAGGAACTCGGCGCCCTGATCGAGCCGCAGCCGCACCCAGCGACGGACCTCGCTCGGGGCCGGGAGGCGCCGGAGCGCTCCTCCCAGGCTCGAGCGCTTCGGGACGGAGACGTTCGCCCCGTGAATCCGATAGCGGATGTGCGGGACCGGATCGAAATCCACGGCGCCGAACGCGCAGGCGGCCAGGTCGATCCACCAGTCGTGCATCACCGCGGCACGAGGGATGTCGCGCACGCGCTCGACCAGGGGTCGGTTGAGCACCGCGGTGCACCCGGTCACCGTTGGATGCATGAGGGCCGTGTTGAGGGACATCCCGAACGTCGGGAAGATCGACTTGAACGCCCAGAAGGAGGGGGCGATCACGGTGTCGTCGGCGTCCACCACGGTGAGATCGCCGTGCACCAGTAACGGCACGTCCGACCCGACCCGTTCCTCCAGCGCGTGCATCCGGACAAGACCCTCGAAGATCTTCTCAGGGAGCCAGATGTCATCGTGGTCCGCCAGGAAGACGTAGTCACCCCGTGAAAGGGCCAGGAGCGACGCGAAGTTCGCGCCGGCGCTGCCGCTCGGCACCTCGCGGACGACGAGCTCAGGGGCATTGTCGAACCGATCCGCCCAGCGTCGGATGATGGCGACCGTCCCGTCGGTCGAGCAGTCGTCGCTGATCACCAGCACGAAGTCGCGGAATGTCTGCGTGGCAAGCGATTCCAGCATCGGTTCCAGGAAGCGCTCGCTGTTGCAAGTCGCGAGCAGCACCTCGACTCTCACGATCCGGCCCCCGGGGCTCGGCGATCCAGGATGAAGCGGGCCAGCTCTCCGTCCGCCGCGAGGGGCACATACCGGGCGCCCTGCTCATCTAGCTCCGACGGCGCCTGCGGGTTGGCATCCCTGACGACCTCGCGGGCGGTGCCGGTGAGGTCGTCGAAGACGCCCACGTAGGCGCGAGCCTGGGGTCGCCAGTCCAGCTCCTGCGACACTCTCTCCCGTGCCTGCTCGCCCAGCCGCCGGCGCAGCGCCGGGTCGTCGATCAGCCGCTCGACGGCATCCGCGAATGCCGCGACGTCTCCCGACTCGACGTAGACGACCGATTCGCCGCCGCTCACGCGGGTCTCGACGAGATCGAACGACACCGACGGCAATGCGTACGCCATGTACTCCATGGTCTTGTTCATCGTGGAGACGTCATTGAGCGGCGTCTTGAGGTCGGGGCACAGGCCGATGTCCGCGCGACTCAGGTGCTCGGCGATCATGGGCTTGTCGGCGCGGCCCGTGAACGTGACGTACTGCTCGAGACCGAGCTCCGCGTTCAGCAACCGCAACTCGCTCAGGCTGTCGCCGAACCCGAGAAGCGTGGCATGCACATTGGTGCGGCCCCGCCGGTTGACGAGCTCGTCGACGACCCGCAGGCAGGTGTCCACCCCGTCCTGCGGACCCATGATCCCGAGATAGACCAGCTCGATCCCGTCCGCCGGTCGAGGATGGGCCGGATAGATGGGACGCATGCTGCGGGTGTCGGGGCCGCTCCGGACGACGGTGACGGCATCCGGGCTCTTGTCTCCCCGATCGATGGCGATGCGCCGGTAGGACTCGTTCGTCGAGATCACCCGCTGCGCGGTCCGGTACGTGCGTCGCTCCAGCCAGAGCAGACCGCGGTACTCGAGTCCCCGCAACCCGCCCTTCGGCTCGCCGAAGCGGGAGCGGAACAGCTCGGGATTCAGGTCGTGCTGATCGAAGACGAAGCGCGCCCCCCGCAACCGCCAGAACCGGGCGAGCAGCCAGTAGGTGTCCTGGGGATTGCACGCCTGGATGACGGCGAACGGGCCCCGACGCGCTGCAGCGAACGAGAGGAAGAACGTGCGGAGCCACGAGTAGACGAACTCGGTCACGAAGCCACCGAGCCCCTTCGCCTCCGGCGCCGGCTCGTACTTGTGGATGGCGATGCCGTCGATCACCTGACGCGATGGATCGCCGGGACCCTTCGGGCAGATCACGCTCACCCGGTACCCGTTCGCCGCGAGAGCCTTGCATTCCAGCCAGACCCGCCGGTCGAGAGGAACGGGGAGGTTCTGCACGATGATCAGCACGTGCGGCTGCGAACGATCCTCCCCGTTGAGGAGGGAGCCGGCACTTCGCGCCAAGGTCATGGATGTGCGTCCGATCGGATGCCGACGCCCTGAGCTGGAAGCGTCGAGGGCCGAAAACAAATGGCAAGACTCGAATACCAGGGGTTCGCCCGGATTTCGCGGGTTGGTAAGATGAGCACACTCTAATGGAGATGAGGAGTTTTTCACCCGGTCGCTCTTCCCGATCGTGTCAGCATGGTCGCATCACGCAATTCCAACCCGGTCTCGCCGTTTCGCGGCACCGGCCGAACGAATGAAAGTGCCCAAGACATGACCCGCGCCACCCGTCGCCACGCGGCCCCGAAGCCTCGACACGTCGTGCCATGGTGGACCCGCATGGCGGCCGCCGTCGGCGCAGGCCTCCTCGTCACGACCCTTCTCCCGGTCATCGGCTCGGCCGCCGTCCCGTCTGCCGAACCGCTCACGCTGTGGGGCGGGACTCCCGATGCCACTCCGGTGCTCGACTCGGACCCGGCCTCGGTCGAACTCGGCACAGCGTTCGTGAGCAAGACGGCCGGCACCGTGACCGGCGTGAGGTTCTGGAAGACCGCCGAGAACACGGGGACGCACGTGGGGCACCTGTGGGGCCCGGGTGGCAAGCTGCTCGCGACCGCGACATTCACGAACGAGACCGCGAGCGCCTGGCAGACCGTCTCGTTCAGTTCGCCGGTCGCGATCAGGGCGCACAAGAAGTACGTCGTCTCGTATCACGCGCCGTTCGGCCGGTACGTCTCGACCATCGGGTTCACCGGTCAGGCCGACTCGACCGTACTCGCTGTCAAGCGCGGCAACAGCGGCGTCTACTCCTACGGCAGCGCCGTGAGGTTTCCGACCTCGACCTGGCGTTCGAGCCAGTACTGGGTCGACGTGATGTTCCTCCCGACGGGAACCGTTCCGACGCCCAGAGCCAGCCCATCGCCCACATCCACGCCGACGGGGACACCCGCACCCACCAACTCGGCGACGCCGAAGCCCTCGTCGAGTGCGACGCCGACTCCCAAGCCGAGTGAGACCACCACCTCCGCCCCGGCGGCTCCTGCTGGTCCGGTTGCGCCGCCTGCGGTGCCGTCGATTCCGGCGCAGGCGTCGATCGGGAAGGGGTGGTCGTTGACGGCATCGAAGGTGGGGCTGGCGCCGTTCGGGTTGACCTGTGCGTCATTGCCGGAGTACACGGCCTCGGGGAGCACGGTCGCCGCGGGCACGACGATCTACCGGCAGCGGATCACGGGCTGGTTGGATCTGACGTTGGGCAACATCACGATCAGCCAGTCGTGCATCCAACCCAAGCCCGGGTATGTGGGGCAGGGGTCGACGTCATTGACGACGTGGGGCACCCGGGATCTGCAGGGCCCGGTGACCGTGCAGGACAGCGAGTACGACGGGTCACTGCTGTCCACCCGTGATCAGGCGTACATCGGCTTCTTCAACGGGGTCGCCAGCATGTACCGCAACTACATCCACGACTCAGGGTCCGGGATCGGCATTCAGGGCAGTTACGAGAAGACCGGCCAGAACGTCGTCATCCAGAACAACTACATCGATCACCTCATCGCCTACGGTGACGCATCCGGCAGCGGCAACCACCAGTCCGCATTCACCGTCCGCGATCTCGACCTCACCACCAACAGCTCCCGGCAGCTGCTGGTCAAGGACAACTTCTTCGACTGCGACGGCGCGAACGCGACCGGGTCGTTCTTCATCCAGCCCAATGGCGGCAACGTGTCGAACCTGACCGCGCAGGGCAACCTGCTCGCCGGCAACGGGTTCAACCTCATCCTCCAAGACGACCAGGGCCGATTCCCCGGCGTCACGTACCACAACATGCGCGCCATCGACAACCGCATGCAACCCACTGAATACGGTCCAGCCTCCCTCGCCGGCCGCGGCGAGGGCTGGACCCAATGGACCAACAACTACCTCTACAACCCCGTCGGCACCGACGGACAAGGCAAGGTCGTGGCCAAGCCTTAGGACGTCACGACTCAGGCCGATGGGAGTCCGCTCCCGCCGCCTAACCGGTCCGGGAGACAAGGCGACTCAGCAGGTCTGCATGCGCGCGGATCGACCTCGCCGGATCGAACCGGGCGAGGGAAGCCTCGGCGATCTCGTCCCGTGACGCGAGGTCGTGGCCGTCGGCGACGTCGACGATCGCGGCGACGAGCTCGTCCCGGTTGGTCTGCCGGCGGAAGCGGGCGGCGAGCATGGCATCCCAGGTCAGTCCGATCGGGTCGCCGAGAGGGTTGGCGACCAATCGGCCGCTGGGCACCCCTGCCGCCAGCTGCTCGCGTGCTCCACCCACATCGCTGAGCACCGACGGCACCCCGGAGGCGAGCGCTTCCATGGACGCCAGCGACCACCCCTCGAAGAACGAGTCGAGAACGAAGGCATCCGCGGCACCGAGGATCATGTCGGTCCGCTCGACGTTGCCTCGCAGATGGATGCGATCCGCGACGCGCGATCGCTCGGTGGCGCCGACGACTTGCCGCGTGTAGACCGCCTCGTCGACGCGACCGCAGACGAGCAGGTGGGCGTTCGGCAGAGCGGCCGCGACGTCCGCGAACGCAGTCACGAGGGCGTAGGTGTTCTTCTGGAGGGCGTGCCGGGCGAGGGAGACGAAGAGGATCTCGTCCTGGAGGCCCAGGTTCTCCCGCGCTCGTGCGCGGTCGAATCGCGAGACCTTCGCCGGGTCGACGCCGTTCGGGATGACGAGGGTCTCGGTATCGACGAGCGCGGACGACTTGGCCAGGAACTCGTCCCGCACCAGCTCGCTCACCGCGACCACGGCAGAGAGCTTGCGAACGCGTGCGGCGACCTCGGAGCCCTCGACGCCGAAGAGGTCGTGCATGCCGTGCAGCACGACCGCGGCCGGGACGCCGAGTGCGTTCGCGACGTCGACGGGCCACTGCATGCCGCCGTGGAGGTACATGACGTCGGGCCGCCACCCGTCGATCCACCGCGGTCCGTCAACAGGTCCGGGGTCGACCACCTCGACGCCCCCGGCGGCCAGTTGCCGGCCGATCAGGCCGATGCCCTTGGTCGCCTGGTCAGAGGCGATCAGCACGGCGACCTCGAATCCGTGGGCCGGGAGCTCTCGGGCGAGGAACGCAACGACCTCGTCGACGCCGCCCGTGTCCAGCGTGTCAGTCACTAGGAGGCATCGCATCCCCGTGACGGACGACGAGGTGGGGGCCGCCACCGTCGGCTCGCGGACCGCGACGGGTGGCCAGGTCGGCGCGATCCCGCTCGACGTGAGCGGGGCATCCCACGACTCGAGGGTCGCGGCTCTCCGGCGCGGAACGATCCGCCGCAGGATGACGCGCGCCCGGCCCCTCACCAGCCCGGAGGCGATGCGCTCGAGCGAGAGCAGCAGATTGTTCATCGGGGGTCGTCAGGCTCCACGGCGCGCGTGGCGATGACCTCATGGGCCGCCGCGGCGGCGGTGTCCTGGGGCGGCTCGACGAGATCGGCCGCGCCCGCCTCGTCCACCACGGCAGACGGGGTCCCGACGGGCGTCCGCCACGCTCGAGGAAGCAACCGCTCCGCCTTCGCGCGCGGTCCGGGGGGCAGCAGGAGCATCAGCTGGCGGTAGGTGAGCAGGAGGTAGGCGATGCCGCCGCACGCGCCACCGACGAGCAGCTGGACCCAGTGGATGGAGAGCGGGAGGGTCGCGGCGTATGCGACGGCGCCGGCGATGATGGCGGCGGCCAGCGGCCACCCCGCGCCGCGCACGATGGAGAGCAGGCTCACGCGGAGTGCGCGATGGAGCGAGAACAGATAGACGGGCAGAGTGATGATCAGCACCGTCGCGACGTGGGCGAGTCCGACCCCGATGAGTCCCGCGGTGGTGATGCCCACCCAGAGGGCGGGTACGAGCGCGATGAGCACCGCGACCTGCACGATGAACAGGACGCCGGTGCGCCCGGACGCGATGAGCAGATTGGCGACAAGCTGGCCGAGCGCACCCGCTGCCCCGTAGACGGAGAGGATGACGACCACGGGCGCGGCGTCGGCCCATCGCTCGCCGTACACGGTCACGATCAGCGGCAGGGCCAATCCGCTCGTGAGCGCGGCGATCGGGAAGGCGACGAGGGCGACCGATCGGGTCGCCAGGAACAGCGTCGCGGGGACGTCGCCCTTGTCCCGCCTCACGGCCGAGAACGCGGGCAGCACGATGCCATTGAGGACGGAGCCGAGCACAGACGTCGCCCAGGATGAGATATTGAAGGCCAGGGTGTAGAGACCGACGTCTCGGAGCTCCAGCGTGTGCCCGACGAACACGTAGTCGACGTTGGCCACGATCTGACTGAGCAGGTTGGCGAGCGCGAGGGGCAGACCGAACCTCAGCAGCAGCGACAGGGAGGTGGTGTTCCAACCGGGGCCGTAGCGCTTCGACAGGGCAGCGATCACGAGGATGCCGGTGATGAGCTGACCCGCAACGCGGGACCAGGCGAAGGCCTCGGCCCCGTTGCCCAGCATGGCGAGGCCGATGAGGACGCCGGCGCCGATGATCGACCCCACGAAACTGGTGCGGAATATGACGTTCTGGCGGAAGTCGCGCTGCAGCTGCGCGCTCGGCACGACGAACAGCCCGCTCAGGGCGACCGAGATGGCGAGGATGCGCAGCGCGGGGGCGGCCTCCACCGAACCGAGTACGATCGCGATGGGTTCGGCGAAGACCGCGAGGAGACCTCCAAGCAGCACCCCGATCCCGACGGAGACCGTGACGGCCGTCGGGCCGATCGCGTCCTCGTCCAGATCGCGGCGGGCGATCGCGGAGGCGACGCCGAGCTCGGCGACGGTCCCGATCATCGCCTGCGCGACGACGGCGAGCGTGAAGACGCCGAACTCCTCGGGGATCACGATCCGGGCGACCACCGCCATGACGGCGATGTTGGAGAACCGCATCACGATCGAGTTGGCGCCGAGCCAGAAGCTCCCCTGGCGCACCTTGCGGTCGAGCGACGGGCCGGTCCCGCTGTCGCCGGTGGTCGAGGTCATCGCCGACCTCCCCGTGCCCGCCGGGATCGGATGATCTCCGCCCGCGCCTTGACCGACAGCCGGGCGGCGTCGAGGAGACGTGTCGCGCGGCGGGGAGGAGAGGCGAGCGCCGAGCGGTAGATGCCCTCGAGGGAGTCCGCCGCCGCATCCAGTCCGAACCGACTGACGGCCTCCTGCAGGGAGAAGTCGCGCAACCTCGCTCGGCGGTCGGGGTCGTCGTGCAGAGCGCGGATCTGACGGGCGAGCCCGACGACGGGGTCGCTGTCGCTCCCGATCCCGTAGAACCCCTCGCGCCGGAAGTGCGAGGTGGTCGACGGCTCGTAGGTGAGTGCGAAGCCGCCCTTGCCCAGGACGACGAGCGGCTTGCCGTGCGCGAGTGCGCGGATCGCCGATCCCCCCATCCCGAGCACGATGTCCGCTGCGGCGTACGCCGGCCGCGGGTCCTGCATGGTGCCGGTCATCAGGACGGCGTCACGGCCGAGCCGTGTGTTCGCCGCCGCCGCGGCCTCCGAGATCGACTCGAACGCATCGCCGTCCCCGACGATCGCCAGCCGGAGTCCGCCGTCGAGTGATTCAACCGCGGCGATCGCCTGCAGCAGGCTCTCCCCCTTCATGGCCCGATCCACCCGAGTGACGACGCAGATCAGCGTCTCTTCCTGGGCGATGCCGTGCTGCGCACGGAACTGCGCGGCGGCACCGGTGTCGGGCTTGTCCGCCCTCAGGTCGACAGGGGGCTCCATCAGGTACACCGGAGCGGCGATCCGCGCGCGGGCCTCATCGGCCATGACACCGGTGCCGACGATCAGCGGAACATGGGGCGATCCCCAGAACATGTTCTCCATGTTCCAGTTGGTCTCCACGCCCGCGCGACCGGACCACGTGGCCGACGCCACGGCCACGATGCGGCCGAGCCACGGCGCGAAGACGTGGACGATCTGGGCGTCCTTCCCGTCTGCATACCGCGTGATTGCGCGGGCGACGTCACGCAGCCCGATCGCCTCAACGATGTCGATGTCGAAACCCGCGCGGACCGCATACGGGAGGACCGATTGCGCCACACTGTCATCCCGGACACCGAACAGACTGACGTCGTGTCCGCGGCCGCGCAGCGTCTGCGCGAGATCGATCGCGTTGATCTGGGCCCCGCCCAGCGCCAGGCCGGCCAGCCCGATGGCGATCCGCAGGGGCGGCTCCCCGACGGCGGGCGGGAGCCCGTTCCCGCGCGACTCTGCGAGCATCATCCCACGGCCGACCTCAGGGCGGAGGTCACTCTCTCCTGCTGGTCGGCGCCGAGGTGCGGGAACATCGGCAACGACAGGATGCGATCGGCCGCGGCCTCGGCGACGGGGAACTGCCCGCGCTGATAGCCGAGCCCGGCGTACGCCGCGGTCAGGTGGACCGGCGTCGGATAGTGGATGCCCGATCCGATCCCCGCGGCGCCTAGTTCCGCCATGACGCGCTCACGCTCATCAACCCGCACGACGTACAGATGCCAGACGTCGGTGTTGCCCGGGCGCACCGACGGCAGGCGGACTCCGTCGATGTCCGCGAGGAGCAAGGCATAGCGATCGGCGGCAGCGCGGCGGGCGATGTTCCAGCCCTCGAGGCGGACGAGCTTCGCGCGCAGCACCGGCGCCTGGATCGCATCGAGGCGCGCGTTCATGCCGACGCGGTCATGCAGGTACTTCACGGAGCTGCCATGGGCGGCTACGTTGCGGATGAACGCAGCGATGTCCGCATCATCCGTCATGACGGCGCCGGCGTCACCGGCGGCACCGAGGTTCTTGCCCGGGTAGAAGCTGGTCGCCGCGACCCGCGCCAACGCGCCCGCTCGACCCGCCGACGACGACGCGCCATGCGACTGGGCGGCATCCTCGACGACCACGAGTCCGTGCTTGTCGGCGACCGGCAGGATGCGCTCGACAGGGGCGGTCTGACCGAACAGGTGCACGGGCGCGATGACCCGCGTGCGGTCGGTGATGGCCGCCTCGACGGCGTCGGGATCGATGAGCAGGTGCTCGTCGTCGACATCCACGAAGACCTGGACCGCGCCAATGCGCGAGACGGCCTCGGCGGTCGCGATGAACGTGTTCGCCGGCATGATGACCTCGTCACCCGGGCCGACCCCCACGGCGCGGTACGCGAGCTCGAGCGCGTCGGTGCCGTTGGAGACACCGATCACGTGCTCGACCCCGATGTATTCCGCGTACTCGCGTTCGAAGGCCTCGACCTCGCTGCCGCCGATGAAACCTGCGGATTCGAAGAGCCGCTGCCAGGCGGGCAGGACCTCGTCGGCGACTTCGGCGCTCTGCGCGGCCAGGTCGAGGAACGGAACACTGCCGGTCACGCGATCACTGCCAGCGGGCGGGCGGGGACGCCGGCCCATGTCTCTGATTCGTGGATGTCGCCGAGCACGACGGCACCCATCCCCACGGTCGCGCCTGCGCCGATCGTCACGCCCTGCCGCACCGAAGCATTCATGCCCAGATAGGCACCGCGGCCGATCCGGACGCCTCCGCCGAGCGCGACACCGGCCGCGAACGTCGCGTAATCGTCGATCAGGCAGTCATGGGTGATGGTGACGCGCGGCATGGCGACGACATGTGCGCCGACGATCGCGTCGGCTGTGATCACCACGTGCGCCAGCAGGATCGAGCCCGCGCCGATCGGGCATGCGCCCGGGTTGCGCACGGACGCGTCGACGACGGTGGCGTACCGTCCGGCATCCACCCCCAGGGCGCTCAGCCGCCCGACAACACGCTCGCGGCCGAGCCCGGAGCCGACGCAGACGAGGAGGTCGGCATCCGGATAGAGGGGGACGTCGTCGATGCCGCCGAGGACCGGGGCTCCGCCGATGGTGCGCGGCAATTCGGCGTGACGGTCGTCGAGGAAGCCGAGCACGTCGCGCCCCGATTCACGCAGGACGGGGAGGACCTCGCGTGCCAGGCCGCTCGCGGCGACGAGGAGCATTGGCCGACTCATACAGCGGTCTTCTCGGAGCTCGGCACCGCGCTGCGCAGGGCGTCGACCACCTGAGTCAGCTCCGCCTCGGTCAGCTGGTGGAAGACCGGCAGGATCAGGGTGTTGTCGGTGAGGTGCTCGGTGACGGGCAGGGGGACGGACCCGGTGCCGCGGTCGGCGTAGGCGGGCTGACGGTGAGCGGCCATGATGCCGCGGCGCGCGGAGACGTCGGCGGCGGCGAGCGCCTCCAGCAACTCCTCGCGCGAGAGCGGGAACTCCTCGCCGACCTCGATCCACAGCGACTGGAAGTTCGAGGTTCCGTACTCCGGGTCGGTCACGATGCGCAGTCCGGGGATGTCCGCGATCCGCGCAGCGTACTCAGCCGCGATCTCGCGACGACGGGTCACGATCTCGGGCAGCCTGCCGAGCTGGACCAGTCCGACGGCGGCCTGCATGTCGGTCATCCGGTAGTTGAAGCCGATCTCGCCGTACTCCTCGGGCGGCGCGATCACGCTGGCGGCGCGATCCGCGGCCGAGACGCTCATCGCGTGCTCGCGCAGTCGGCGCGCCCGTGCGGCCCATTCCGCGTTCGAGGTGGTGAGCATGCCGCCCTCACCTGTGGTGAGCAGCTTGCGCGGGTGGAACGACCAGGCGGCGAGGTCCGCGCCGGCGCCCACCGGGCGGCCCTTGTACGTCGACCCGGCCCCGCACGCGGCGTCCTCGACGATCAGGATGCCGCGGGGATCGGTCACGGCGCGGATCGCGTCGAGGTCCACCGGCATCCCGCCCTGGTCGACCACGATGACCGCCCGGGTCTTCTCGGTGAGCGCGGCGAGCACCGTCTCGGCGGTGACGTTGCCGGTGACCGGATCGACATCGGCGAAGACCGCACGCGCGTTGACGTAGCTCGGCGCGTTGGCGGTTGCGATGAAGGAGAACGAGGGGACGACGACGTCATCGTCGGCGCCGATCCCGCCGACCACGAGCGCCAGGTGCAGCGCCGTGGTGCAGTTGGACAGGGCGACGGCGTGCTCGGCCTGCATCGCCTCGGCGAACGCAGCCTCGAAGGCGGCGACCCGCGGACCTTGCGCGACCCAGCCCGAGGCGATGACCTCGGCGACCGCCTCGGCCTCCTCGGCGCCGAGCCACGGCTTCATGACGTTGACGCGGCTCATGCCAGCGCCTCCGACTTCCCGGCCGAGATCTCCTCGCGCAAGGGGCTCCACCATTCCACGAGCGAACGCAATCCATCCTCGAGCGAGATCTCGGCGGTGAACCCGAGGTCGATCTGCGCGGCGGTGACGTCGGCGAGTCGGCGGGTGACGCCGTTGACGGCGCGCTCCGGGCCGTGCTCGACGCTCAGGTCCGAGTCCATGATCCGCAGCAGGACCTGGGCGAGTTCGAGCAGGCTCGTCTCCCTCCCGCTGGCGATGTTGTAGACGCCATCCACGATGTCGCTCTGCGCGGCCAGGATGTTGGCGCGCGCGATGTCCTGGGTGACGACGAAATCCATCGTCTGCAGGCCGTCGCCGAAGATCAACGGCGGCTTGCCGTCGGCGATCCGCTCCATCCAGCGCACCAGGACCTCGGTATACAGGCCGTGCACATCCATGCGCGGGCCGTACACATTGAAATAGCGCAGGATCACGAAGTCGAGGTCGTTCATCGCCCGGAAACTGCGGATCATCCCCTCGTTGAAGGACTTCGCGGCCCCGTAGAAGGTGTCGTTGTTGTTGTGGTGGTGGCGTTCGGTGGTCGGGAACTCGTCGGCGAGCCCATAGACGGATGCGCTCGAGGCAGAGATC
>WOYI011233665.1_pt1 | contig 13769 bp, 13 predicted proteins | sample 6423411 | NCBI WGS metagenome assembly WOYI01 (sample SAMN13441803, study PRJNA592873) | oil field metagenome | biome: oil field; feature: oil-well bore; material: oil-contaminated soil; isolation source: oil-contaminated soil from oil-well borehole | place: Germany: Wietze | collected 2016-10-18 ...
CCCGCTTGCGCAGGGGGTCTTCCCGCTCTGCCCCGCGAGCCCGGCAGAGATAAAATTCGATGAAATATATATAACCGAGAATGCATATACCCTCCCGGCACAAAAGCGTGTCAATTCATGGAGATCAGAAAGGTTCAGATCACCGGGGGCTCGTCGTACATCGTATCCCTGCCGAAACAGTGGATCAAGTCCGCAAACATCCAGAAGAACGACCCGGTGGGACTGATAGTACAGCCTGACGGCTCGCTCCTGATCACCCCGAAGATCAGCGGGGAGTCGACTCACCGGACCCGGGTCTTCGAAGTCGGTGCCGCGACGGACCGCACCTACCTGCTTCGCCTCCTCGTCGGGGCATACATCGCCGGGTTCACGGCCATCCGCCTTGAATCGAGAGGAAGGCTGCCGCCGTTCATCCTGCAGCTGGTCCGGGAGTTCACGCAGATGGCGATCGGGCAGGAAGTGGTCGGCGAGACGGACACCACGATAACCATCAAGGATCTCCTCAACCCCGTGGAGATGCCGTTTGAGAACACCATCAAGCGGATGCATCTACTGGCACGGGGCATGCAGCAGGATGCCATGGCCGCCGTAAGGGGACGCGATGCGGCTCTTGCCGGGAATGCCGTCGTGCGGAAGACGGAAGTGGACCGGCTGCACTGGCTCGTTGCGCGGCAGAATAACCTCATCATGATCGATGCCGCCCTCTCGCGCCGGATGGACATCACGGTAACCCGGGCGGCGTACTACTTCCAGGTCAGCGGGATCATCGAGCGGATAGCCGACCACACTACCCGGGTGGCGCAGAACGCTCTTGCCCTGATCGACCGCGAGGCCGAAGCGGCGACGCTCGACCTCATGGAAAAGGCGAGCGCGCTTGCCCTGGAGATCTTCTCGTGGAGCATGGAGGCGTTTTACACGAGCGATATCAAGAAGGCAAACGCGACACTCCAGAGGGTGCGCGACCTTGAGGAGATGACCCGGGATATCACTGCCCGGATGCTCCGGTTCGAGGCGGTGGCGGCGATCCCAACAGGGCAGATCGCAGAGAGTATCCGGCGAATCGGGGAGTACTCCGGGAATATTTCTGAGAGCGTCATCAACTATACCGTAGGAGAGGAGACCTGAGGCCCCGGAGGACCCGGGTGATCCCTTTTTTCCGATAGAGAGCAAACTCTCGACAAGCGCATCTCTCCTGCCAGCGATACCATGAGTACCCTCATCCCGATCGTCGTCCTCATCATCGTCTTTCTCCTGATCGCGGTCCGCAAGATAGGCAACGTCAGCTTCCGCATCTGGCAGGTGATGCTCCTTGGTGCTGCCGCCGTCCTGGTGACGGGAGCGATCACGCCGGAGGATGCGCTCGCGTCCATCAACCTCGACGTGATGCTCTTCCTCTTCTTCATGTTCGTGATCGGGGAAGCACTCGCCGAGAGCGGCTATCTCTACCACCTCTCCTTTCGCCTCTTCTCCCGGGCGGAGTCGGTCCGGCACCTGCTCATTCTCATCCTCATCGGCGGCGGCGTCCTCTCGGCGCTCCTGATGAACGATACGCTCGCGGTCGTCGGCACCCCGCTGATGCTCTACTTCGCCCGGCGGCACGGCATCTCCCCAAAACTCCTGCTGCTCGCGCTTGCGTTCGCCGTCACGACGGGCAGCGTTGCAAGTCCCATCGGGAACCCGCAGAACCTGCTCATCGCACTCTCGGGCGATGTTGCGAACCCGTTCATCACGTTTCCCCTCTACCTCGCCGTCCCGACGGCGATCTCCCTCCTGCTCGCCTACGGGTTCCTCGTGAGAGCGTTCCCGGGCGAGCTCAACGCAACTGCCCCGCTGGTCCACCGCGAGGAGGAGATCCACGACCCAACCCTCGCGGCCCTCGCCCGCCTCTCGCTCATCCTGCTCGTCCTCCTGATCGGGGCGAAGGTCGCCGCGGTCATGCTCGTCCCGGCGTTCGATATCCGGCTGACCTGGATCGCAGTCGTTGCGGCCATACCCATCCTCGTCGGGAGCAGGCGGCGGATCGAGATCCTCCGCCGGATCGACTGGCCGACACTGGCCTTCTTCGCCGGTCTCTTCGTCCTTATGGCGAGCGTCTGGCAGTCCGGGTTCTTCCAGCCGCTCATTGAAGGGAGCTTGCTCGATCTCACCGCGGTCCCGGTCATCACCGTGATGAGCGTCATCGTCTCCCAGTTCGTCTCGAACGTCCCCTTCGTCGCCCTCTCCCTCCCGGTCCTCTCGCACCTCGGGACCTCCACGGTGGGCATGATGGCGCTTGCCGCCGGCAGCACCATCGCCGGGAACATGCTGATCCTCGGGGCGGCGAGCAACGTCATCATCATCCAGGGTGCAGAGAAGGGCGGCGAGACGCTGACGTTAGGGGAGTTCGCCCGGATCGGCATCCCGCTCACCGTCGCCCAGACGGTGGTGTACGTGCTCTTCCTCTCTCTCTTCCCGGCGTGATCAGCGCCGGCATGACTCCATCGACCCGGGTTCGGCCCCGAGGTCCAGGGAGATCGAGCCGAACCTGACCGACGCGACGGCCCGCGGATCAAAGGGCGGAGCAAAGACTTCGAGCCGGCGCCCTCCGGGATGCATCTCCCCGGCGATGCCGAGGGTGAGCGTAAAGTTGTCTGGGTCGTTTAAGGAGACCAGCCGCCGTTCGACCCCCCGGGGGTTTTGCAGGTCGGGCACCCGGCCCTGGAGCCCGAGCCCCCGGAGCGGGATATCCTGCAATCGCGCGTCGGCAAAATAGGCTGCGAAGCGTTCCTCGCGGTAGCGCCGCCGCCCGGCTGCGGTCCGGGCGACGGCCGCAGGGGATACGGGGATCCGGTGGACCGCCATCGCAGGATGCCGGGCGAAGTTCGCGAGCAGCCGCTCCAGTTCCCGCCCGTGCTGGAGGGCGACGAGCCGGGTGGGACGCAAGAGGTCGATCATCTGGAACTGGAACTCGGCACCCACCCCGCCGGAGACGAGCCCGGGCGAGTCGATGATGGTGGCGCCGGCCGAACGTTCGGCGGCTTTCTCGACAAGGCGCTTTGCCCCTGCGAGCGTCTGGATGAAGTGGCCGCCCGGAGACGTCGAGCCGACGAACCGGAGGTAGGGCTCTGGCGGGCCGGGGTACAGGGCCATCCCCTCGGTCGTCGGCGGACCGATCCGGGACTGCCCGGTGTCGCAGTCGACGTATGCCGTCCTCGTGCGCGTTGCCGTCTCGTCGACGAGGTAGCGGCAGAGCGTCGTCTTCCCGCTGTCCGTCGCTCCGACGACGTAGACGCGCTCCGGTCCGTCGCCTTCGGCAAGCGCCGCGACGAGATCCTTCCATCCCTCTCCGATGCTGATCACGCTCGATGAGCCTCCGTAAGAGAACTGTTGTGGTTCAGGGTTATAGTACTCTTTGCTACGACCACAGATCCCCGGTCCCGGGAGAGGCTTTATCTGGAGTGCATCCTACTGGCAGAGCATGAATGGAACGGCAGCAACCACCGAGCCGGTGCCTGCAGCCATAGGCAGGACGTTTCCCACCCTCATGGCCACGTCGATCACCGGGAAGGTCGTCACGCTTCCCAACGATGCGAGAGGCGACGCCTCGCTCGTCGTCCTCGTCTTCCTCGAGTCCGCCTGGCCGATGGCGGAGTCCTGGAGCAGCCCCTTTGCCGGGGCGTTCACCGAGAATTCCCGGGTGACGACCTACCTCGTTGCGGTCGTCGGCGACAGCCTCATCGGCGGGTCCCTTGCCGACCGGATCCACCAGGGGTTGCGCGGCGGCGTCTCTCCGGCGCAGCAGGACCGGGTGCTGACGATACCCGGGGATATCGAGCGGTGCCGGCGGGCTTACGCGATCGACGACCCCTCGCTCGCCTACATCTACCTCCTGGACGGCCGCGGCATCATCCGCTGGATGGAGAAGGGGACCGCCACACCGGAGGGGCTCGGTAGCCTGCTGGATACGGCCCGCACGATGCTCGAACCGCTCCGGGAGTGACTTACGGCGGTCTCCGGCGGCGTGCCGGCAGGATACCGGCGACGATGGCGAACAGGGGGCCGATCACGAGCCCCGCCCAGGTAACGAGGGCGAGAGCGCCGAGCGCCACCATGACGATCCGCTCCCCGGCTCCGATCCGCTCCCGGAAGGCCACCCGGAGCGCCAGGACCCCGAGGAGAATAGCGATGAGCGCGATGACCAGGGTCAGGAGGAGGGCGGCCCCGGGTTCCGTCCACACAGCCGCGATAGCCATCTGCATCAGGGTCATGGCGCCGCTCCCGATGAAGAGGAGACCTGCGGTCGCCCCGGCGAGCGCGAAGAGGGAGAGGGCCCGGCGCCGCCGGAGCAGCAGGACCGCTCCTACGGCAAGGACGGCGATCATCGGTGCGAAGATCAGGAGGAGGGGCTGCCCCTCATGACGGTGGATGGCGACGACGTCGATCGGAACCCGGATCCATTCTCCGAGCGTGTAGGACTCGACGAAGCCGAGCGCGAGAGCATAATTTCCTCCCTCTCCCGACGTGTAGACCGCGAGGGTGTAGTCGCCGGTCGCCGGCGCTGGCATATCCACCCGGGCCAGCGGGTAGAGTTTCGACGGGGTGAACGGCTCGTACTCCGGCTGTTCAGGAAGTTCTCCCGGCACTGCCATCGCGCCGTCGCCCTCCGGGACGCCGACATACTCCGGGACCATACCCTGGCTCTGGATACCCGGCCCCGCAAGCACCATGCCGGGCACGAACCCGCCCGCACGCGGGACCTGGAGCGTCGCGTATATCCACTCTCCTTCCTCCATCCAGAACCGGTAGTACCGGACGGCGGGGCCATCCGGCAGCCCGTCATAGACCACCCATGACTTCGCAGGGTCCTCAATGACGAACGCCGACTCCGGCGAGGAACCATCCTGGACAAAGAGGGGGACGTGAGCAAGGACAGGTGTCATGGCGAGGAGGGTGGCGAGAAGAACGGCGATCGCGAGGCGGCATCCGGGAGCCATAGCCGTCCCTTCTCCTCGCAGTCAATAAGCGTTGCGCACCCGGGACAATTCCCGGTAAAAAATGGGTTAGAGGTTCTTTAAGGCGACGATATCGGTCACGCCGGTAAGTTTCCAGATGTTTGAGCGTTCCTCGGAGGCGATCGACTCGAGCGGCTCTTCGGGCTTGTGACCGAGCGCGGCAAGGATGTTCTGGGAGAGGTTGTGCGCCTTGATCATGTCCACGAACTTCTCCCTCACGATCTTCTTCTCGATCGCGTCCTCAAGCTGGACCAGGTAGCCCTGCATCGTCACGAAGGTATAGCAGGAGAGGTCGCCTGAATACTTCTCGATCTCGACAGAGACGTATGGGTGCTGCCGGAAAAGGTCGTTCTTCCTGCCGTACTTGGTCGCGAGGAAATAGAGAAACTTTCCGTCGAAGACGTACAGGAACGGGGCGATATACGGGTACTTACCTCCCTGGAATGCGATACGGCTGACAAATCCCTCTTCGATGAGTTTGTCGTACTCTGCTTTATCCATACTCGGGATCTTCACAATCTCCATCGGGCATCCTCTTATCCCGGGTTACCGGGAGAGTACATATAAGTTTCCACGGGAGGGCGTACCTTCTCCCCTGAAAGAGAAAATACCGGGATACTATGGCCCTGATGGCGAGAATCCCCCTGTTTACGGCCCGAAATGGGGGCAACCCCTCCTCCGCTGGACTCAGCCCCATCGGGAGGGGTTTTGGAGGGTTTTCTGCCGGCAGCACCTGATCCCGGCCTCCCTGAAGAGGAATCCAGGTGGCCGATCCGCTGGCCCACGGGTGGCGGATATCCGCCGTTACAGGAAATCGTTTCACCGGAGAACCCATTTTTTCAATCACGCAATATAATAATATTTATATTTAAGAAACGAAAGAAAAATGCTGATGAGCAAACACCATGAGAACGCCCTAATTTTCTTAGGAATTGCCGTCTGCGCGGGATTCCTCCTCTCCGTACCTGCCGTTGCCGGCTCCGGCCAGGGGCTCATGGCGCTGGAATCGGGAGAACTGTTATCGTTCTCCCTCAGCAATCTTTCGGTGGCAGGGAACGGATCGGAGCAATCCGGCGTCCCGGCAATCCCGGACGAGGAAGATACCCCCGATCCAGTTCCCGCCCCGACCGATGCCGGATTCCCTGACCTGCTCCCCGACAACCAGACAGAGCCAATGACGCCTGCAGAACCAGGGAGCAACACCTCACCTGTCACTCCGGCCCCTGTGGTCGAAGCAGCTCCCGACGGGACCGGCAGCTACGACGACGAACGGCTGGCGGGGTTGATCGAAACCGCCAGCATTCGCCTGATGCGGCTCTCGATGGAGCATGCCCATGCCCTCTACCTGCAGGATGCAGATGCCGCCGCTATAGCGGCAGACGACCTGCATGCGTTCTCCGTCAGGTTGCTTGGCGAGGTGCAGCCGCTCCAGGTCTCTCCGGAACAGCAGCCCGTCAAGGACGAGTTCATCAGGACCGTGGGGGCATACTCCACGGCAAGCGAGACCCTTCTCGGCCCGACGGATGCCGGCGGGGATGCCGTTCCGGCGGCCTTCAGGGATCTGGCCATAGCATCGGAAGGCCTTGAAACAGTTAGCCGGCAGGCCAGCGAGATGCAGCAGGCCAGCGCCCGTTCCTCTCCGTTAAGCGCCGCCACCGTCACGACAGCAGAGGCACCCGGCGTTTCGGCCGGGACCGGCACCGGCCCGGTCACGGTCACACCGCCTGCGGCGGCGCTCCCTCTCCTGGAGCGCTACACCTACAACGACCAGTCAGGTGAGAATATGGTCTCGCTGCTCGCGGAGTCCACCCGGACCGCAACGGTATACGAGGTGGTCCCTGCCAATGCGTCGACGGCGAGAGTCGAAGCCGGCGAAGGGCGCATGTTCCTCCTCGTTGCCGTCAAGTCGACGAACCTCGGGCACAAGGGCGACTCCGACCTCTACGCCATCGAGACCCCCGGGCGGGACGCGTTCGTCCTTGAGTGTCAGGGATCGACGTTTGAGTCCATGGAGGTCCCGTCCTTCACCTCGCTCGGCGAGTCGTTCGACAGAAAAACACTCGAGCGATATGAATCGCTGAAAGGCTACCTGTACTTCGATGTCCCTGCCACTCTCGAGGTCTCCGGGGCGACTCTCAGGGCGGATCTCGGGGATGCCGGCGCTCCTGCCTGGAGTCTCGGAAAGGAGCTCGGCAAAGAATCCGACGATGCAGGTGCGGTATAATCCGCACCGTTCTTTTTTCCACCTCTCAGCAGATCAGAGGTCGATCAGTTCCACGTTCCGGCTCACCGTATCCAGCACGGCGACGGTCGGCCGGCCGGTCAGGTAACCGCAGGTCTCCCCGGGGTTGACGACCAGCGTCGGCCCGGGAGTTCGGACCTCCGCCTGGTGGGTATGGCCGTGGACCACGATATCAAAGGCTTTCCGGCCGGCGAGCGCCAGCAGGAGTTCGCGGTCATCCCCATGAAGCAGTCCGATCGTCATGCCGCCCACGGTGACGGTCGCAAAAGTTCCCCGCAAGCTGAGATGTTCATACTCCGCAAACCGTGCCGAAAGGAGACGGTGGTCGCCGTCGTTGTTCCCGAGAACCCCGATCATGGGCGATTGCAGGTTCGCAAGCCGGGGAATGACGAACGGCGAGACGTAATCTCCGGCATGGAGCGTCAGGTCTACCTGTTCCCGGTTCAGCTGCCTCACGGCCGCATCCACCATCTGGAGGTTGTCGTGTGTGTCGGAGAGGATGCCGATGCGCATATATGCACTCCTGACTGCTGTCACGATATATATGGCTGTGCACCATCCCGGTGGGGCGGGCGGTGCCGGGAGGCATATCACTCCGCCCCTTCGACACGCGCTGTTACGCACAACACCCTGGAAAATCCTGGATATTCAGGTATTATCCGGCTATTTGAACAGGAAAATCTTTATTTAACTATTATCTGATACTGGAGTAGGAACATACTCCCGGGGATACACCGGGTCCGGGCCTTGCCCGGTCCGGGTGCATCGGGAGCGCTGAAACCATGGACTTTCAGAGGTACAGCATGTGGGCATGTGTTAAACATTCTGACGGCAGAACAGAGGAACGAGAATTTCCTGCAGGGATCTATATTGAGATCGGGGACATCCTTGAAGACGGATCGGTTGTCGTCGATCTCCCGTACCCCGACGACATCGACGACGACGCGGAAGCCCTGGACCTCTACGACGACTGAACCGGGCGTGCAGGCTATCGGCGGAAAGAACCTGCAGCACGCCGCATCGGCTGGACGTTCGCCCCTTCCATCTCGCCGAGAGCAAACGCGTACCTCGCCCGGATGGTCGGCGGAAGGTCGCTCTCCGGTATCGATATAAAGCCGTATGCGGCGTAGAAGTCGACGAGGCCCCGGACCGCATGCATGTACAGGGTATCGTGCTGGCACGCCTCGACGAGTGCATCCATCGCCTTCCGGGCATACCCTCTTCCCCTGAACCGGGCCGGGGTGAAGACGCCATCCACCTCGTAGCCATCCGGGTGCCGGCGGCACCGGGCGACGGAGACGAGGGTATCGTTCGCGAAGACCCCGAATATCCGGTCAGTCTCCGGGTCTGCCTTCAACCCGTGGTAGTCGATCCAGATCTCCTCGGCGAGCGCGAACTCCTCGCTTCGCAGTTCCCGGACCTCTATCCGCAGGTGAACCGAGACCGCCAGCACCAGCACCGGCGGCTTTACGCATTCGAGGACGGCGCTCGTAACGCTCCCGAGCGGGGCGCTTCCTGCGGCATCACGCTTCCCGATGCGCGGGATGATGACTGCGGAGGCGCCTATCTCGTCTGCTACGGCACAGATGGTGCGCGCCGGGCTCCCCGACCGTACAAGCGCCTCTATTTCACGCCCTCCCGGAGAGAGAGCGCTTTTGAGAGCCGCGAGCCGGCTGCCTGCTTCCTGCTCAGTCTCCTGTCCCGGTTCGACGACGTGCAGGAGCACCGCCGTCCCGTCCCCGGCAGGGTCTTCCAGCGTTGAGCGGACCTGGGGCGTCAGAGCCGCGAGATCGGTCGGCACCAGCAGCCGCGCAAAGAGCGGCGGCCTGCCCCCTCCCGACTGTGGGACGATCAGGACGTGGATCCGGGTATCCCGGAGCACGGTGGCCGCAACGTTTCCTGAAAAGAGGTTCCGGAGCAGGCCCTGGTCCCTGAGGCCCATCGCGATCAGGTCGACACCCCGCTCAGCGGCGGCCCGGAGTATCCTCTCCGGGACAGGTGTCCCGTCATCCTCTGCTATCACCACCTCTGCGGGGATACCCTGCCGCTGCACCAGCTCCTGCATCCGGCGGAGCGCCTCGTCGGCCGGATCCCTGCTGCCCGATATCCGGGCGTGGAAGAGGATTACCTCACGGACGCCCGGGATCTCGCCGACCCGCTCCGCCATGGCGGCGGAGGCAACTGAAAAGTCTGTCGGGATGAGCACCTTTGTAAACATGGTTTTACCTCAGATTATCCGGTATCCGCCCGGGGGCACGTGTATTACGAACCTCGCCCCATTACCGGGTGTCCCGGTCTCCCGGATCGTCATATTCGTGATGGCAAGGATCTCCCGGACGAGAAAGAGCCCGAGCCCGCCGTCGATGCCGACGCCGTACGTAAAGATCTTCTCTTTCTCCGCCTCGGGAACACCTACACCGTTGTCCTCGACGCAGATCGAGAGCCCGTCGTCTAAAATCCGGTATGTGATGACGACCTGCGATACAGTCTTCCCGTGGCGGGCAGCGTTCTCGATCAGGTTGGAAAAGACCCGGTCGAGCATCGGGTCGGCGAAGACCTCAAGCCGCTCCACCCATGGACGGACCGATATCCCGGGGAGCAGCAGCGACGACGTCACCTCCCGGATTACCTTCTGGAGCGGTTGCCAGCCCGGCGGCCGGAGACCAAGGTCCTGATAGTCCCTGCTGATCTCTGCGCGGCGCTGCACGAGCCGGGCATCTTCTTCCAGGCTCTCCAGGTGCCGGCGGACAGCCGGGTCGTCAAACTGCCGCATCCCCCCGGCGATCCGCCCGAGGAGTCCCGATATTGCCGCCGCGAGATCGTTCCGGGTGAGCCGTCCCAGCATGTTCAGTTTGGCGTTCGTCTGGCGGAGCGCATCCTCGGCGTTCTTGCGGGCGGTGATATCGACGAGCGTAACGATGATCCGCCTATCAGGGAGTCGGCCGCCCGATACGAGCACCTGGACGGCAGCCCCGTCGGTGCGGCGGAGGGTCGTCTCAAACTCGTAGACGGTGTTATTCCGGTTGATCTCCGACATGAACGCTTCCCAGGCACCGGGGTCGTCAAGGAATCCGGTGACAGGTTCTCCGATCAGGTCCTTCGTCGTGGAGCCGAGGAGCATGGCGCCCATGTAGTTGACCTCCTCGATACGCGGCCCGGCCTCCCCCGGTGCAACGAGGAACGTTCCCGCCTCCGAGTTGTCGAAGAACCCCCGATACCGCTCTTCCTGCTCCCGCAACCGGAGCGAGAGGGATGATACGACGGCGCCGATGGCGACGAAGACCACCGCACGCGAGAGTGCTGAGACGACCAGTCCGACGTCTCCGGCGAAGGGCAGGGTCATCGCCAGGTACCCGAGGGCGAGAGCGAACGAGAAGACGATACCGCGGCGGGGGAACCAGTAGGCGGCAAGCACGATCGGCAGGTACAGCAGGTGCGGGAGGACGACGGTGATGCCGGCAAAAAGCCCGGCGGCGTTTGCGGCGAAGACGATGAGGGTCGATGCCGCAAGCAGGAGGAGCCGGGTATCCCCTGACCGGCGGCGCACGGAGATCAGGCTGCTCGCCCCCGAATACGGATACAGAATGCAACCGGTTCTCCAGAACGCCGGGCAGGGGATACCGCTCCACGGCATGCTCTCAGCATAATCTCCACAAGGCGCTTTGGTTTTTGGCCTTTAAAATGGATCTGATCGGGGGGACGGCGTGCCTGGTGTCGGCGGCTCCCTTTCCATGAGAACAAGGTCATGCAAAGGCATATGCCATCCGTTCCGCCATTACTGATCAGGATAATCCGGGAACCACCATGAAGATCACACTCCTCCAGGTGAACACTGTCGTCGGCGACCTCGCCGGCAACGCCGACAGGATAGCGGCAGGCGTCGGGGAGGCGTCTCGTTATCGGCCGGACCTGATCGTCACCCCAGAACTCTCCCTGCCCGGCTGCCCCCCCCGCGACCTGCTGCTCGATAAGGGATTTATAGGGCGGAGCCTCACCGTCCTGGAAGACCTAGCCGCCAGGCTTGCCGATGCACCGCCGGTCCTCGTCGGTTTTGCCGCGCCAAACCTCTCCGGCACCGGCCGGCCGCTCTTCAACGCCGCCGCCCTCCTCCGGGACGGGGCGGTAGGAGAGACGTTCCACAAAGCCCCTCTCTCCCGCGGCATCTTCGATGAAGGCCGTTACTTTGAGCCGGCGGCCGGGAGCCCCGGGGTTCTCCGCCTCGGCGGGAGGGCTGTCGGAGTCTCTATCGGTGAGGAGATCCGGTGCGGCGGCCCGACCCTGGAGGTGATCGTTAACCTCCGTGCATCGCCGTTTGCCGTCGGCAGGCAGGATCTGCGGGAGAAGACGCTCTCGGGGATCGCGAGGGACCACCGGGTTGCAATCGCCTCGGCAAACCTCGTCGGCGGAAACGACGACCTGATCTTTGACGGCCGGAGTTGTGCCTTCAGCGCCGACGGGACCCTTGTCGCCCGCGGTTCGGCCTTTGCCGAGGGTATCGTGACCGTCGATCTTGCCCGCCCCGTGCCGCAGGCGGTCGCCCCCGATGATCCGGCACCCGAGTCGGAGGTCTGGCGGGCACTGGTGCTCGGCACCCGCGACTACATCCACAAGTGCGGTTTTACATCGGTCCTCCTCGGTCTCTCGGGCGGGATCGACTCGTCGCTCGTGGCCGCCGTCGCTGCAGAGGCGCTCGGCCCGGAGAACGTCCTCGGGGTGCTCCTCCCCTCCCCCCACACCTCGATAGAAAGCATCGAGGATGCCCGGGAACTTGGAGAGAACCTCGGTATCCGGGTACAGTGCATTCCCATCGCTCCCATGATGGAGGCGTTCGAAGGGGCCCTCGCGGGGGTCTTTACCGGGCTTCCCCGCGACACCACCGAAGAGAACCTGCAGGCCAGGATCCGGGCGGCGGTCCTGATGGCCCTCGCAAACAAGTTCGGCTCCATGCTGCTCTCCACCGGGAACAAGTCGGAGGCCGCGGTCGGCTATGCCACCCTCTATGGAGATATGGCAGGAGGACTTGGGGTGATCGCCGACGTCCAGAAGGCGATGGTCTACCGGATCGCCCGGTGGCTGAACGCACAGCGTCCCGTCATCCCCGGACGGGTGCTCACGAAGCCTCCCTCCGCGGAGCTCCGGCCCGGCCAGACCGACCAGGAGATCCTCCCCCCCTACGACATCCTTGACGCGATCCTCCACCGCCACATCGTCTGCTTCGAGTCCCCGGGCGAGATCGTCGCCGCCGGGTACCCGGCGGAAACCGTCCGGGAGGTCCTCCGGATGGTCCGGCAGGCGGAGTTCAAGCGCCGGCAGGCTGCGCCCGGGCTCAGGGTGACCGACCGGGCGTTCGGGACGGACTGGCATATGCCGATCGCCGCGAAATCCTGGTGGCAGTGATGGCGGCGCCCCTCGCCGACGATCTGCTCGATATCTACAGCACCCTCTCCGCGGCGTTCGGCCACCAGCACTGGTGGCCGGCAGAAACGCCGTTTGAGACGATGGTCGGCGCCATCCTCGCCCAGAATGTATCCTGGACGAACGCGGCCCGGGCCGTCCGCAACCTGCAGGACGCCGGGATGCTCGATCCGCACCTGCTTGCCGCGGCGGATGCCGGTGAGATCGCCCGCCTGATCGTCCCGTCCCGGTTCTACAACCAGAAGGCCGGGCGGATCCGGGAGTTTGCCCGGGTCTACGCTGCCGAGTTTCGGGCGGACCCGGCGGCGATGGCGGCCGCGGAGACCGGCGCCCTGCGCGAGCGCCTGCTCGCCCTCCGGGGTCTCGGGAAGGAGACGGTGGATACCATCCTCCTGTACGCCTGCGAAAAGCCGGTCTTCGTCGTCGACGCCTACACCCGCCGGATATTCTCGCGCTACGGCCTCCTCCCCGAAGGGGCGTCCTACGACCGGACACAGCGTCTCTTTGCGGAGAACCTCGAAGAGGACGTAGCGCTCTTCAACGACTACCATGCCCAGATCGTCCGTCTGGGGAACACAATCTGCAAAAAGTCGCCGCTCTGCGACCGCTGCCCCGTCCGGGAGGTTCACGGAACGCTCGCGTGCGCCGGCGCCCGGGCGTGAAGCATATAAGGTATCTCTGGGGCGCGAAGGGAAGTGACCAACAACCACACGAACTTCGCGTTTTCGCGCGAGATCTCGTTGTCTACTGACGATTCACACGAAGTGCGACTGCCCGGAGGATAGGAACTTGAGAAGCCACAGGCTTCAAGCCGCGACGGGCCGAAGGGCTGGAGCGTGAGCACCGCAGGTGCGAGCCACGGAGAACGCGAAGGAAAGAGAGACGCGTATCACATACTCCGCTGAAGCCCTTTTTCGGTCTTCCCCTACCCCGATGAGGTTGATGCTGGGCCCGGTTTGTCCCCGGGATCAGCCTTTTTCCTCGAGCATGTCCCCAGCAGTGGACCGTGGTGGCTATCGCCACGCGGGGGTGGGGCTGACGGGGAGGGGGCGTGCCCTCCCCTGTTTCCACCTTATAACTGTCTCCACCTTATAGGGATCAGCCTACAACCCCACCCCACC
>WOYI010070228.1_pt1 | contig 13768 bp, 9 predicted proteins | sample 6423411 | NCBI WGS metagenome assembly WOYI01 (sample SAMN13441803, study PRJNA592873) | oil field metagenome | biome: oil field; feature: oil-well bore; material: oil-contaminated soil; isolation source: oil-contaminated soil from oil-well borehole | place: Germany: Wietze | collected 2016-10-18 ...
CCACCGATGCCCAGGGCGTGATCCAGATCTTCAACGTCGGCGCGGAACGCATGCTCGGTTACAGCGCCGCCGAAGTAGTGAACAAGAACACACCGGCCGACATCTCCGACCCGCAAGAGCTGATCGCCCGCGCAGAAACCCTGAGTGCGGAGCTGGGCACGCCCATCACACCGGGCTTCGAAGCGCTGGTATTCAAGGCCAAACGCGGCATCGAGGACATCTATGAGATGACCTCCATCCGCAAGAACGGCAGCCGCATCCCGGTCGTGCTTTCCGTCACGGCCCTGCGCGACGACCAAGACACCATCATCGGCTACCTGCTCATCGGCACCGACAACACGGCGCGCAAACGCGCCGAGGAATCCCTGCTAAAAGCGGGCGCGCTGCAAAGTGCCATCTTCAACAGCGAGAACTTTTCCAGCATCGCCACCGATGCCCAGGGCGTGATCCAGATCTTCAACGTCGGCGCGGAACGCATGCTGGGCTATGCCGCCGCCGATGTGATGAACAAGATCACTCCCGCCGACATCTCCGATCCGCAGGAAGTGATCGCACGGGCCGCCGCCCTGAGCAACGAACTGGACACGCCCATCACCCCCGGATTCGAGGCACTGGTGTTCAAGGCCTCGCGCGGCATCGAGGACATCTACGAGCTGACCTATATCCGCAAGGACGGCAGCCGCTTCCCCGCCATCGTCTCCGTCACTGCCTTGCGCGACGAGCAGAACGCCATCATCGGTTACCTGCTGATCGGCACCGACAACACCGCGCGCAAACAGGTCGAAGCCGAACAGAAGCAGCTCGCCCAGCGACTGCGCGACCACCAGTTCTACACGCGCTCCCTGTTCGAGTCGAACATAGACGCCATCATGACGACAGACCCTTCCGGCATCATCACCGACGTCAACAAGCAGATGGAGGCGCTCACCGATAGCACGCGCGACGAACTGATCGGTGCCCCGTTCAAGAACTACTTCACCGATCCGGAAAAAGCAGAAGCCAGCATCAAGCTGGTGCTAACCCAGAAGCACGTCACCAACTACGAACTGACAGCACGCACGCGCGGCGGCAAGGAGACCGTGGTCTCCATCAACGCCACCACCTTCTACGACCGGGACCGCAAGTTACAGGGCGTGTTCGCTGCCGCGCGCGACATCACGGAACGCAAACAGCTGGATCACGTGTTGCAGGAGAAGAACGTCGAGCTGGAAGGCGCGCGTCTGGTGGCCGAGAAAGCCAGCCTTGCCAAGTCCGATTTCCTGTCCAGCATGAGCCACGAATTGCGCAGTCCGCTCAATGCCATCCTTGGGTTCGCGCAGCTGATGGAGACCGACTCGCCCACCGCGCCGCCCGCACAGAAGGAAAGCGTCGAACAGATCCTGCAGGCCGGTTGGCATCTGCTCAAACTCATCAACGAGATCCTCGATCTGGCCAAAGTCGAATCAAGACAGGTCCCGCTCTCGGAGGAACCGGTCTCCCTGTCCGAAGTCATGCTCGAATGCCAGGGCATGGTCGAACCCCAGTTGCAGCAGCGCGGCATCCAGCTTCTGCTGCCCGCGTTCGACAGCCCGTATTTCGTCAATGCCGACCGCACTCGCTTGAAACAGGTGCTCATCAATCTGCTGACCAACGCCATCAAATACAACACCAAGCAGGGCGTGGTGGAGGTGAAGTTCGACATTCGCAATGCCAACCGACTCCGCGTCAGCATCCGCGACACCGGCGCGGGCCTGTCCGGCGAGCAGGTGGCGCAACTGTTCCAGCCGTTCAACCGTCTCGGACAGGAAGCGGGCGGCGAGGAAGGCACGGGCATCGGACTGGTCGTCGCCAAACGGCTGGTGGAATTGATGGGTGGAACCATAGGCGTTGAAAGCGAGGTCGGCGCAGGCAGCGTGTTCTGGTTCGAGCTCGTGGCCGCGACCGAGCCGTTGCTCGTGATGGAAGAGGTGAGCGGATCCGACCTGCCAATACTGCACACCACGCGCTCGGACAGGGTGCACACCCTGCTCTACGTCGAAGACAATCCCGCCAATCTAAAACTGGTCGAACAGATCATCTCACGCCACCCCAACCTGCGTCTGTTGACCGCCGTGAACGGCAACACGGGCATAGAGATCGCCCGCAACAAGCAGCCGGATGTGATCCTGATGGACATCAATCTGCCCGGCATCAGCGGCTTCGAAGCACTCAACATCCTGCAGGCCGACCCCTCGACCGCGCACATCCCTGTCATCGCCGTCAGCGCCAACGCGATGCAGCTCGACATCGAAAAAGGCATCAAGGCCGGTTTCTTCCGCTATATGACCAAGCCCATCAAGGTTGACGAGTTCATGGAAGCGCTGGATGTGGCCCTGGTAAAAGCCGAACAACTCGCGGAGCAAGTAGAGACAGGAGCCTGATGCCATGGTGAGCACAGCGGAGATATTGAAAGGCAATATCCTGATCGTGGATGACAGGCAACCCATGGTCGTGCTGCTCAAACGGATATTGCACAGCGGCGGCTTCGTCTCGGTCACCACCACCACCGAACCCGGCCGGGTATGCGAGCTGCACCGCGAGCACGATTACCAGCTGATCCTGCTCGATATTGAGATGCCCGGCATGAACGGCTTCCAGGTGCTGGAGGAACTCAAGCGTTCCGCTCCCGACAACATGCCCCCCGTCCTCGTCATCACCGCCCACCCGGCGCGCAGGCTGGAGGCGTTCCAAGCGGGCGCGCGCGACTTCATCGGCAAGCCGTTCGAAATAACCGAGGTGTTGGCGCGCGTGCGCAACCTGCTGGAGATGCGCCTGCTGCAACTGGAGACGCAACGCTACATCATGGCGCTGGAAGAACGGGTGCGCGAGGCAGAACATCAGCTCGCCGGGCATTTTCGCTAGGCGGACGACCATGCACGACACGCCCAGCCTGCTCAATGCCACCATCCTGATCGTGGACGATCTTGAAGCCAACGTCCATTTGCTGTCGCGCATCCTCACCTCCGCAGGCTATACCGCCGTCACATCCACCACCAACCCGCTGGTAGTCTGCGAGCTGCACAGGAAGCACCAATACGATCTGATCCTGCTCGACTTGAACATGCCGGGACTGAACGGATTCCAGGTGATGGAATGCCTGAAAGAGATCGAACTGGGCGACTACCTGCCAGTACTGGTCATCACAGCGCAACCGGACGAAAAGTTGCACGCACTCAAATCGGGCGCCAAGGATTTCATCAGCAAACCCTTCGAACTCACCGAAGTCCTCGCCCGCGTCCGCAACATGCTGGAAGTACGTTTGCTGCACAAGGCGCTGCACGACTACAACACCCAGCTGGAGCAGCGCGTCAAGGAACGCACGGCAGACCTGCTGGAAGGCAATCTGGAGACCATCATCACCTTGACGCGCGCGGCAGAATACAAGGATGAGGACACCGGTGCGCATGTGCAACGCATCAGCCATTACAGCCGCGAGCTGGCGCAAAGACTGGGGCTGCATGCAACATTCGTGGACCGCATATTCATCGCCAGCCCGATGCATGACATCGGCAAGATCGGCATCCCGGACCACATCCTGCTCAAGCCCGGCGGCTTCACGCCAGAAGAATGGCAGGTGATGAAGGGTCATGCCGCGATCGGCGCAAATATCCTGGGCAGCAGCAAATCACTGTATCTGATGATGGCAGCCGAGATCGCCCTCAACCACCATGAACGCTGGGATGGCGGCGGCTATCCCAGCGGCAAACGCGGCGAAGCCATCCCGCTCTCGGCACGCATCATGAACATCTGCGACATCTATGACGCCCTGCGCAGCAAACGTCCGTACAAACCCGCCTTCGATCACCGCAAGACGATGGACATCATCATGCACGGTGACGGACGCACTGCGCCGCAACACTTCGACCCCGTCATCTTCACCGTATTCACCAAGAACCACAGCGTCTTTCAGGATATCTTCGAATCCTTTATCGCAGAACCCGCTCCCGCACAGGTGCCAGCATGATCGACGCGCACGACATCCATCAGGGCAAGATACTGATCGTCGATGACCAGGAGGCGAACGTCCTCCTGCTGGAACGCGTGCTGCGCAATGCGGGCTATGGATCCATCACCTCCACCACCGACCCGCTCAAGGTCGCGGCGCTGCATGCCGCCCACCGCTACGATCTCATATTGCTCGACCTGCAGATGCCTGAGATGGATGGCTTTCAGGTGATGCAGTCACTGAAGGCGAGCGCGCCGGATGACTATCTGCCGGTGCTGGTCATCACAGCCCAGCCGGATCACAAACTGCGCGCCCTGCAGGCGGGCGCAAGAGACTTCATCACCAAGCCGTTCGATATGGCCGAAGTGCAGATACGCGTGTACAACATGCTGGAGGTACGCCTGCTGCACCTGCAGACCAAACAGCTCTATCAGCAAGTCCCGGCCGAGCAGCGCGTATCGGAACGCCTGCTCCTCAACGTGTTACCCCAGGCCATCGCGCAAAGATTGAAGGGCCGTCCCGAGGTGATGGCCGACAGCTTCACCGAAGTGATCGCGGACAGCTTCGCCGACGTGACCGTGCTGTTCGCCGACATCGTCGATTTCTCGAAATTCTCCGAGTCGGTCAGCCCCGAAGAACTGGTCGGGGTACTGAACGACATCTTCACCCGTTTCGACAGCATCGCGGACGCGCGCGGACTGGAGAAGATCAAGACCATCGGCGATTCCTATATGGCCGCAGCCGGACTACCCGTTCCGGCAAGGGATCACGCGATACGCGCGGCGAACATGGCGCTGGACATGATGGAGGCCATGGAGAAGTTCAACCAACAGCGCCACCAGCAACTGAAAGTCCGCATCGGCATCAGCACGGGCGCGGTCGTGGCGGGCGTCATCGGCAAACGCAAGTTCCTGTACGACCTGTGGGGCGACGTGGTGAACACCGCCAGCCGCATGGAATCGCAAGGTGTGGCCGGACGCATACAAGTGACGGATTCCACGCAGCGCTGGCTCGAATCGATGTTCGCGCTTGAAGCGCGCGGCCCCATCGAAGTCAAAGGTAAAGGCGAGATGAACACCTGGTTCCTGAACAAAAGACGCGAGCCCCATACGCCCGCAGAGCGAACTTGATGATTTTGTAGGGAACCAAGTGTTTCGCGAGAGGCGGCTGCTCAATCAAGAGCCGCCCCTCGAATCTAGGCGATCGCAGGACTGGTGATGCGGTGCATGCCCAATAATATTTTGTGAAGCTTTTCCTCGGCCAACCAAAGGTCATATTTCGTTTGCATATCGACCCATAGCTGCGGGCCATTACCCAATAGCACCCCCAAGCGAAGCGCCATTTCTGGAGAAACACCACTCCGCTCTGACAATACCGCATGAAGCGTTTGGCGAGATACCCCAAGATTCCGAGCAAATTCACTAACAGACATTCCCAAGTTGGGTAGAACGTCTTCGCGCAGGATTGCACCTGGATGTGTCGGTTTACGTTTACGCATGATGACTCCTAGTGATAATTTTCCAAATCGATCTTTAGCGCATTCTCGCCATTCCATTCAAAAGTGATGCACCACGGACCGTTTACATGAATGCTGTACCGTTTAGGCTTGCCTTGTAATGGATGAAAGTCGAAACCCGGCAAGTTCAATGCTTCAGGAGTCTTGGCAATATCAATGGCATCGAGTCTCCTGACGACCCGATCAATCAAAGACGCCTACACCTTGGCACTCTTGCCCTTCTCAAATAGCTCTTGCAGACCTTTATGGGTGAACGATTCAATCATGGACAAACTGTAAAGCAACGCCTTACATAAGTAAAGACCTCATCGAAATGCAGATCAGGCAGACATTTCAGCAAACATCCAATGTCTCTTTTAGCCGCCCCCCTCTCCCAGCAATAGCGCTTAAGCTCCATGGAGCCCTTGACGCATCTCAACTTCAACTTCCGCAAGCCAAAGAAAGGCCCGGAAAGGGAGGAGCCGATCCGGGCCAGCTTGCAACAGATATTCAAAAGGGGAGGATGAATATCTGACCGGATCATCTGCCGATCTTTGCAATGAGACCGTGCGTTGCCGCACATACCCCGTATCCGCCACCCCACATACTTCGTCCCTGTATCGTCCATGCGTGTATAAAGAAACGGAATTTCCATATCGTTCCTTATCCGCAGGTTGTCCGCATTGCCAATCACCGATGCAAAACCGAGGGCAAGAAAATGGGTTCTATCACTTCCCTGCCGCATGCGCCTGACCAGAATCACCTGCTCGCGGCGTTACCGAGGGAGGAATTCGACCGCATCTTTCCCGATCTGGAGCTCGTCAAGATGCCCCTGGGGGAAGTGCTGCATGAATCCAGCGGGGTGATGCAGCACGTCTATTTCCCCACCGATGCCATCGTGTCTCTTCATTACGTGATGGAGAACGGTTCGTCAGCCGAGATCGCCGGTGTCGGCAACGAGGGCGTACTCGGTGTCGCGCTGTTCCTTGGCGGGAACACCACCCCCAGCCTGGCCACGGTGCAAACGGGCGGCTACGGCTACCGGATCAAATCCAGAGCATTGATGGAAGAATTCAACCGCGCCGGCGCGACGATGCGCCTGATGCTGCGTTACACTCAAGCCCTGATCACCCAGATGTCGCAGACCGCCGTGTGCAACCGTCACCATTCGGTCGAACAGCAACTGTGTCGCTGGTTATTGTCGACCCTCGATCGCCTGCCCACCGCCGAGTTGACCATGACGCAGGAACTCATCGCCGGCATGCTGGGGGTGCGGCGGGAAGGCATCACCGAAGCGGCGGGGAATCTGCAGCGGGCGGGCCTCATCAGCTACCGTCGCGGCCACATCACCGTGCTGGACAGGACGGGACTGGAGCGTCACGCCTGCGAATGTTATGAGGTCGTCAGGAAAGAGATGCGCCGTTTGCTCGATGACACGGGCGAGGCAAGACAAGTATCCGGGCAATCGCGAATGAGGAACAGCCATGCTTAGCAAGAAGGCCGCAACCGGCAAACGCAAGACCCCGGCACGCACGCCGGCCAAGGTGCCGACAGCGTCTGCCACCAGGACAAACATGTCCGGCGAGATGCAGCCGCCCGCGGCGGCGAACTTCCCCATCGTCTGCCTGGGCGCTTCAGCCGGCGGACTGGAAGCCTTCGAACAGTTCTTCCGCCATGCGGCGCCCGACAGCGGCATGGCCTACGTGCTGGTGTCGCACCTCGACCCAGACCATGTGAGCATCCTCACCGAGATCCTGCAACGCACCACCCGCATGACGGTATCGGAAGCCGAGGACCAGATGGTCATCGCGCCCGACAACGTCTACGTGATCCCGCCCAATCGCGACATGACCATCTTCCATGGCGCACTGCAGCTCAGCCTGCCCGACCTGCCGCGCGGACAGCGCATGCCTATCGACGCCTTCCTGCGCACGCTGGCCGATGACCGGGGCGAAAGTTCGTTCGGCATCATCCTTTCCGGCACCGGCACGGACGGCACACTGGGGCTGCGCGCCATCCTCGGTGCCGAGGGCGTGACACTGGTGCAGGAACCGGCCAGCGCGAAATATGACGGCATGCCGGTGAGCGCGATCAATGCGGGCTATGCCACGCATGTGTTGCCGCCGGAGCAGATGCCGCAAGTATTGCAGGCTTCAAAACGCCGCCTGGGTGTCACCTCGGCCAAGCTGCCCGCAGACCCCGCGCCCAGATCGGCAAGCGGTACGAACCGCATCCTGATGCAGTTGCGCTCGGCCACCGGCCACGATTTCTCGCAATACAAGAAGAGCACCATCGGCCGCCGCATCGAGCGCCGCATGTCGCAGCACGACATCACCGACACCGAGGTCTATGCGCGTTTCCTGAAGGAGCATCCGGCCGAGACACAGATCCTGTTCAAGGAACTGCTGATCAACGTCACCAGCTTCTTCCGCGACCCCGAAGCATTCGATGCGCTGCGCAACGAAGTATTGCCGAAGCTCTTTCTGGACAAACCGGACGGCTATGTGTTCCGTGTCTGGGTGGCGGGCTGCGCCAGCGGTGAGGAGGCTTACTCCGTCGCCATCCTGCTGCGCGAGCTGATGGAGGCGACCAGGCCCGAGTTCAAGATACAGCTCTACGCCACCGATCTGGACGACGATGCCATCGCGCTGGCGCGTGCGGGTGTCTACCCGCCCAACATCGCGCAGGATATCTCGCCCGAGCGCTTGCGCCGCTTCTTCACCAAGGAGGCCGCCGGTTACCGGGTGAAGAAGGATATCCGCGAGATGGTGGTGTTCGCGGTACAGAACGTCATCAAGGACCCGCCTTTCACCAAGATCGATCTGCTGTGCTGCCGCAACCTGATGATCTATCTGGAGCCGGAGTTGCAGAACCGCCTCATCCCCGCCTTCCACTACGCGCTCAAGCCCGGCGGGGTGTTGTTCCTGTCGCCATCGGAGAGTATCGGCAACCACACCGATCTGTTCGCACCGCTCAATCGCAAATGGAAGCTGTACAGTGCCATCCACTCCGTCGCTTCCAAACGCGCAATGCTGATCGAGGGGCTGAATCTGGCCTCCGAGAAGATGGGAAAAGCCCCGGAAGCAAAGACGGTGATCGCCAAGCCGGGGAATTTTGCGGAACTGGCCCGGCGTCAATTGCTGCAGTCCTACGCGCCCGCTTCGGTGGTGACCGATCTGCGCGGCAACATCCTTTATGTGCACGGCGAGACCGGCAAGTTCTTGCGCCCGGCACCGGGTGAAGCGTCGCTCAACGTCGTCGACATGGCGCGCGACGGGATGCAGATCGCGCTGCGCAGCGCCCTGCACCAGGCGGAAGACCAGGGCGAGCCGACCTTCGATCACGATGTGGCGATCAAGTCCGACGGCGAGACCGTCCACGTGCGCTTCAGCGTGCGCCCCCTGCCCGATGCGGACATCGGCCAGGGCTACTTGCTGGTCAGCTTCCAGATACTGGGCGATGAAGCGAACGCAAAACCTGTCGCGCGCACCAAGTCCGGCGACAAACGATTGACCGGCGCGGCAGCCATGGCGCGTATCGAAGCGCTGGAAAGCGAACTCAAATACACCAAAGACAATCTGCACTCGACCGTCGAGGAACATCAGGCCTACAGCGAGGAACTGAAATCCATCAACGAGGAGATGCAGTCCACCAATGAAGAATTGCAATCGACCAACGAAGAGCTGGAGACTTCCAAGGAAGAGATGCAGTCGGTGAACGAAGAGCTGATTACGGTGAATACCGAGTTGCAGTCCAAGATCGAACAGCTGGCCGGCATGCAGAACGACATGAAGAACCTGCTCGACAACATCAACGTTGGCACCATCTTCCTCGACGAGCAGCTGAACATCAAACGCTACACCAGAGAAGCTACCGACATCTATCGCCTGGTCGCCACCGACATCGGCCGCCCCCTGAACGACATCAAGTCGAATCTGGAGCATGACGACCTGCTGACGGACGCACAGGCGGTGCTGGACAATCTGACGGCGCGCGAACGCGAGGTCTGCACCCTGGGCGGCGTATGGTATTCGGCGCGCATCCAGCCCTACCGCACGCTGGACAATGTGATCCAGGGCGTGGTGGTTACCTTTTCCAACATCGCGCAACGCGTCGCTTCCGAAGCCGCCGTCAAACAGGCGCGCATGCTGGCCGAAGGCATCGTCAACACCGTGCGCGAACCGCTGGTGGTATTGGACGGCGGCTTGAAAGTCGTCTCTGCCAGCCGCTCGTTCTACCGGTACTTCAGGGTCAGCGAGAAAGAGACCGTGGGGCAACTCATCTATGATCTGGGCAACCGGCAATGGAACATCCCCGATCTGCGCAAACTTTTGGGAAACATCCTGCCCGAGAACCAGAGTTTCGATGACTTCGCCGTCGAGCACGATTTTCCCGCTATCGGCCATCACAAGATGCTGCTCAACGCGCGGCGCATCATCGGCGCGGACGGCAATACCCAGATGATCCTGCTGTCCATGCAGGCCGTCCCATGAAGGCACACCGGCGATGAGCGACTCTCCTCCATCCGATCTGCTCAGAGCAAAAGCTGAAGCGCGACTCGCGCAGGAAAGTGACGCCCCCTCGCCATCCCGCCCGGCCGAGGAACTGTTGCACGAACTGCAGGTGCACCAGATCGAACTGGAGATGCAGAACGAGGAGTTGCGCCGCGCCCAACTGGCGCTGGAAACGGCGCGTGACCGCTATGTCGATCTTTACGAGTTCGCGCCCGTCGGCTATCTCACCCTGTCGCACGGCTCCCGCATCAGCGCCATCAATCTGACCGGTGCCACCATGCTGGGAGAGGACAGGAAGAAACTGCTACACCGCAGTTTCGCGCGTTTGATCGTGCCGGAGCATTACGATCTGTGGCAGAAATTCTTTGCCGATGCGCAGACCAAAACCGACAAGCAGACTTGCGAACTCACGCTGCTGCACCAGGATGGAACCCGCATGGATGTGCGTCTGGACAGCCTGCTCATCGCCAGCGACGAAGCCGATACCGAACTGCGTGTCACACTTTCCGACATCTCAGCGCAGAAGCATCTGGAGCATATCCTGCAGGAGAACAACGCCGATCTGCTCAAGGCAAAATCGCTGGCGGACAAGGCAAATCTCGCCAAATCCGATTTCATCTCCAGCATGAGCCACGAACTGCGCAGCCCGCTCAATGCGATATTGGGTTTCGCGCAGTTGCTGGAAGCCGGCCCGCCCTCTCCCACGCCCCCGCAAAAGTCCCGCATCGACCAGATCATCAAGGCGGGCTGGTATCTGCTGGGGCTGATCAACCAGATCCTCGATCTGGCCATGATCGAGTCGGGCCGCCAACCCATGACCATGGAATCGCTGTCATTGAACGAACTGCTGCTCGATTGCCAGTCCATGATCCAGCCGCAGGCGGACAAAGCGGGCATCCGCGTCAATTTTCCACAGCTGGACGAGCCCTGCTTCGTCTATGCCGACCGCACTCGCTTGAAGCAGATCCTGATCAACCTGCTTTCCAACGCCATCAAATACAATCGCACGGGCGGCACGGTCGATGTCGCGGTGCATTCCAATATCGACGGGCGCGTGCACATCGGCGTGCAGGACACCGGCAAAGGCCTGACGCCGGACATGCTCAAGCAACTGTTCCAGCCATTCAACAGACTGGGGCAGCAGACGGGCAGCGTGGAAGGCACGGGTATCGGTCTGGTGGTGAGCAAGCGTCTGGTGGAATTGATGGGCGGGCGCATCGGCGTGGAAAGCGTGGTCGGCATCGGCAGTGTGTTCTGGATAGAGATCCACTTGAGTGACCTGGGCCGAAGCGTCACCAGCGGGGATGCGCTGCTCAAACCGGTGCATGTAGTGGTTGAAGCAGCCATCCAGGCGGCATTTCAGGCGCTTCAGGGACAGATTCATTCCGAAGTGGTGCCGCGCACCGTCCTGTATGTGGAAGACAACCCCGCCAACATGATGCTGATGGAACAGATGCTGGAGCGGCGCTCAGGCATCAAACTCCTCAAAGCCGGCAACGGCACGGGCGGTATCGCGCTGGCACGCATGCACCTTCCGGAAGTGATCCTGATGGACATCAATCTGCCCGGCATCAGCGGCATACAGGCCTTGCACATCCTGCGCGCCGATCCGCTCACGGCGCATATTCCGGTGATCGCCATCAGCGCGAACGCGATGCCGCGCGATGTCGAAAGAGGTCTTGAGGCCGGATTCATGGGCTACATCACCAAGCCGATCAAGGTAGTCGAGTTCATGGCGGCTCTGGACCAAGCGTTCGAATACGTGCGACACCGCCGCACCGACAACAGCAGCGAGGATGGCCGATCATGATCCGAGAACAGGACTTCATAAACGCCAAGATACTGATCGTGGATGACCGGCTCAGCAATGTGGCCTTGCTTGAGGATCTGTTGCGCGGCGAAGGTTATCTCCATGTGACCAGGACTTTGGACCCCTGTGCCGCAAGCGGGCTGCATCTTGCCAATGATTACGACCTGATCCTGCTGGATATCGAGATGCCGGGCATGGATGGCTTCGAAGTGATGCGGGAGTTGAAAGAGAGCACCACCAGCGGCTATGTGCCTATCCTTGTCATCACGGTACAACCGGAATACAAGCTCAAGGCACTGGCATCCGGCGCAAAGGATTTCATCGCCAAGCCGCTGGATATCAGCGAAGTCAAGACACGCATCCGCAACATGCTGGAGGTGCGTCTGCTCTACATGCAACTGGAAGCCTCCAATCGGGCGCTCGAATTCATGGCTTTGCACGACGGCCTAACAGGCCTACCGAACAGACGGCTGCTGCTTGACCGGCTATCGTCGGCTATCGCACAGGCACGCAGGAACGAGAATCTGATGGCGGTGCTGTATCTGGACCTGGATCTGTTCAAAGGGGTCAATGACCACTTCGGACACGATGCGGGCGATGCCTTGCTGGAGGAAGTGGGCAGGCGGCTGGTGGCCGCAGTGCGTGAAGTGGATACCGTGGCCAGACTGGGAGGCGACGAGTTCGTCCTCGTCGTGTCCGAGCTCAAAGAGATCGCGGACATAGAGCGATTGGTTGGCAAGCTGATTGCGACCGTGACGCGACCGTGCCATATCAACGGTACGGATGTGGGCATCACGACCAGCATAGGCGGCAGCATCTACCCCATGCACGGCGAGTCGGCCGAGATGTTGATGAAGCGTGCAGATATGGCTTTGTACCGCTCCAAACATATGGGCAAGAACAGATTCAGCATCGCATCCGACCTTGATTCGAACCGGTACGCAATGTGAGCGATGCCGCTCATGCAGTCAGTACGCCGCCCTGAACCAAAATATGCAGGAGAAAAAATGATAGAAGAAAATGATTTCCTGAACGCCACCATCTTGATCGTGGACGACCAGCAGGCCAATGTAACGCTGCTGGAAGAGCTGTTGCATGACGCCGGTTACCTCAACGTGACGTCGGTCACGGACCCCTGCGCGGTGCGCGAGATGCATCGCGCCAAACACTACGACCTGATACTGCTCGATCTGGTGATGCCGGGCAAGGATGGCTTTGCCGTGATGGACGAATTGAAGTCTATCGTGACAGATGACTATGTGCCCATTCTGGTGATCACCGCCGAACCAGGTCAAAAACTGCGCGCGCTCGCCTCCGGTGCGAAAGATTTCATCGCCAAACCGCTGGATCTGGTCGAGGTCAAGACACGTATCCATAACATGCTGGAAGTGCGCTTGTTGAACCGAAAACTCGCCCTCTACAACAAACAACTGGAGCAACAAGTCGCGGTCCGCACGGCAGAGCTGAGCGAGAGCGAAGCCCGTTTCCGCCGCCTGGCCGAGCTGTCTGCAGACTGGTATTGGGAACAGGACGAGAACGGCCACTTCACCCGCGTGTACGGCCCCGCGATCGAGATGCTGGGCGTGCAGGAAGGCGAAACCACCGCCCCCATGCGCGAAGACCAGGGCACCTACTGGAGCGAGACCAAACAGAAGATGCTGGATGAATTCATCTCCGCCAGAAAGCCCTTCATCGATTTCGTCTACAGCCGCAGCAAAGCGGATGGCACGGAACAGTTCCTGATGGTGAGCGGCGAACCGATGTTCGACACGACGGGACGATTCACCGGCTACCGTGGTATCGGCAGGGATGTGACGGACAGCATCCACCGGCAACGGACCTCACCGTAAGCGATCACCGCAAAGTCCTGTCGACCACGGCATAAGAATGAATGGCGCATCGGGCGGACGGGCCATAGCCCGCCGCTCCGCCCCTCAGGCGACAGGTTCCTGTTCCGGCACTTTATCCCGGGCGAGCCACTGTTC
>WOYI011454128.1_pt1 | contig 13764 bp, 15 predicted proteins | sample 6423411 | NCBI WGS metagenome assembly WOYI01 (sample SAMN13441803, study PRJNA592873) | oil field metagenome | biome: oil field; feature: oil-well bore; material: oil-contaminated soil; isolation source: oil-contaminated soil from oil-well borehole | place: Germany: Wietze | collected 2016-10-18 ...
GAGGCCATGCTGTTCGACATACAGGAGGTTCTACGATGCCCACGGTAGTGGGAGTGAAGCTACGCTACGCCGGCAAGGTCCTTTGGTTCGATCCCGCCGGCTCGACGCCCGAAGAGGGCGACCACGTGATCGTCTCCACCGAGCGCGGCCAGGAGTACGGCGACGTCGTCATGGCCCCGCATGAGATCGATCCCGCCGAGCTGCCCGCCGAGCTGAAGCCGGTGGTGCGTGTCGCCGACGAGAACGACCTCGCGCGCGCCGAGGTGTTGCTCGAGCACGAGCGCACCGAGATGGAGCGCTTCCGGGCACTCGTGGCCAAGCACAAGCTCGAGATGAAGCCCATCGGCGTCGAGCACCTCTTCGACGACTCGAAGGTGGTCTTCTACTTTGCGGCCGAGGAGCGGGTGGACTTCCGCGAACTCGTGCGCGAACTCGCCGCCGAACTGCACAACCGCATCGACATGCGGCAGGTGGGCGTGCGCGACGAGGCGCGGATGATCGGTGGCCTCGGCCATTGCGGTCAGCCGCTATGCTGCGTGCGTTTCGCCGGGGAGTTCCAGCCCGTTTCGATCCGCATGGCCAAGGAGCAGGACCTGCCGCTGAATCCCTTGAAGATAAGCGGGCTCTGTGGCAGACTCATGTGCTGTTTGCGGTACGAGTACGATGCGTACAAAGACTTCAAACAGCGCGCTCCGAAGTGCGGCACGATCGTTGACTTCGCCGACGGCTCGGCGGGGCGTATCTCGGCGATGAACATCCCCCGGGAGACGCTCACGATCCGGCAGCAGGGCGGACCGGAGATCACGGTCCCGCTCGAGGCGCTCGATTGCAGCGCCGGCCGGGGTTGCCCGTGCAAGCTGAACGCGGATGCGGTGGCTCAGCAGGCCACCGCGGCCACTCTGGCTTACGGGACCACGCCGACGCTTCGCGAGGCCGACCGTTCGGCAGAGGTGCAGAACGGCAAGCGGCCCGAGGGTTCCCGCCGGAAGCGGCCGGGAGGCGGGCAGAAGCAGGAGGGCGGCACGCAGAAGGCCAAGACCGACGCGCCGAAGGGCGGGCCGCAGGGCCAGAAGCAGCGCCAGCCGAAGAACGGGGTGCCCAAGCCGCAGCAGGCGGCGCAGGCACCCGAGGGGCAGGCACCGGCGAGCAGCACGCGCCGCAGGCGCAGGCGCCGGCCACGCCCCGAGGGCGGGAGCGCGGCAAGCGAGTAGCACAGAAGAGGCCGACGTAGCTCAGCTGGTAGAGCAGCGCACTCGTAATGCGCAGGTCAGCGGTTCGAATCCGCTCGTCGGCTCCACAGAACTCGAGCGGGGACTCCGGTCCCCGCTTTCTTCGTCCCGCAGACGATCCGCGCCGCTCCGGCGTCAGCCGCGTGCATGCTAGACTCAGGCGCGCAACCGCGCAGCAGCACCCGCATCACCGTAAGGAGCGTGTATGGGGTCGCGTGCTTCCGGGGAGGATTCGAACGACCGCCGAAGCGGCACGCCTGCGCGCCTCGCCGATTCCGCTGCGCTCGCGCTCGGGGTCGCGTTCGCCCTCGCACTCGCATTCCTCGCCCTCAGTCAGCCCTGGGTCTCCGACGACTTCAGCAACGCGACCTTCCTGAGAAGTCACCCCGGGCTGTGGGACTACATCGTGTCCGGCTACACCACCTGGACCGGGCGCTTCGCGGGATCCGTCTTCGCGTGGCTGACGCTCCAGGTCCGGCCGATGTACGGCATCGTGATCTGGCTCGGCATCGGGCTGCTGGTGGCGCTGACCTTCGCGGTTGCGCGGGGCCGGTTCCCGCGATTCGCGCGTCCTGACCTGTACCTCGTGGGGCTCCTAGCGGTCGCCTACTGGTACGGGCTGCCCGCGATCGAGGAGACGGTCTTCTGGACAGCCGGGTCGGTGGTCTACCTGTGGCCCGCTGTGGCGGGACTCGCCCTCCTCTATCCCTACCGAAGGTGGGCCGAGGGCCTCGCCAGCGAGGGCGGGGGAGGCCTCGGGCGCGCGGCGTCAGTGGCGGGCATGTTCGTGCTCGGCGTGAGCGTGGGCGGATCGCAGGAGCAGCTGCTCGTGGCGTGCGTTCTCTACCTCGGCATCATCGGCCTTCGGGCCGCACGGGCGGGAAGGTTCGCGCGGATCCCGGCGCACCTGTACGCGGGTGCCGCCGGGCTCGTGGCTGCCGGTGCCGTCAGCCTCGCGGCTCCCGGCAACCGGGTTCGCCTGGAGGCTGTACCAGACTCCGGACTGGGTGGGACCATCGTGGCGGCCGCCAAGTTCCTCGTGCACATGGGCCTGGAGTGGCTGCCGCCGCTCGCACCCTGGCTCGTCTGTCTGGCACTGCTGTCGATGCCGCTTGCACGTGGCGCACGCAGGCAGGGGAGTGAGGCCACTCCGGCGATCCGGTCGGACTGGTGGGTCTGGACGCTGCTCGGGCTCGCAACCATCTCACCCTTCCTCGTGCAGCCCTATTTTGGCGCCGAGCGTACGGTGATGTTCGTAGCGGTGCTTCTCGCGGTAGCCGCGGTCTCGCTTGGCAGTGGTGACAGGTCCGAGCGGCTGGTCGACCGCATCTCCGCTCCCGTGGCCTCGGTGGTGCTCGCACTGCTGTTCCTGATCGCGACCGGTGACGTAGGCCTGAGTGGCCTGCAGACCCGTTCGCTCACCGCGGGCCAGCACGCACGCGCCGAGGAGATCGCGCGGCAGAAGGAGTCGGGGATCGTCGACGTCACGGTGCAGCCGATCACCACGGACGCGCCGCGCCGCGGCGTGATCTGGGGAGACGGGACCGCCGACCCGGCGTTCTGGGTCAATGACGTGATGGCGGGCTGGTATGAGGTGCGCACGATCACCGTCGCTGATGCCCCTCCGGAGGGCACTGACAGCACGCCGTAGCGCCCGGGCCTGTGCTCGGCTCAGCGTGCGCGGCGACGTTCCCGTTCGCAAAGGGGTATCCTGCTGGGTGGACGACGGCACGCGCAGAATACCCCTGGGGGTACCACTTGCACCACAATGTAACGCGTGTTACATTGTCGCAACCGCACCCCCGGACGGGAGCCGAACACCACCCGTCGTGAGGGCGCCGCTGTATCCAGACGGACCGCACGTCCGCGATGCGCGGGCACGACGAGTAAGGGGGCGATCAGATGGAGTCACCCGCATTCGACCATCTCGTCGTGGGCGCCTTCATCCTGTTCGGCATCGTCTTCGTGGTGGCGACCGTCTGGGCTTCCAATCTGCTGTCCCCCAACGGCAAGGACTCGCCGAGCCGTCTTGAGCCGTACGAGTGCGGCGTTGAGCCGGTGGGCCCGCCGTGGGTGCAGTTCCGCGTGGGCTACTACGTCTACGCGCTCCTCTTTGTCGTCTTCGATATCGAGACCGTCTTCCTCTATCCGTGGGCGGTCACGTTCAACACGATGGGCCTGTTCGTGCTCGTGGAGATGGCGATCTTCATCACCATCCTCGCTGCCGGGCTCGCGTACGCCTGGAAGGAGGGTGCGCTGAGGTGGCGCTAGACACGATCACCGGCGAGAACTCGCTGCTGTTCATCAGGAGTGAGCAGCTCTTCGACCTCGCCCGCACCAACAGCCTCTGGTACATCTCCTTCGGCATCGCCTGCTGCGCGATCGAAGGCCTGATGAGCGCAAGCGGTCCGCGGTTCGACTTCGACCGCATGGGCGTCTTCTTCCGCAACTCCCCACGACAGGCCGACGTGATGATCGTGGCCGGCACCGTCAACCACAAAATGGCTGAGACGGTCCGTCGTCTCTACGAGCAGATGCCCGAGCCACGCTACGTGGTCGCGATGGGCTCATGCGCCTGCACGGGCGGCCCGTTCCGCGAGTACCCCAACGTGGTGATGGGCGCCGACACGATCGTGCCGGTGGACGTGTACATCCCCGGGTGCCCGCCGCGGCCCGAGTCGGTCCAGTATGCGTTCCTTGAGCTCCGGAAGAAGATCCGCGCGAAGACGGGGGAGCGGCTTGCAGCCCGACGCGACAACGATTAGCGCGCTCTTGGCCGATGCTGGCGTGGCTGCCGAGGCGGAGAGCGTCCTCCTCGGCACGGTCGCGCACGTTGCGGCGGGTGACGCCCTTCGCGCGCTCGCGGCGTTCAAGGCCGGCGGCTACGAGTCGGTCGTGGACTTCGACGGCACCGACACCGGCGAGGCGATCGAGCTCACCTGGCGTCTGCGCTCCTACGCGCAGGACTGCGAGGTGTTCCTCAAGACGACCGTGCCCTACGATGCTGAGATCCCGTCGGTGTGGAACATCTACCCCTCGGTGCTCATGCCCGAGCGTGAGACCGCCGAACTCCTCGGCCTCACACTTGCCGGCCACCCGAACCCCAAGCGTCTGCTCACCACCGACGGCATCCCCCCACTGCTGCGCAAGAGCGTCCTCATCCGCAGCGAGGAGGAGGTGAAGCGCCGGTGAGCGACCCGCGCTCCGACGTCATGCAGGTGGGCATCCTCGCCGAGGGCATGCACGACCCGGGCACGCCGCCAGCCGGGATCCGCCGCGCGCCCACGGGCGTGGACGGTCTCACCACCGAGCACCTCATCATCAACATGGGCCCCCAGCACCCGTCGACACATGGTGTGCTGCGCGTGCTCATCGAGGTGGACGGCGAGGAGGTCAAGGCCGCCGAGGTGAGCCTCGGCTATCTGCACCGCGGCATCGAGAAGCTCGCCGAGCACCGGCGCTTCGACGCGCTCGGAACGCTGATGGACCGCGGCGACTACGTCTCTGGCGTGATGGGGGAGCAGGCCGTCGCGCTCGCCGTCGAGAAGCTGATGGAGATAGAGGTGCCGCGTCGCGCGCGGTGGATCCGCACGATGACCGCCGAGCTCAACCGGGTCGCCACGCACCTGCTCTGGTACGGCACGATGGGCCTCGACACGGGCGCCATGGGGCCGTTCCTCTACTCGATGCGCGATCGTGAGTCGCTGCTCGATATCCTCGAAGCGATCAGCGGCGGGCGGATGATGTTCAACTACATCCGCCCCGGTGGCGTGGTGGCCGACCTGCCCGCCGGCATCGACGCGAAGATCAGCGCGTTCTGCGACACATTCGACACGTACGTGAACGAGCACGAGGACATCCTGCGCGGCAACGAGATCTTCCGGGCGCGCCTGTCGGGTGTGGGTGTGATCGATGCCGAGAAGGCGCTCGCCTTCGGCCTGACCGGCCCGAACCTCCGTGCTGCGGGCGTGGACTTCGACGTGCGCAAGAAGCGTCCGTACGACGCCTATGGTGAGATGGACTTCGATGTTCCGCTCGGCACCACCGGCGACGCGATGGACCGCTTCATCGTGCGCATCGAGGAGATGCGGCAGTCGGCGCGCATCATCCGTCAGTGCATCCAGGGCATGCCGGAGGGCGACCACACGGCGAAGGTCCCCAAGGTGCTCCGCCCGCCGGCAGGCGAGGTATACGCCTCGGTGGAGTCGGCGCGTGGCGAGGTGGGGATCCACCTGATCACCGATGGAGGCATCTCCCCGTACCGCATGCACTACCACGGGCCCTCGCTGTACGCGCTTCAGGCGATCGAGGACATCATGCCGGGCCACCTCATCGCGGACTGCGTCGTGATGATCGGCTCGACCGACGTCATGCTCGGCGAGGTGGACCGATGAGCCCGGCGGTCGCGATCATCGTGCGCCTTGTCTCCATCGTGGGCCTCATGCTCGCGAACGGCGTGTTCATGATCTACCTGTTGCGCAAGGTGCTCGCGGCGTTGCACGTGCGCATCGGGCCGCTGCACGTGGGACCCTGGGGCCTGCTGCAGACGATCAATGACGTGCTGAAACTCCTCACCAAGGAGGACATCACACCGCGCAACGTCGATAGGGTCCTGTTCTTCCTGGCGCCCATCGTGGTGTTCGTGCCGTCGTTCATGGCGTACCTTGCGCTGCCGTTCTCGGGCACGCTGCGCGCCGTGAACCTCGAGACGGGGCTGCTGTTCACGTTCGCCGTGCTTGCGATCGTGCCCCTCGGCATCCTGATGGCCGGCTGGTCCTCGGCGAACAAGTGGGCGCTCCTCGGCGGCATGCGCGCGGCGGCGATGCAGATCGCCTACGAGGTGCCGCTGCTGCTCTCGGCACTGCCACTCGTGATGCTCGCCGGCACCGCGAACCTCGGCGGGCTCGTGGAGTATCAGGCGGGCACGTTCTTCGGCGTCATCCCGCACTGGTTCATCTTCAATCCGATCGTGTGGCCGACGTTCCTCATCTTCGTGATCGCGTCGCTCATCGAGAGCAATCAGACGCCGTTCGACATGAGCGAGGGCGAGAGCGAGCTGGTGGCTGGCTTTGCGGCCGAGTACTCGGCGATGAAGTTCGGATTCATGTACCTCGCCGAGTTCAGCAACACCTTCATCGTCTCGGCCATGGGCGTGACGCTCTTCTTCGGCGGCTGGCTGCTGCCGTGGGTGCCGATGAGCGTATACGACGCGGTGCCCGTGCTGGCGCCGGCGGTCTTCATCATCAAGACGTACATCGGCATCGTGCTCATGTGGTGGATTCGCGGGACCTTCCCGCGCGTGCGCATCGACCAGATGATGACGCTCGGCTGGAAGCGCCTCATCCCGGCCGCGCTCGTGATGATCATGCTCACCGGTGTCGTTCAGAAGCTGGTGATGTGACGATGTGGGGCACGGGACTCATCAACGGCCTGCGGCTGAGCCTGAAGAACGCGCTGCGCGGTCCCATCACCGTGAAGTACCCGTACGAGAAGCTCGAGCTGCCGGAGCGTGCGCGCTGGGCTGTGCGGCCGACGTACTTCGCCGATGGCTCGCCGAGGTGCACCGCGTGCCTCACCTGCGTGAAGACGTGCCCGGACCATATCCTGTCGCTCGACGTGGAGACGCGTGAGGACAAGACCAAGCACATCGACCGCTTCGGCTACGAGATCGGTGCGTGCATGATGTGCGGGCTGTGTGTGGAGGCGTGCCCGTACGACGCGATCCACATGAGCCACGAGTACGAGCTCGCGGTGACCGATCGCTCGGGGCTTATGGAGTACCTCATCGTCGATGTGGACGCGGCCACCAACGCGCGGCATAAGGCCGAGAAGGAGTCGGCGGAGGCTCACGAGCCTGCTGCCGTCGCTCCGGATCCCGGGGGAGGCGAGACCGATGAGTGAGACGCTGCCTGCCGTGGCGTTCTACATCCTCGCGTTCGCCGTCCTGGGCGGTGCCGTCATGATGATGGCGACCCGCAACGTCGTGCACGCCACCTTCTGGCTGCTCGAGGTGATGGTGGCGACTGCCGGCATCTACCTGTTGCTCTCCGCCGAGTTCCTCGCGCTCGTGCAGGTGCTCGTGTACGCGGGAGCGGTGGCGGTGCTCACGCTGTTCACGGTGATGCTCACGCTGCGCCGCCGCGAGGACGCCGTGCGCGAGTTCCCGGTGGGCTGGGGCGCACTCGCCATCGCCGCGCTGTTGACCGGCGGCGTTCTGCTCGTCCTCTCCCGCTTCGACCCGGTCATCGCCGCCATGCCCGAGACCGTCCCCGGCATCGAGGTCTTCGGCACCGAGATGTTCACGACCTGGGCGCTCCCCTTCGAGATCGCATCGCTCGTGTTGCTCGCGGCGCTCGTGGGCGCCGTATGGTGGACGGGAGGTGAGGAGTAGGTGACCGTCGGACTGCCGCATCTCCTCACGCTCGCCGCACTGCTCTTCGGCATCGGGATGTACGGCGCGTTGTCGCGCAAGAACGCCGTGCACGTGATGATGTCGCTCGAACTCATGGCCAACGCAGTCAACATCAACCTCGTGGCGCTCTCGCGTTTCGTGACTCCCGAGGCCCTCACCGGGCAGTTCTTCGCGGTGTTCTCGATGGTGGTCTCCGCCGCCGAGATCGGTCTCGGTCTGGCGCTCGTGCTCGCACTGTACCGGAGCAAGAAGAGCGTGGAGCTCGATGCCATGCAGGACCTGAAGGGGTGAGCGTGGGCTACGTCGTCCTCATACCGCTGCTGCCGGCGCTCGCGTTCGCGCTTCTCACTCCGCTGCCGCGCGCGTGGCGCACGAAGGCGGTGCCTGCGGCGCTCGCGGCCGTGCTCGGCTCGCTCGCGCTCTCGGTCACGGCCTTCGTCTCGGTGTGGCCGGGCGGTCACGCGGGGGATCCGGTCTGGCAGGGCGCGCTCACCATCGGGCACATCGGAGTGCAGGCGATCACGCTCGGATTCGCACTCGAGCCGGCCTCGGCGCTGATGCTGCTCGTGGTCACCGTCGTGGGCGCCGGAGTGCAGGTGTACTCGCTGGGCTATATGCACCGTGAGGAGCGCATCGGCTGGTACTACGCGGTGCTGTCACTCTTCACCGCGGCGATGCTCGCCCTCGTGCTCTCCGACAACTTCCTTGGCCTGTTCATGGCCTGGGAGGTCATGGGCCTGTGCTCGTACCTGCTGATCGGCTTCTGGCACGAGCAGGAAGCGCCGCGGCTCGCGAGCATCAAGGCGTTCCTTACCACCAAGGTGGGCGATCTCGGCTTCATGCTCGCCCTCGCGGTGATCTACGCCGAGGTGCGTGCATTCGACTTCGCGACGGTGCTCACGCACACCTGGGCACCCGGTGCCGCCACGCTCGTGGCGTTGCTGATGCTCTTCGGCGCGATGGGCAAGAGCGCGCAGTTCCCGCTGCACGTGTGGCTGCCCGACGCCATGGCTGGCCCCACGCCGGCCTCGGCGCTCATCCACGCGGCGACGATGGTCGCGGCTGGCGTGTTCCTGGTGGTGCGCGCGTTTCCCATCTTCGAGGCGAGCGGCGTGGCGCTCACGGTGACGCTGTGGGTGGGACTCGCGACAGCGCTGCTCGCGGGCCTGCTGGCGTGCGTGCAGCACGACATCAAGAAGGTGCTGGCGTACTCCACGATCAGCCAGCTCGGCTTCATGTTCATCGCTCTCGGCGCGGGCGGTTCGACCGCTGCGCTCTACCACCTCGTGACGCATGCGTACTTCAAGAGCCTGCTCTTCCTCGGCGCGGGTGTGATCATCCATGCCGCGCACACACAGGACATGCGTGAGATGGGTGGGCTCGCGAAGCATCTGCCGGTCACCACGGTCGCGTTCACCGCGGGTTCGCTGGCGCTCACGGGCATCGTGCCCTTCTCCGGCTTCTGGTCCAAAGACGAGATCCTCACCGTGCTCATGCACGAGCACCAGTACGTGCCGTTCGCGCTTGCGCTCGTGGCCGCGTTCATCACGGCGTTCTACGTCGCGCGCCTGTGGTTCCGGGTCTTCACCGGTCCGGAGCAGCAGAAGGAGCTTCACGAAGCCCATCGATCGATGCTTGCGCCGATGATCATGCTCGCGTCGATCACCGCGGTGATCGGCCTCGCCGGCCCGCGCATCGGCGAGTTCCTCGGGCACGAGATCCCGTGGCCCGAGCTGCTCACGGCCGGCGTCTCCACTGCGGTCGCGCTGGCGGGCATCGCGCTCGGCTGGTACGTGTACGGCCGACGGACCGCCGTGGTCAACACGACCGAGCTCAAGCGGCGCCACCCCCGGCTCTACGGCATCCTCGCGAACAAGTACTACTTCGACCTCACCTACGGCTACTTCGTCGTGGGCGGTTACACCGCCGCCGCGCGCGCGCTTGCGGCGGCCGATGCCGGTGTGATCGATGGCGCCGTGAACGGTGTTGCGTCGCTCTGGCGCCGGGCCGCCAGCGCCAGCTGGTCGTTCGATGCGGGCGTGATCGACCGCGCGGTGAACGGCACCGCGGGCGCGGTCAGGCAGGCCGGCGCACAGATGCGCAGGCTTCAGTCGGGTCGTGTTCGCAGCTATCAGACGCTCGTCGCGGGAGCCGTGGTGCTCCTCGTTCTGTGGATCCTCGTGAAAGGGGCCTGACGCGTGGACTTCCCGCTGCTCACGGTCATCGTGTTCCTCCCGCTCGCCGGATCGGTGCTCGCAGCGATCCTCGGCGGCCGCCCCGGCGCCGCTCGCTGGACCGCCGCGCTCGTCGCCGCGGTCGACCTCGCGCTTGTCGCGTGGCTCGTGGCGCGCTTCGACACCACGGTAGGCATGCAGTTCGTCGAGAACGTGGCGTGGGTGCCCCAGGTGGGCATCTCCTACCACCTCGCGGTCGATGGCATCTCGCTCGCGATGGTGGCGCTCTCGGCGCTGCTGACGCTGCTCGCGGTGGTGGCCTCGTGGAACACCGAGAAGAAGCCGGCCATGTGGTTCTCGATGCTGCTCCTGCTCGAGGTGGGCATGAACGGCGTCTTCCTCGCGATGGACTTCGTGTTGTTCTACGTCTTCTGGGAACTCGTGCTCGTCCCGATGTACTTCCTGATCGCCACGTGGGGCGGTCCCCGGCGCGAGTACGCCTCGGTCAAGTTCTTCCTCTACACGCTCTTCGGCAGCGTGTTCATGCTGGTGGGCATCATCGCGCTCTACCTGCAGACGGGCACGTTCGATATCCTCGCGATGGCCGAGGCCGGCGGGCTCGACCCGCAGTTCCAGTGGTGGGTGTTCGCCGCGTTCTTCCTCGGCTTCGCGGTGAAGGTCCCGATCTTCCCGCTGCACACCTGGCTTCCCGACGCGCACGTCGAGGCGCCTACGGCGGCGTCGGTGCTGCTCGCCGGCATCCTGCTCAAGATGGGCTCGTACGGCTTCTTGCGCATATCGCTGCCCATCCTCCCCGATGCGGCTCGCCAGTGGAGCGGCTTCATCGCCGCGCTCGCGGTGATCTCGATCGTCTATGGCGCGGCGGTCGCCTTTGCGCAGACCGACATGAAGAAGCTCGTCGCGTACTCGTCGGTCTCGCACATGGGCTTCGTGATGCTCGGCATCGCCTCGCTCACTCCCGAAGGGCTCAACGGCGCGGTGGCCGTCATGTTCAGCCACGGCGTGGTGACCGGCATGCTCTTCTTCCTGGTCGGCATGGTCTACGAGCGCACGCACACGCGCATGATCGCCGACGTCTCCGGTCTCTCCTCGAAGGTGCCGGTGGCAGGCGGTCTGCTCGCGTTCGCATCGTTCGCATCGCTCGGCCTGCCGGGGTTGTCCGGCTTCGTGGGCGAGTTCCTGAGCCTGATCGGCGCGTGGAGCTCGGATATCGCGCCGGGGTGGGTCGTCCTCGCTGCGGTTGGCGTGCTGCTCGCCGCCGCGTACATGCTCTGGCTCGTGCAGCGCGTCGTCCTCGGCACGCCGACGCCTGCTGTTGAGAAGATCAGCGATCTCAGTGTCCGCGAGGTCGCGGTGCTCGTTCCGCTGGTGGCGCTCACGCTCACGGTCGGCCTGTACTGGGACGCGCTGCTGCGTTTCACCGACCCGGCCGTACAGACTGTGCTGTCGCTGATGGGTGGCGCCTAGCATGTCGGGTCTCTGGGGACTCGCACCCGAGTTCATCGCGCTCCTCGGCGCGCTCGTCGCCCTGTTCGCGGACGCTATCGTGCGTGACGGACGGGCCGCAGCCCGGGCTGGCGCGTTGGCGGCGGCTGTCGCCGCGCTGGTCGCGGTCGTCATCGGGCCGGGCGCCGAGCTCTTCGGCGGCATGCTCGTGCTCGATGAGACCGCCGTGTTCGCCCGTGTGGCCGTGCTCGCGCTCGCGGGCGTGTGGCTGCTGTGGGTCGCCGGGCGCGGGACGGCCCCCGAACGATCCGCCGAGGCGGTGGCGCTCGCGCTCTTCTCGGCGGTGGGCGGCATGCTCATGGTCTCGGCCCGTGACCTGATCGTGCTCTTCATCTCACTCGAGCTCTCCACCATGCCGGCCTACGTGCTCATCGGTTACCGGCGCGGTGATGCACGCGGCCTCGAGGGCGCGCTCAAGTACTTCCTGCTCTCGATGCTCACCAGCCTCGTGCTGCTCTACGGCCTGTCGTTCGCCTACGGGCTTGCGGGCTCCACGTCCTATGCCGAACTGGCCCTCGGCGGGGGTGGTCTCCTGCGGCAGCTGGCGTTCGTGTTCGTGCTCGTTGGCCTGTTCGCCAAGCTCTCGGCAGCGCCGTTCCACTACTGGACGCCGGACGCGTATGCGGGAGCCCCGGCGCAGTCGGTGGCGTTCGTCTCCACCGTGCCGAAGGTGGCGGGCACGGTGGCGCTCGTCCGGCTGGTGGCCGCGTTGGCGCCGGGCGTTGACGACTCCACCATGATCTTGATCGCTGCGGCGCTCATCTCGATGCTGGTCGGCAATCTCGCCGCGTATCCGCAGAGCGATATCCGGCGCCTCATGGCATATTCGGGCGTCGCACACACGGGCTACATCCTGCTTGCACTCGCGAGCGGCGCCACCGGCGGTGCGGCCGCCGTCTTCTATGCGGTCGCTTACGCGATTCCCTCGATGGCGATCATGCTGCTCGCCGCCGAGGAAGGGACGTCGCTCGATGATCTTGGCGGGCTTGCCTCCCGCAGGCCGGCGGTCGCCTGGGCCTCGGTGGCATGGTTGCTCTCGCTCGTGGGTATTCCGCCGATGGTCGGCTTCTTCGGGAAGCTGTATCTGTTCACCTCGGCCGTTCAGGCGGGGCTGCTCGCGCCGGTGCTCGTTGCGGTAGCGATGAGCGTGGTGTCGGCCGGCTACTACTTCAAGATCCTTCGCGCCGTCTTCTTCGGCGACCGCAGCGATCCGGCGCCTGCCGTGCCGAGTGCGGCCGCCGGTGTGTCGTTCGCGCTCGCCACACTCGCGGTTCTGGCGCTCGGCGTGCTCGCGTCGCCGGTGCTCCGCTTCCTCGGCATCTCGTTCTAGAGCCCCGGCATGAGGCTTGATCTCATCTGCGTGGGCAAGCTGAAGGAGCGCCACTGGCGCGAGGCGGCCGAGGAGTACCTGAAGCGGCTTGGGCCGTACGCGCGCATCGCTGTGACCGAGGTGCCCGATCGGGACGTGACCGCCGACGAGACGCGGGCGCTCGAGGCCGAGGCGGCGGGCATCGTGCGCGCCATTCCAGAGGGCGCGACGGTCGCCGTCCTGGAGATCGGTGGAACGGCGCGCACCTCGGAGGCGTTCGCCGGGTGGCTCGAGGCGCTCGGTGTCGAGGGTCGGAGCCACGTGGCCTTCGTGATCGGCGGAGCGGCGGGTCTGCACGCTGACGTGCTCGCGCGCGCTGACGAGCGGATCTCACTCGGAGCGCTGACGCTTCCCCACCAGCTGGCGCGGGTCGTCTTGCTCGAGCAGCTCTACCGGGCGTTTCGCATCATCCGCGGCGAGCCGTACCATAGGTGACCATGGGACCTCAGGTTCACCTGAAGCTGACGCGCATCTGGGCGATGGAGGAGGGCTTCTCCGAACGGGAGGCCGAGCTCATCGCGCACGCTGATAGCGGTTTCGACCGGCGGTATCCCGCGCGGGCCTCGTTCGTGAACATCACACGCCACTTCGCGCCCACCGCGTGGATATGGTCGCTCAGGTATCTCGGCCTGGCAGCGCGCTGGGGCGACCTGATGATGCTCGGCTACTCGCTGCACTGCGCGCAGGACGGTGTGGCACACGGGCGCATCGGGACGCGTCATCTCGTGCAGGCGACGGGGCTTCGGCCCAACCCGGATGTCTGGGAGGCATCGCCCGCGGGCGTCAAACGTCGCACCGAGGCGGTCACCCGGGAACGGCTGCGGCGCTTCAGGAAGCTGCGCGCGGCCTAGACGACTTTGGTGACGACGACCTCGACGCCCCACTGCTTCGCGAGATCCGCGCCGGGGGCAGCAGCCTCGTCATAGCCGAGGAACATGCCCTTCGGCTTGGTCGAGCCGTCCCATGATGCCTCACCACACTCTCCGATAGTGCTCGTTCCCAGATGGTGCCCCTCGGCGACTGCACGGTGCGTGCCAAGGCAGCACGCCCGGA
>WOYI011467807.1_pt1 | contig 13759 bp, 13 predicted proteins | sample 6423411 | NCBI WGS metagenome assembly WOYI01 (sample SAMN13441803, study PRJNA592873) | oil field metagenome | biome: oil field; feature: oil-well bore; material: oil-contaminated soil; isolation source: oil-contaminated soil from oil-well borehole | place: Germany: Wietze | collected 2016-10-18 ...
TCAGCCTCTTATTATATTCGAAAAAAAACACAACATTGAACCGGCATAAGGATGACAGCGCAGTCACGATCCCTCAAGCGTTGTAGTCAGGCTGAGGCAAAGGAGAAGGGATCTGGCTCAAATGACGCGGAAAAGTGGCATTCCTGCGGTTTCGGGCAGAACGTGTGTTAAAATCCAGGCATGTCATGGAATATTCTGGGTCATGAAACAGCCATCCAATTCCTGCAAATTCATTCCCAACCTGAGAACGTTCGTCACGCCTATTTAATTACTGGCGCGGAAGGCGTCGGACGCGAAACGCTGGCGCTGGCGTTCGTGAAAGCGCTGAATTGCGTCAATCCTCCAAGCAAAGGGGATTTTTGCGGGGTGTGCCAGCCTTGCCGCCAGATTGAGGCGCAGGCTTTTCCGGATCTGGCGATCCTGCGGGTTGCTGAAGGAGCCAGAGAACTGAAAATCGAGCAGATACGTGCCATGCAGCAGTCATTAGCGCTTACTCCGTATCAATCCAAATATCGCGTTGTCCTCATTCCGGACTTTCAAAGGGCAACCCTTGGGGCTTCGAACGCCCTGCTCAAGTCGCTTGAAGAGCCGCCTGCCCGCGCGATTCTCATCCTGACGGCTGACGCGCGCGAGAGCTTGCTTGAGACGATTGCCTCCCGCTGCGAGTTGGTACGCCTGCGCCCGATGCGCATCGACGAGCTGGCGAAAGAATTGCAGGAGAAGCATGAGTTGAGCGAGGCTGAATCACGTAAGCTGGCACAGCTCGCCGGTGGACGCGTGGGCACGGCGATGCACTATCTGCGAGATGAGGATTTACTCGAAAAGTATCATAACGCGCTCGATCAGCTTGAGGAAATTCTTAACCTGAACCTGCGCGGCAGACTTAAGTACGTCGAGAATTTGCAGCGGGCAAAGGGGCAGGTGCGGGAAAATTACGGCTTTTTGATTGCGACCTGGCTGACCTTTTGGCGCGATGTGCTGATATGCAGTGAAGCAAACGAGGTGCCACTGGTCAACTTGGCAATGGAGGACTTGACCCGGCGTACCGCGGCTGGATTAAACCTGCAGAGAGTCGCAAGCATCCTGAAACGTCACGAAGAAGCGCTGACAATGTTGGACCAGTATGTCAATCCCCGTTTGATTCTCGAGAATCTACTGCTCGATTTGCCCAGACTGGAGTCTTGAGCTTGAGTGACGAGATGAATTTGACGCCTGAGAATTCTCAGCCAGAACAACCCTCGCAGTCTCCTGCATCACCCAATGAGTCCGCAGAACAAGCGCCAACCCCGCTGAAAAAGAAATTGATCGAGCTCATGCTGGTGAGCCTTAAAATAGGCTCCACCAGCTTTGGTGCTCCCACCGCGCACATCGCCATGATGGAAGACGAGTTTGTGCGCAAGCGTAAATGGGTCACTCCCGAACATTTTCTGGATCTTCTTGCAGTCTCCAACCTCATCCCTGGGCCGAATGCCAGTGAGACCTGTTACCACGTGGGATACGTCTACGCCGGCTATCCGGGGCTGCTGGTTGCAGGCTTCAGTTTTATCCTGCCTGCTTTTATTGCCAGTATGGTGCTCTCCTGGGTGTATGTGCGATTTGGCAGCCTGCCGGAGCTTGAGGGTTTGTTCTACTTTTTAAATCCGCTGGTGCTTGGTATCGTGCTGGTAACCACCTGGCGCATCGGTAAGAGCAGCCTGGTGGGATGGGAGCAATTCCTGCTCTTTGGTTTGGCTCTGGTTGGTAAACTTGTGGATGTAAATGAAGTCCTGATCATGCTTGGCTGTGGTGCGCTTGCTGTGCTGCTGCATCATAGTATCAAACGCAAGCCTGGAACACATGGAAATCTGCTCTTATCTTTTGTGCCGCTGCCATTGATAGGTGTCGCATTAAAAATGCTGTTCGAAACTGTCGGCGAACGTGCCTGGCAAATTTTTTGGTATTTTTTACGCACGGGCGCGGTGCTTTTTGGCTCATCCCTGGTCTTGTTCGCTTTGATCGAAAAAGATGTGGTAAGCCGCTTTGGATGGTTGACCACTCAGCAGCTTACCGACGCCATCGCCGTAGGGCAGATCACGCCAGGCCCTGTGCTTTCTTCGAGCACGTTTGTGGGCTATCTTGCCGGAGGTTTTTGGGGTGGAGTGGCATCCACGGTTGGGGTGTTTCTTCCTTCATTCATTATCGTAGCAGTCACGGCCCCATTGGTTAAGAAAATGCGCGAAAACGCAATTACCAGCGCCTTCCTGAAGGGGGTAAACGCGGCTGTGGTGGCACTGATCCTGATGGTCTGTGTCAGCCTGGCGCAAAATGCCCTCGTGGATGTCTGGACTGTCCTGATCCTCCTGGCAGGATTTCTTGCGATGCTGCTGCTGAAGGCTCAACCGTATATGCTGGTTTTGGCGGGTTTGGCAATGGGCTTGATCAATGCGCTGCTTTAATTCAGCGGCAGTAAACCCGGATTTGGTACAATCATCTGTCTATGAATGACTTGCTCGATCTTCTCAATCCCCAGCAGCAACAAGCTGTAGCGGCTCCAGCTGGACCAACCCTTGTTTTGGCGGGACCTGGCTCCGGCAAAACGCGCGTACTGACCTACCGTATTGCCTATTTGATCGGAGCCCTGAACGTGCCAGCCTATCGCATCCTGGCAGTAACTTTTACGAACAAAGCTGCCCGGCAAATGGACGAACGGGTGCAAAAACTGATAGGCGAGCAAGCCAACGGTTTGTGGCTGGGAACCTTCCATGCCATCTGCGGCAGAATCCTGCGCCGCGAGGCGGACTTGCTGCCCGTGAACCAGAATTTTGTCATTTTTGACGCAGATGACCAGCTTGCCCTGATGAAGGAAATCGTCCGCGAAAGCAATCTCGACGAAAAACTATACCGCCCGGCATCTCTGCTGGATGCCATCTCGCGTGCCAAGAACGATCTGATCGGGCCAGACACCTACCCGGTTAAGAACTTCCGCGATGAACAGGTCCAGCGCTTTTTCATCCTCTATCAGCAGCGGCTGGTGAAAAATAATGCCATGGATTTTGACGACATGCTCGTCTATACCAACCGGATCCTCCAGGACTATCCGGTCGTACGCGACACATACGGACATAAGTTTGAACACATCCTGGTGGACGAATTTCAGGACACAAACCTGGCGCAGTATGCTATTCTGCGTCTGCTGGCACAAAAACATCGCAACCTCTACGTTGTCGGCGATGAAGATCAGAGCATTTACCGCTGGCGCGGCGCGGATTATCGTAATATTTTACGATTTCAGCAGGACTTCAAGGACGCGAAGACCCTCCTGCTCGAGCAAAACTATCGCTCCACGCAAACCATTCTGAATGGAGCCATGGCGGTGATCGATCATAACCGCAATCGGACTGCCAAGAAACTTTTCACTGACGCGAAAAAAGGAGAGAAGATCAATCTTCTGATCGCCCAGGATGATCGCGAAGAAGCAGAGATGGTTGTCAGCGCGATTGAGCAAGCCATCACCCATCAGAAGATCAGCCCGGGCGCGTTTGCCATCATGTACCGCACAAACGCACAATCCCGTCTGCTGGAAGAAGCCTTCCGTCGAGCGGGATTGAATTACCGCCTGGTTGGTGCGCAGCGTTTCTACGGACGGCGCGAGGTCAAGGACATAATCGCCTACATGCGCCTGGTTTACAACCCGCTGGATGAGATCAGCATGCGCAGGGTGATCAACCTGCCGCCAAGGGGCATTGGCGATAAAACCATCGAGAAGGTAGCGGAACTTGCCGCCCAGGAGAACCTGAGCGTGGGAGAAATCCTCTTGGGGCTTGCAAAAGGCAATCCAGCCTGGCAGGAAGCGCTTGGCAGAGAGGCGACCCGCCTGATAAGCTTTGGGCGGATGTTGCAGGGCTGGCGCGAGTGCGCGGAGAAGAACCGGATCACCGTCTTGTTTGACCGCATTCTGGAGGATATCGGCTATCAGGCGCACATCCAGGACCAGAGCGAAGAAGGTTTGGACCGGTGGGAGAACGTCCTGGAGCTGCGAACTGTGGTGCTGGAGTACGAAGAGCAGGGCCTGCAGGCCTTCCTGGAGTCTATGGCACTGGTCGCGGACCAGGACACCCTGCCCGATGACGTCGACGCGCCAACCATGCTGACGCTTCACGCTGCAAAGGGACTGGAGTTCGACCAGGTGTTCATCACCGGTCTGGACGAGATGCTCTTACCGCACAGCCGCTCACGTGATGATGAGGAAGACCTGGCAGAGGAACGCCGCCTGCTTTATGTGGGCATCACACGTGCCCGAAAACGCCTGACCCTGACGCGCGCCCGACGGCGCCGCAGCCCCTATGGCAGTTATGAAGAGACCATTCCCAGCCGTTTTCTGGATGATTTACCATCTGAGCTCCTGCAGGGCAGCCCACGGGACTTACCCGGGCGGTTCAGTTACGGACGGGAAAACGGATATTCCAGGTGGGAGACGCCTTCGTGGATGCGTAGCGCTCCTCCCTTAAAGGAAGAGCCTGTCACGCGCTACAAGACGGGTATGCAGGTGAAACACGCCACCTATGGGCGCGGCGTGGTCAAGACCAGCAAACTGGAGCACGGCGATGAAACCGTGGAAGTGTATTTTGAGGGGTTTGGTCTGAAAGCGCTGGTAGCTTCACTGGCGAAACTTGAAATCCTGTGAATCAAAGAAGGGTTATACCCGCCAACTCTTGCCGCAGTTCTGACAAATTGCCAGTTTTTTCGTGGTAGTTTTCGCCGTAAATCTGTGGGGTTTAAAAAGTTCGAAAAAGAGTTTTGGCAGCGTTAAAAAAATCCACAGCAGTGGCTCAATCAGCCAACCAATCGTGAGCCAGTAAAGCAGCGACTTCTTCTTTGTCTTGAAGGTTGTCTCAGTCACTGCCTGAATAGCTACCTGTGTCGAGCCACATCTTGGGCATCGCATAATGAAAATTCTCCAGTTTTTTCTAAACAGCTGCCTTTATTTTACGATGATATTTGGCATCGATTCGACGCCATTACAAAGCCCTTTGTTAAGCCTTCAAAACCGCTATAATAAATGAAGGAGGACGATACTATGGAAACGATTTATACCTGGTATGGGCACGCAACACATGGATTAAAAGTGGGTGAGAGCCGACTGCTGATCGACCCCTACTTCACTGGTAACCCTGCTGCCACAGTAAATCCGGAACACCTCAGCGCTGACTACATCCTCATCACGCACGGTCACGGCGATCATATTGGCGACACCGTCTCCATTGCCAAGAGAACCGGCGCTTTGTGCATCAGCAATGCCGAGATCAGCACCTGGCTGCGCAATAAGGGGCTCAAGACCCACCCCCAGCATATCGGTGGCGGCTATCACTACCCATTCGGCTATCTCAAGCTGACCCAAGCGCTGCATGGATCTTCTCTGCCTGATGGAAGCTATGGCGGCAATCCTGCGGGGTTTCTGCTAACTACTCCAGATGTAAAAAAGATCTATATTGCGGGTGACACTGGCTTGTTTGGGGATATGCAACTTATCGGCGATGAAGGCATTGACTTGGCAGTGATCCCAATTGGCGATAATTACACCATGGGTCCGGAGGATGCGCTCATCGCTGTCAAGTTGCTGCGTCCCAAGCGCGTGGTGCCTGTGCACTACAACACCTGGGAATTGATCGCCCAGGATCCGCAAGCCTGGAAAAAGCGCGTTGAATCTGAAACGGAAACGAAAGTGATGGTTCTGCAACCAGGTGAGAGCCTGAGTCTGTGAGGGTGAGATGTTTAGAAAATTAGATTCTGAGACAAAAAAACGCCTGCCTCCGGGGCAGCACCTGACGGAACGGTTTCCAGTCCTGCATTACGGTCCGGTGCCACAGCTGGACCTGGAGAACTGGACCTTCAGAGTCTGGGGCGAGGTTGAGAAACCCCTGCTGCTCACCTGGGACGAATTCAATGCGCTTCCGCGCACCAAGTTGCACATGGACATCCATTGTGTGACCACCTGGAGCAAACTCGATACGAATTGGGAAGGCGTCAGCCTGAAAACCCTGCGGGAACTGGGGCTGGTGGTGCCAAAACCTGGCGCGCGCTTTGTGATCCAGCATGCGGAATTTGGCTATACCGCAAACCTGCCGCTGGCAGTGATGGACGCGGACAACTTCCTGCTGGCAACCCACTACGAAGGGCAGCCGATCAGCCTGGAACACGGCGCGCCTTTACGCGGTATCTGCGGGGCAATCCCGGGACGGGATGACCTGAAGGATGTGTACTTCTGGAAGGGAGCCAAATGGCTGCGAGGGCTTGAATTCTCGCAGACGGATGTTCCCGGGTTCTGGGAGCGGGCTGGCTACCACAACGAAGGTGACGTCTGGCTTGAACAACGCTACGCACGAGGTTTTTGATTTAGCAACCCAATTGACAAATAAAGATATTGCAATAGTCAGTAGGTCGTATAAAGTGCCCGTTAGGGTAAATAGACCGCCTCATGATGTTAATTTGACATAAGTGTGGTGCAATCTCAGTCTGAAAGGTGTTTATTTGGCGGAGTGCGCAAAAGAAGCGCTTTTCAGCCTATCAACCATGGGCAAAGACCAGTGTCCGTTGTTGTAAGGCGAGCTTGAGGACACCGTAAACTATGTTATGAACGAGCGTATCGTGCCCTCAATCCGCCGGCAATGATGAGCAGGTAGCCACGCTCATTGGCGTGATGGCGGATTGGAAGCATAATAAGGTCTGTTCATGATGAAATACGCAGTGCTTCCAAGCTCGCCCTTGTACGAACTATCCGACATTAAAAAAAACAGGGCGTAAGTCCTGTTTTTTTGTAGTCTTGGAGATCAGCTATATTTTGCGCGTTCGCCACAGGTAATAGCCTAAACCGAGCCCTGCCAGCAAGATAACCCCACCAATAATCGCGAGTACTGGTGACCGGCGAGCCGAATCGGGCTCCACCACGCCAGCAGAAGGAACGGACTCCTGTGCCCCAAAATCGATGGTGGCATCTTCGCCTGCTTTTACTTCGAGGGCGTAGTTCGTCGTCGTGGTGGCGTTAAAGCCGTCCGGGATGGCGACGGTAACATTATAGGAATCCTGGGGAAGGTCAGGGAAACAGCGCGGTTCAACTTCGTCCGGAATTCCAGCGACGGTGGTGCCAGTCAGAGAGACCGAACCACTGCGGTTGCTTATGCTTACTTCACCGCCGTAGAGATAATCTTCACCCGTCGTGCGCATCCCGTTGCCATCCATATCGTGGAAAAGCACCACGCAAATGGTGGCAGTTCCAGGAGAAGGAGTGGGCGAAGGGGTAATCATTTCTGGGGGAATAGTGGGGCTTGGCATCGCCGTCTGAGTGAGCACAACAGGTTCCACTCTGCCCAGCACGATTTCCTGATCTTCATCGAGTGTGCAGGCATCATCCAGACCGTTGAGGCTCTTGATGGTTTCAATTGGCACATTGGTCAGGAGGGAGATACTTATGCAGCCATCCCCTGGGCGCACCTTGAAAATAATGTCGCCGTTCGCATTCGGTGTGGGTGTTTGATAGGGAGTGCCCTGTGCGGATGCCGGCAGGCGCAGCGTGATGAGGCTCAGGACCAGGACGGTCAGGAGCAGCAAAAAAAGGGGCAGCGTCTTTGATTTTGTCTTCATAGTTACCTCATTTTTTGCATTATAACATTATCGGCCAGAGGCATTTTGTCAACAACCAGGAACGAAAGTCAACTTTTTAGTAAAATTGAAGCATGTTGAAGAAAAGCTGGTTCGTTGCTTTGATCCTATTCGTTATGGCTGCCTGTGTGCCGCAGATACCTGAAGCTACACCCACTCCTGAACCAGTACCCACCCTGGTTTTGTCTCCCAGCCCTACGATCGACTGGTTTCCCAGCACGCCGACTCCTACACGTATTGCCACGGTGGTTGGAGGCTTGCCGACCCAGATTTCGGAAGTGCCGGTGAGTTGGCCTTTGCAGGTGACTGACGACTTCAGTGATCAAAGCCACTGGCAGGAAAGCAGTGATTCAGCAGGAACGGTTGCTTATGAGACAAACTCGCTCTCGCTGGCACTGCCGGCAGGCAAGGCACCACTTGTCAGCATCAGCGACCACATCCTTCCGGGGGATTTTTACCTGGAGCTCACCATGGATGTTTTGATGTGCAGCGAAGAAGATCAATATGGACTAATTCTCTGGCGCAACAGCACTTCAGGAACCTTCCGGATATGGTTCAACTGCCGGGGCGAGTTCATGGCGGATCGGCAGGTAAACGCCAGCATCGGGCGGCTGTTGAATTGGCAGAACGCACGCAAGCTGCAGCCTGGCGCTCCAGCCAGCAACCGGATCGCGGTTTGGGCGGAGTCTGGGCAGCTCAGGGTGTTTGCGAACGGCGTCGAGCAATTCAGCTTGCAGACGCAAAGTGATCTGAGCGGCGCTTTGGGGGTCATCGCCCAGGGTTCGGGCAGCAGTGCCGCCACTTTTTCGATTTCAAACCTGGTGATTTACGCACCATAGAAACAATTTTCATCCTGACCTGACCACCTCTTCAGGCGATTGTTTTTCCCATTTTCTTTCAGTCGCACAAACTTCCAGCGGGCTCTCGTGGCTGCATCAAGGCTGTGCTTTGGGGGCATTAATTGACTACTTTCACTCGATGAGGATATAATAACAAAACCACATAGAAAAGTGGAAAAAACTCAGGAGGGCAGTTATGTCCGAAAAACTCAGCATCATCATCCCAATGGCGGGTTTGGGCAGCAGGCTACGCCCCCTCACCTGGAGCCGGCCAAAGCCCCTGGTCTCACTGGCTGGAGCAACAGTACTTGACCACCTCCTGGCAATGTTCAAATCAATTGCGGACCGGGATGATGTTGAGTATGTTTTCATCATGTCGCCTGGTCAACAAACCCTGATCCAGGCTCACATGCAGAAGGTTCATCCCCATGTCAAAGTACATTACGTGGAACAACCCGAGAAAAAAGGTCAGTCGGATGCCCTTTGGCACGCGCGCGAATTCTTGTCCGGTGAAGCACTAATCCTCTTTTCGGACACACTGATTGATAATGACTTCTCCTTCCTGGCAGAACCCCAGCCGCAGGCTATCGCCTGGGTCAAGGCTGTGCCCGATCCGCGCCGTTTCGGGGTGGCGGAAGTCACAGCCAGTGGCCAGGTTTTGCGTTTAATCGAAAAACCGAATGATATGAATAACAACCTGGCGGTTGTGGGGTGTTATTACTTCCCTGATGGCACTCATCTGGTCACGGCCATTGAAGAGCAGGTGCAGAAGAAGATCTCCCTGAAGGGAGAATACTTCCTGGTGGATGCAATCAATTTGATGCTTGAGAAAAAAATACCGATGCGTATCGAGCAGGTCAAGACCTGGCTGGATGCCGGCACCTCTGAAGCCTTGCTGGATACCAACCGCCACTTGCTTGAGAATGGATATGACCGTGAGCCAGCCCCGGGTCAGTTGGAAGACACGGTTATTATTCCGCCGGTCTACATTCATCCGGAGGCGCGTGTGAGCACCTCCATCATCGGTCCGTTTGTCTCGGTGGGAGCAGGCAGCCTCGTGCAGCACAGCTCCATCCGCGACTCCATCCTCAGCCCTGGAGCCCACATTACCAATGCAAATCTTGAAGGCTCCCTGCTTGGCTATGATGTGGTCGTAAATGGTTTGAGAGGCAAATTTAACCTGGGAGACAACTCCTGGGCAAATTGGTAGTAGATATCAACTGAAGAAGCAAAGGAGAGTGCATGGCAATCAGATTATCTGAAAAGGTGGCAACGTTGAAGCCATCCGGTATCCGCAAGTTCTTTGATATTGCGGCAACGATGAAGGATGTTATCTCGCTGGGGATTGGGGAGCCCGATTTTGACACACCCGAACCCATCATCCAGGCGGGCATTGAAGCCTTGAGGCGGGGTGAAACTCACTACACCTCCAATCACGGGCTGCTCGAGCTGCGGCAGGCGATCAGCGACCATCTTAAAGGCCTCTATCAGGTTGAGTACTTTGCCCAATCCCAAATTGTGGTTACAGTCGGAGTCTCCGAAGCCCTCTACCTTGTTTTCACCGCAATATTGGATCCGGATGACGAAGTCATCATCCCCACTCCTTGTTTTGTTTCCTACCAGGCAGAAGTTGCGCTTGCGGGCGGTGTGCCGGTGGAAGTCGCAACCTATGCGGAAGATCACTTTGTTCCGCGCATCGAGGATATCGAAGCTGCCATCACTCCCAAAACGCGGGCGGTTTTCATTGGCAGCCCCAGCAATCCAACCGGCGCCGTTTATCCCCGCGAATTTCTCATGAAATTAGCCGCCCTTGTCGAGAAACATGACTTGATGGTGGTCTCTGATGAAATCTACGATCGCCTGGTTTATGGTACTGAACATGTCTGTTTTGCCAGTTTACCCGGGATGCAGGAACGCACCGTGCTGATGGGCGGTTTTTCGAAAGCCTATGCCATGACTGGCTGGCGCATCGGTTATGCTGCTGGACCGGAGGAAATCATCGCCGGCATGGTCCGTGTTCACCAGTATTCCATCATGTCTGCGCCTACTGTTTCGCAATATGCTGCCCTGACTGCGCTGATGGTTGGTGAGCCTTATGTTCAGGAAATGCTGCGGGAATACGATCGACGCCGCAAACTGGTTGTGAGCAGCTTAAATTCGATCGGTCTCAAGACTTTTGAGCCCAAAGGCGCCTTTTATGCCTTTCCGGATCTGCGTTCAACCGGATTGAGTGATGAAGAATTTTGCAACCGCCTGCTAAAAGAAGAGCATGTGGCCGTCGTTCCAGGAAATTCCTTCGGGGATGCCGGCTTGGGTTTCGCGCGGGTTTCTTATGCCACTTCCTATGAAAAACTCGAGGAGGCCTTGGAAAAAATTGATCATTTTGTCAAACACGTCGGGTGATCACGCATAAATTGCTTATGGGAAAAGGCTCGGTAACTGGTAAAATTCATTTATTGAAGAATGCATGGAGAGTGAAAGTAGTATGTCGATGGATGACTTGCAAATAAAATCCCTGAGCCCCGATATGGCGAACCAGTTCACTTCCTATTTAAGCGAGATGGATTTCAGCCATGCTGAACACTGGCACTTCTGCTATTGCCAATACTATCACATAGACTGCAGCAGTGCCGCATGGCACCAACGCACCGCAGAGCAGAATAAAGCCCTGGCAGTACAGAACATTGAGAGCGGTATAATGCGCGGTCTGGTCGCATTGGATGGCGAACAGATGGTGGGTTGGGTCAATGTTAATGACGTCAACAACTACGCTCTGCTCAAAAACGACGAAGAGCTTCAAAAATTCCCGGGACGCAGCGCGATGGTGGTTTGCTTTGTGATCCATCCGGAGTATCGCGGCAAGGGGTTGGCGAACAAGATGCTCGCAGAGGCCGTCGAAATAAGCCGCCAGGAAGGGTTTGACCGGATCATTGGCAGACCATTCCTCTGGAGCGCCCATCCCCTGCGCCAATACCACGGTTTGCCAAAAATGTTTGAAGACCTTGGTTTCAAAGAGTTTTCTGAGACCAACGGCGTGCACACTTACGTTTTGGAATTGAAATAGGATTTTCGATCAGGAATAGTCCGGGAATTCCCCGGGCTATTTTTTTATTAATGCCTTTTCAGCTGCCCAAGCGATGGATAGTGACACTTGCCTGCACCCCAGTTGCTTGACCAAATGGACAAGTTGGGATAAGGTTAACGCATCAAAATAACGAGGAATTTGATGTCACACGGACGTGATCAACAACCTCATCTAACCTATGACGGGCAAAGCATTCGCTTTGGACGTCATTTTTGTTCCAAATTCCAAACAAGATAAAAAAGGAGAATTTATATGTCAGGAAGTACAAACGCTTTTGAAATGGCTCAGGCTCAATTCGATAAAGTCGCCGACCAACTTGAGCTCAGTCAGGAAATCAGGGATTTTCTGCGCTATCCGGCACGGGAATATCACTTCCGCATTCCAGTGCGTATGGACGATGGCAAAATCAGGGTTTTCCAGGCTTATCGCGTTCAGCATAATGATGCCCGCGGTCCGAATAAGGGCGGTCTGCGCTTCGCAGCCAACGAAACTGCCGATACCGTGCGCGCTCTGGCTATGTGGATGACCTGGAAATGCGCTGTGGCTGACATTCCCCTGGGTGGCGGCAAGGGCGGAGTAGTGGTGGACCCCTCTACTCTCTCAGTTGGAGAAAAGGAACGCCTGGTGCGCGGCTTTGTGCGCATTATGTGGAAAAACATCGGTCCCCGCCAGGACGTCCCCGCGCCAGATGTTGGCACAACGCCGCAGATGATGGGCTGGATGATGGATGAGTACTCCACGCTCGTTGGCAGCTATACCCCCGGCACCATTACTGGCAAGCCTCTTGGTGGTGGCGGTTCTGAAGGCCGCACCGAAGCCACCGGTTTTGGTGTGATCTTCACTGTGCGCGAAGCCATGAAACACCTGGGCATTGACCCCACCACGACATCTGCAGCCATTCAAGGTTTTGGCAATGTCGCTCAGTACGCGGCGATTGGTTTCCGCCAGTTCCTGGGCGGCAAAGTCGTGTGTGTTTCCTGCTGGGATCGCGGAGATAAGAAAGCTTACACCTTCTCCAAGGAAGAGGGTGTGGATCCGATGTTCCTCATGAGCATTACCGACCAGTATGGAACCATCAATAAAGTAAAAGCGAAAGAAGCCGGCTATATCATTGAGGATGGCGACTCGTGGATTTCAAAGGATGTGGATGTGCTTATTCCCGCAGCCCTTGAAGGTCAGATTACAGCCGACAGTGTCAAAAAGATCAGCAAAAAGGTCAAGATCGTGGCAGAAGCTGCCAACGGACCCACCACTCCTGAAGCGGACGCGGTGCTGGAACAAAACGGCGTCTTCGTCATCCCTGACTTTTTGTGCAACGCTGGCGGCGTGACGGTCTCGTACTTCGAAGGTGTGCAGAACGACCAGAACTTCTACTGGGGACGCGATGAAGTGTTTGAACGCCTGAACCATAAGATGACCGACGCCTTTAAATCCGTGCTGGATATGTCGCTCAGCAAGAAGGTCTGCATGCGCGACGCAGCCTACATGGTCAGCATTGACAAAGTGGTCAAAGCGATGAGATTGCGGGGCTGGATCTCCTAACCTTATTCTTTCCATTAAAACCCCCTCTTTTGCAGAAGGGGTTTTTTGTTTTCGCTATACAGCTTATTGCACCGCACCTTTCCATCCGCTATGATAAAAGTCAACAAGACAAAGGAAAAGGAGCTGATTATGGCAGATAGAAAAGCAAGCGCAATTTGGGAAGGTACCCTCAAGGATGGCAAAGGCAGTATGCATTTTGCTGATTATGATGGACCATTCACCTTTGCTTCCCGTTTTGAAGAAGGAAAAGGCACGAATCCTGAGGAGCTATTAGGAGCGGCGCATGCCGGCTGTTATTCCATGGCGCTCAGTGGCGGGCTGACAGAGGCTGGATTCACACCGGAGAAGATTGAAACTACCGCCCATGTGGCGTTGAGAAATGTGGACGGGAAGGCAACAATCACACAGAGTCACTTGGTGACCAAGGCCAAGGTGCCGGGGATATCCCCTGAGAAGTTTCTCGAAATTGCTGAAGCAACCAAGCTGGGCTGCCCGGTTTCACGCGCATTGAGCGGCGTGGAAATTTCGCTTGAGGCGGAATTAGTATCATAGCCAATTTTTTGCGATTAAGATGAGTCGAAACAGCGCATTTTGATCAAAAGTGAGCAAAAAAAACAAGATGCGCTAAAATAGAACCTTAATGGAAAAAGAAAAGGTT
>WOYI010298414.1_pt1 | contig 13758 bp, 10 predicted proteins | sample 6423411 | NCBI WGS metagenome assembly WOYI01 (sample SAMN13441803, study PRJNA592873) | oil field metagenome | biome: oil field; feature: oil-well bore; material: oil-contaminated soil; isolation source: oil-contaminated soil from oil-well borehole | place: Germany: Wietze | collected 2016-10-18 ...
CCCGCCGTTAAGCGGGATTTTGAACTTTGCTGGATGTTACTGTACCCCAAAATGGGGCGGCGTCTACCGAATAACTCGCCGAATGCCTTGCTATTAGACCATATGGCATCGTCACTTACCCACTGTTACCCCGATAGTTACCCCTTCAAGATGGATGCTGCCCGTTTTCGTCGTCCTGCCAGCGCTGGCTTGTTCAGCAGCGTTCCACTGCATCGGTTTTCGGGGAGCCCCTGCGTAGCGGATGGGGCAGGGCTGCCGAGGCGACAACACCACACTGCGCGAGCGCCTGAATAAACCCACGCAGCGACAGCCGCGCTGACATAGCCGCCGAATGGATGCGCAATGCAGCAGGTGGCACGGTCTTGATCTTGCAGGCTGACACGATCCGGCATCGCAGCCGTCCGCTTCAACGCAGCGAACAAGAGAACGGAGTTCCGAAGCCAAGATAGAGCCGCTTGATTGGCGCGGAAATGACATTGACAAACTTCGGGCGCTTATCCATATTTTTATCACTACGGTTCAGAACTGCACGAATACCTACACGATCACGCTTTCTCGCTCTTCGTTTTCTTCCTGGCCGCAATCGCCTTGCGTTTCGTCGGCTTCCCTGACGCCGCACCATTTTCCAGCACCGCGCCATCTGACGGCGGGGGCAAATAGTTACTCCGGCTCACCACCGGCTGGCCGCTCTGCTGCTCAATATCCTTGCGTGTTCTACCCGCCACCGCGCCGCCATCCTTCGCGTCTTTTTTCAGCGGTGCGACACCTTGCGAATCGCGGTCACGGTGCAGCTTGGTGGTCGTGGCCTCGCCGAGCATGGTCAGGATCAATTCGATGTCGGTCATGTGATCGCGCAGGTTTTCCCGCGCCAGCGACTTCACCTGCTTGTACTCGTCCACCTCTAGATCGAAGGTGCCCTGCATGATCTCGTTGGTCAGAATCGCGAACTCCACGCTGGAAGCCACGCCGCGCGCTTTCCACTGATGAAGCAACTGCGCAGCAGGACGGCCAAACAAAGAACGTTTGGCTCGCCGCTGCGGATCATCGGTCAAATCCTGCCGCACCGCGATACCGCGCAGGCGCTTGTCGATCCACTCCTTCGGGTAGCCCTTCTTTTCGTACAACTCCTGCATTCGCCCCATCGCCAGCTCGGGATTCTCGATTTCATCCAGACGCTCCTTGCCGACCTTGGCCAGCCAGCGTTTGAAGGGTTCGGCCTTGGGGCTGGGGATGGACTGGATCAAGCGGGAAATGCCTTGCGTATTCCAGCACTGGAGTTTTTGCCGCCCGCCCGCCGTCTCAAACGCCAGCGCAAGGGGGGGGCAATTTGTCCCCCCCCTTGGCTGTCCAGGCTCAAATCGGGATCGCGCCGGCGCATCTTCTTCCAATAGTCCGACGGATGGCCTTTTGCTGAAACACGGCGGCAGGGGCGGCGGCGGTGTCGTGGGGGGTGATTTTCTTGCTCATAGCGTTTCCCTGTCAAACATTCGCTGTAAAAGTCGGCGCTGGTGAGACGGCGGGTATCCCGTTTCGGTGCAAATCATTTCCCGCTCTCCAATCCAACATACCGAACATGAACCCCATGCCCCCGCCATAGCGGCACAGGTGCTTCACCTTCCGCCCCAAAAGGCTGATCGGTACTTGCCGCCACCTGAGCAAAGTGACCGATGTCACTCATATGGGCGCACCCGGCGGCAATCGCATCCCAATTCGCGGGCCTGCTCGCCTGATTGCGTGGATACCGAACCGCCCGCACCACCACCCATTCGGGCCGCTTGCTCTCGCCTACAAACCAGATTGCCGGATCGACATCCGGATTTCCCTGCCAAGACATCACTTGGTAGCCTTCCTTCTCAATCTGATCCCTGACAACCTGAACCGCAAAATCCTGAAGTTCCCAATCGGTCATTTCGATTTTCTGGTCGGTGATGAGCATGACGGGATCAACCGCTGCGCCGGTTCTGGCACCCGTCACGACTTCACTCCCAATCGGCATTCCTGAAACCCAACATTACGACGCGGCAGGTTTGATCAGATGCGCCCGCAGCGAATCCCGGTTCATTTCTCAATCTCACCAGAGGTCAGCCCAAATATCGTCGCCGTCAGCCAGCCTCTAAACGACTCGTTGTCCTGAAACTGTTTGAACAGTTGCGCGTCGTCTTTGAACATCGCCGTGATCACGCGCTTGAGCGCCTTGTCGTGCTCGATACGGGCCGTGCTCGGCGTGTTCTTCTTCGCATTTTGATAAGCAGGGTCTGCGGCGACCTTGGGGGGAATGACTTCGGTGATCCGTTTTTCTACCGCTTTCGAATCGAGGAACAGACCGCCGAATTGATCGTTGAACTGCTTCACGATGTTCGACAGCTTGTCCAATTCCGGCTCCGGCTTGCGACCCCCGCCACCGGTGGGCGCCGGTTCGATCTCGGCATCCGCATCGGGTAGCGCGATGGCGATCATCGCCTTCTTCTCGGCGCGGTAGCTGTCCATGTCGATTGCATCGAGAATGCCTTTCGCCAGGTCTTCTTCTTTCGGCGCGGGCAGTTTGGCGATCAGGAAGTTCAGGAAGATCGAGAGCTTCTCCCATTCCTGAACGCCATAGGGCAGGATCGTCGCGAGAAAATCGTAGCTGCGGGTGAAGGACTTCGCCTTGCCCTTGAAATCGACCTGCTGGTCTTCGTCGAGGTCGTGCACATAGACCGCCACGCAGCCGTCGAGAATCGAGTCGAGCTTCTCGCGCGGCGCGCCGTCCAGAAACAGCGTCACCAGCGCGTCGATCTGCTCGGGCGTATAGACCTGATGCTGATCCAGCTCGCCCTTGAGCGTGTGCAGTTTGTTCGGGTCGGTCTCGCTACTCAGGATCGTGGTGCGGTAGTAGTCAGCAAACGACTTTTCGATGGTCTCGGTGTCGTTCTGGAAATCGAGTACGAACACGTCGCTCTTCTTCGGGTGCGCCCGGTTCAGGCGGGAAAGCGTCTGCACGGCTTTGATGCCCGAGAGCGCCTTGTCCACGTACATCGTGTGCAAGAGCGGCTCGTCGTAGCCGGTCTGGAACTTGTCGGCGCAGATCAGAAAGCGGTACGGGTCTTCCTGAATCCGGTCGGCGATGTCGTTGCTCGGAAAGCCATTCAGCTTGGCCTCGCTGACCTTCTCACCCTGATATTCCGGCTCGCCTGAAAAGGCCACGATCGCCTGATACGGGCTTTTCAGTTCGGTGAGGTAGGCGCGAAACGCGAAGAAATATTCGATTGCCCGCTGGATGCTGCCGGTCACCACCATCGCCCGCGCCTGACCGCCGATCTTGTGCTGGCCGATCACCTGTTCGAGAAAGTGGTCGACCATGATCTCGGCCTTGTCGCGGATTGCCTTGCTGTGGCTCTCGACATAGACGCGCAACTTCTTGCGTGCCTTCTTGACGTCGTATTCGGGATCGCCGGCCACCGTCTTGGCCAACCGGTAATAACTTTCCACCGGCGTGTAGTGCTTCAGCACGTCGAGGATGAATCCCTCCTGAATCGCTTGCTTCATCGTGTAGCTGTGGAAGGGCCGGTGTTTTATCTCGCAACCCGCCTCGCCGCCGGCTTCATACGGCACGCCGAAAATCTCCAGCGTTTTGCTCTTCGGCGTTGCGGTGAAGGCAAAGTAACTGGCGTTGGGCAGCAGCTTGCGCGTTTCAATGATGCGGTTGATCTTGTCCTCGGTGGTCTCGTCTTCCTGCTCTGCGCCGCCTTCCGACAAGGCCATGCTCATCGCCGCCGTGGCTCGCCCGCCCTGGCTGGAGTGCGCCTCGTCGATGATGATGGCAAACCGGCCGCCGCGATGCGCCTCGCCGATGCTGTCGAGCACGAAGGGAAAGGTCTGCACGGTGGAGATGATGATCTTCTTGCCGTCCTTGAGGTACTTCGCCAACTGCTCGGTCTTCGAGCTGCCCGCGCCTTCCTTCACCGCGCCGATGATGCTGCCCACCTGGGCAAAACCCTTGATCGTCTCGCGGATTTGCTGGTCGAGCAGGCGGCGGTCGGTGATGACGATGATCGAGTCAAACACCTCCGCCCCGTCTTTGCGCAGGCCAATCAACTGATGCGCCAGCCAGGCGATGGAGTTCGACTTGCCGCTGCCCGCCGAGTGCTGGATCAGGTAACGCTTGCCCGCTCCGTGAGCGAGCACATCGGCGAGGATCTGTCGCACTACTTCGAGCTGATGGTAGCGGGGGAAAATCTGCACCTGCTTCTTCTTGCCCGTCTTGGGGTTCACTTCCTCCACGATCTGGGCATAGTTTTCTAAAATGTCGGTCAACCGCGCCGGGGTGAGGATGCGCTTCCACAGGTAATCGGTCTTCAGGCCATCGGGGTTGGGCGGGTTGCCCGCGCCGTCGTTCCAGCCCTGATTGAAGGGCAGAAACCACGAATCCTTGGCCATGCCCTTGGTGCCCTTGAGGGCGGTGCACATGCGCACCTCGCTATCGTCCACCGCGAAGTGCACCACGCAGCGGCCAAAGGCAAACAACGTCTCGCGCGGATCGCGGTCGCGTTTGTATTGCTCCACCGCGTCGTCCACCGTCTGCTTGGTCAGGCTGTTTTTCAGCTCGAAGGTGATCAGCGGCAGGCCGTTGATGAAGGCGCACAAATCCAGCGCCCGCTTGGTTTGTTCGCGGCTGTAATAAAGCTGGCGGGTGATGCTGAAGCGGTTGGTGGCATGGCGCGCCACCGCCTTGGCGTTGTCCGCCGAGGGTGTACCGTAGAACAGGTCGAAGCTCAGCGCCCCGTGCTTGATGCCATTGCGCAGCACATAGATCACGCCGTGCCGGGTGATCTCGCCTTGCAGACGGGCAAGAAACTTCTGCCGCGCTATGCCTTTTGTGTCGCGGTAATCTCCGATGCCGAGCTTGGCGTATTCCTCGGGCTGGGTGGTGTGCAGAAAGGTGAAGAGCTGCGCGGTATCGACGGCAAACTCGCGATCATAAGTGGCCGACGTTCCGGCAATCCAGCCCGTGCCACCGGTGGCGGGTGCCGCCTCGGCCACGCCCAACGGCGCGCCGCTGGGCAGACCGTCGACGCCGGTCATGTGGCGCATGATCAGCGTTTCGAGGCCCTTTTCGCTGGTGTCTGTTTTCATGGCTTATTCCTATAGAGGGTCGGTCGCCGCAATACGCGGCTTTAGTCCAAGGCGAATTCTCTTGTCAAGTTCCGTGAGGTCGAAATCCGGCGGCGTCGGTTTGTATTCCTTCGAGTCCTTCTGAAGCCCATACCTCTTGCGTTGGTGACTACGCAACTGTTGGAGAGGGAGGCGCATCGTAAGGAAGGTCTGGTTGTCACCTCCCTTTATACGAAGCGGATTTAAATTTTCTGTTTTTGATGGGCTGACGACGCGCGAGTCACCGAACTGCGCGCTATTGACCTGAATCACGTAACAGTGGAGGTCCCGGGCGGCGGACTCTACGATATTGGAGAAGTAATTGACGTCCTTGTTGTATTCAGAACAGACAATGAAATCGACCATGCCCTTGAAAATGCAACGGTCCTCCAAGCTTGATAACTCGTAGCAGTTGTAGACGGCAAAACTTGCACCACGCCATTGAAAGAGCTGGTAACGGCTCATCGTTGGAAATTGTGGGATTTCCAAGCGATTGTTGGTTAGCTGAAATTTCTCTTCTGGTGAGTAATGATTCTTTAAACGTCGGATCGGCGCACACTCCTTCGCTCCTCGCGCCCCACGAAACGGAAGTGCCGCCAGCAATTCGTTCCAAGCGTGGTTTTTCTCGTCAACACGATGTTCAAGACCGCAGATCACGCCTACTTGATGATCTTTTGCCCATCGGGTAATAAACGTTGCCCACCGATGCGGCACCGATACCTCCGGCAGAACCAGCAAATCCACACGTTGCTCAGGGTGACGAACGCCGTGTTTCACCACATCGTTAAGCAGTTCTGAGAGCACCTTTTTCCGTTGCCGAGAAACATTCGGTGCGCCCATGAAGCTGCCTTCAATGTTCTTTTCATCCACCGTCAGGTGCCCGACCGCGACCCGTAATTCTTTATGCAAATCCGGTGTGCGAGCGCCAATCGGAATTTTGAGAAATGGCTTCATTTTGAAACCTCTTCGCCGACGAGTTCGCTGGTTACATCCGCGAACTCAGAGCCATGAAATTGGCTGTAGACCTCGTTTGCCCTCGCGACCGCATCCTTATCACCACGCTGAACGCAGCCGGAATCAACGAACCCAAGGCATTCGTCAAAATGCACAAAGCGTGGCGAATTAGCCACCTTCTGAGGGTCAATCACCAAGCCAGTAGCGCTCCATGGCGATGCCAGATTTCCGTCAAAGCTGGTGTAGTTCAACAGCGGTATCGCCACCAGATGATGTCGGATTAGATTCGAATTTCGCCATAGTCGCGTCGCGGTGGAATTGCCGCTATCAGTCGCGCCCGTAACCGCCAGACTCAATTCCATACAAAGCTCGAGGTGAGCTTCTAACGACTGCCGAAGGGCGATGTCTACTTGTGATCGAGTGCCCGCCTCGGCCTGCATATTGGAAGATGTAGTTCGAACTTTTAGAATCTCGTTACGCATCGCCTTACTAAAGCGCTCGGCGCCCTTCTGGTCTCCCGCGACTACCAGAAAGCTGATGACACGCTCCCACATGTCCCAGTATTCAATCGCGTTTCGGCCCTTAAAGAACCGGAACAGTTCGTCCCGCAAAACCCGATCGACAGAACCTTCTGTCATCAAGTGGAGCTGGGTTTGCTTGGCAAGATGGCCCGCCAGTTCCCAACGGTTTTCCGCGACTGCCTTCACGCTGCGGAATTTGTTTACTGAGCCGTCATACAACAGGTCGTAGGCGACCTGCGCAACAGGGCTCTCATCGCCATCCACCGGCAAGAGCGCAAAATCGCTGGCGTTTTCCTCGATCTGCTTTTGGAACTTATCAAGACCGGCAGTTGAATGCTCTGCGTCGAAGTACTGCAAAATACATTTCTGCTTTTGCAGGAAAAGGCCCGGTCTGGAACGAAGCTCAAATCCTTTCGCCGTCTCATCCCATTCAAGAATTCCAGAGTTTACGAGAACCCGATCCATAAAACTCTTGATGGGGTCCGAGTCTTCCGGCGGCTTAGACATCGCTACGACCATCAGGATGTCGTCAACATAGCGCCCGTAGTAAGCAGGCCGGACATTTTCAAGGATCGCGTCGTCAAACTCCTTCAGATACCAGTTGGCGATCACCGGGGACGCACTGAACCCAATCGGCAGACACGTTGCCTGTTCAGGTAAATCTGGATGCGTAATGGCGAGCATTGGTTTGAGCTTCTCGCGGTAGCTCTTGCAGACTTCTTCGATGCATGTGAAAAATTTTGCACCCAGAATCTGCCGCTGCATGAGAAATGCATGGAGCGGCCCTTTGGGCACAGGGCGTTTGATCTGCGTGCGGAGGGCTTCCCAGTCGAGTTGGATGCGATAATAATATTCCCGCACGTCGAGACCGATCACGCAGACACTCTGCCGATCCTCGGAGAGAAGGTCTCGGGCTTTTTGAATGCCGGAGTCCCGCCACTTCGCATACAGTTCGTGATATTTCTTGAAAAGGTAGGCCGAGTGATCCTCGTCTTTTCCGACAAACGAGTGGAGACGGGAACCAGAGCAATGTTTTGAGAGCGTGTGATCATATTCAGCCCCCTCAATCATCAGCCACAGCACCGACAGCAGATGCAACTCAACCGGTCCATCAAACATGTAGTTCACTTTTGCCACCAGATGCTCTGGCGCGCTCGTGACATTTGACACAAACGAGCCCTGATCTTCGTCTCGTTTCCTCGGCCCATCGACGCCTTTTGGAATGACGTCAAAGCGAATGTCATCGAGCCAAGTCTTGAACTCGGCAGTCTCGTGAGGCGCTTTGGATTCTGCGACCTTCACGATTATTTGGAGCCGTTCTTCAAAGTCAGCTGCGCACTCAAACTCGGCCAAGCGCCGTCGCAAGGTGAGCGGCTGTTTCTCGAAGTGAACCATCTGTTTCAACTTCTTGTAGGCAACTTTTACTCGGTCGTGTAGGTCGAGAATCATTCTTCACTTTCCTCGATTTCTTCCATAGCCTCGTCAGTAGCGGGTTCTGCGGAGGGGGCGTTAGGTAATTCGGGCAGAGTGGCGGCGGCTTCGCGCACGTCCAGCTTGCCGGTCACGATGTCGGCGGTCAGGCGCGTGCGGTATTCCTGCATCAGCGCGATTTCCCGCTCGGTGCGGGCGATGACGGTGTTGAGGGCGGCGGTTTCGGTGGTTACCGCCGCCATGATTTCGGTTTGCTCGGGTTGCGGCGGAACCGGAAGCCGGATGTCGTAAAAGTCGTCCGTGTAGAGTCGCCAGAAGCCTTCGACGAGTCCCTTGGCGCGAGTGCGCAGTTCACGGCGGCAGGCCGATGAGCGGAGAACACTTTCGTAATACTCCATGCTGATCGCCGCCCGCTTCCGAAATACAGAGTAGTCCGGGCTGATGACACCGCCTTGTTTCGCCAATGCAAAAACGCCGAGGTGGGCTTTTAAGCGGTTCAATACAAGATCACCTTCCTTGCAAAGCTTCGCACCAGCGTAAGAATCTGATCGCATTGCACTTTCGACCATGCTGCTTGGAACAAGGCCGAGGCGCTGACTCATCGCCAAGTGCGTTTCTTTCCCTTCCTGCGAGCGCTCATCGACTTCACGGAAAAGATACTTGGCTCGTCGCACCTCCCAATACTTCGGGATCTCACCGAGCCAGTGGATACCGGAGGGCTTGAGGGGAGCGTCGGCGAGGCCGCGAGTGACGGCGCGGTGGATGATGGCCTGCTTTTGCTCGTTCAGCAGCCCGATCAGCTTGCGCTTGGCGCGGATGAAGCCGTCGATTTTCCGGTTCGCGTGATCCAGAAACCGCACGATGGCCGCTTGTTCGGCGGGTGGCGGGACAATCGCGATGGAGTTCCGAAGGTCGGGATAGAAAAGGTTGCGCTGGATGTCTCCTACGCCCCGCGACGCAACGACGTATTGCGCGACCATCGCCGGGCTACGGAACAGATAGTTCGCGTAGCCAGGATTCAGTTTCGGCGACAGCTTCAAGACCACGTAGGCCGGACTTATGATGCCTTGAAATTTCGAAACCCCAATGGAGCCACGCCATGCCTGCTGGTTGTTCAAGACGAAGTCCCCGGGAGCAACGACTTGGTATTTACTCAAATCCAGACTTGGCTTGTGAACCTGACCGCCGCTGTCAGCGTAGCGAATAACTCCTCGATGGAGATATACAGACAACAATTCCAAGTCGGTTCTGCCGCACTCGCTCTTCGGCGTTGCGACCCGACACAACGGATATGACGCCCACTGGCGAGGAACCTGCCCGAGCCATTTCTGCCCCGACTCCTTGTATTCCGCATACGGCTTGAGCCCTTCAATCATGGCTGGACTCCCGGTTCGTCACTATCCCAGTATTCGCGGTAGGCGTTGACGTAGTCAGCGGTGGCGGCGGGGTCGATGTCCCAATAGTGACGACAGAGCTTCTTGTACATCTGCAACACGGCTGCATCGCCGCAGAAGTCGAGCAGGCGATCGAGCGTGTGTTCGATATGCTCCATATCGCGCGAGCGGATGCGCAGGATGTCATCCACCACTGGCTGGTATTGCTGCGCCGCCTGTCGCTGAAGTTCACGCATGCTCTCCGCGAGCTGGCGGATCGCTTGCATGTCGTCGGTGTCGCTCACGGCTCTTCCCCCGGGACCGGCAGTCGCCTAGCCTCCTGTTCCCTGGCGTGTTCGATCGCCTGGTGCAGCCGGGCGCGCAGCAGCGGCAGCGGCGGCAGTTCGGTGAGGTACTCGCTGACGCGGATCGATTTGGCATCGAGCTGGAGCAGTTCCACTTGTTCGGCGTCGGCGGCGGCGCACAGGATGAGTCCGATCGGTGCTTCTTCACCCGCAGCGCGTTCGTGTTTATCGAGCCAGCGCAGATAGAACTCCATCTGCCCCACATGGGCCGGCTGGAAGGACTCCAGCTTCAATTCGACGGCGATCAGCCGGCGCAGGTGACGGTGGAAGAAGAGCAGGTCGAGATGAAAATCGTCCTTGCCGACGCTCATGCGCTTCTGGCGGGCGACGAAGGTAAAACCGGCGCCCAGCTCCAGAAGCACATTTTCGATTTCACGCAGGATGGTGCTTTCGAGGTCGCGCTCGCTGTAGGCGCCTCGCAAGCCGAGCAGATCAAGAAGATACGGATCGCGGAAGACGAGATCGGGGCTCATTCGTCCTTCGCGGAGATTGGCCAGTTCTGCGGTGATGACGGCGTCCGGCTTCTTCGACAGGGCGGTGCGCTCAAACAGCATGCCGCCGATCTTCTGGCGCAGTGTGCGCACATCCCAACGCTCGATGCGGCACATTTCGGCATAGAAGTCCCGGGCCAAGGGCGCCTTGATCGGCAGCAGCTCGATGAAGTGGCTCCAGCTCAATACTTGCGACAATGTCGCAAGTATCTGCTCCTCCGTAATCCACTCGGCGAATCGGGCCATCCTGGTCAGTGCTGTGTAGTTGAACCCGGACCCGAACTCCGCCGTCAATTCTTGCGACACTGTCGCAAGAATCTGCTTGCCATAGGCGGCGCGGCCCTCCTGCAAGTTTTCCCTGAGCAGGCGATGCCCCACCTGCCAACAAAGCACGGTATGTGTGGAATTGGCGGCGGTTGCCAGCCGCTGGCGAGCCGCCTGAATCAGACTGCGTAAATCCGAGAGGAGCGCGTCTCCTTCGACGCTGCCCAGTTGCTGCCTATCTTCAGACGGCACTGCGGATTTCTGCTTAAGCGGCGAAACCACCTTTTTTGTCATGCCACCGCCCCTCCGGTGATCTCGCTGAGCAGACCTTCGGTTTCCTGCTCCAGTGCGAGGATGTCGGCGCTGATCTCGGCGAGGGTGCGCAATTGCGGCGGCTGGTAGAAGTGGCGGGTGAAGCTGACTTCGTAGCCGATCTTGGTGTCGGCTTCGACGAGCCAGGCATCGGGCGTGTAAGGCAGCACTTCGCGGCGGATGAAGGCTTCGATGCCGCCGTCTTCAAGCAGCGGGATTTGTTCGTAGTCGCGCAGTTCGCTGTCGGGCTCATATTCGACGACGCAGGTCTTGCCGTCGATCTTTGCCTCGAACAGGCCGCGCAAGGGATCGGGCAGGGTCTTGCCGGGCTTGTGGATTTTCTTGATGACGGCGGGCGCGTCTTCGACCCGCCAACTGACGGCGTTGATGATCAGCTTTAGGTCGGCGGCGCTGGGCTTGAGGCCGAGTTTCTTGAGCGTCGCCTCGACGCGCTCAAGGAAGATGTTGTGGTCTTCCATCAGGCTGTCGCCGAGGGCTTCGCGGAGCCGGGTGGCGGTTTCGATGAGTTGGGCGTCGCGTTTCCAGGTGGCGTCACTCAGCAGCTTTTTCTTCTTCTTGTCGGAAAGGCTTTTCTTGGGTGACTCGGCTTCGCTTTCCTCGTCATCCTCATCGCTGTCGCCTTTGCCCCATTCGTTGACGATTTTCTCCAACTGCGTGCGGACGGAAGCGGGGTTTTCAAAGAGGGCATCGCCAAGCTGCTCGTAGAGAATGGCGCGGATTTCTTCGTCGCCAGAGGCATAACGCAGTGTCTCGATACGCTGGAGTGTGAGTTGGCTATGCAGGCGTTGCGGGCGCTCGACTTTGACTTTCCAATAACCGAAGGCGGCATTGGGGAATATCTTCGACTGCGGAGTTTCCTTGAACGCGAGGAAGCTGTCGCAAATGCGCCGGATGTCATCGGCGGCCAGTTCGCAATTCTTCTTCCCCATGTTCTTGCGCAGCGGCTTGAACCATTGGGTGGCGTCGATGAGCTGGACCTGGCCTTTGCGGTGCGCGGGCTTGCGGTTGCTCAACACCCAGATATAGGTGGCGATGCCGGTGTTGTAGAACAGGTTCAGCGGCAGGGCGACGATGGCCTCCAGCCAGTCGCTCTCGATGATCCAGCGGCGGATATTGCTTTCACCCTGACCGGCGTCGCCGGTGAACAACGACGAGCCGTTATGCACCTCAGCGATACGGCTGCCGAGCGGCGTGTCGTGCTTCATCTTGCTCAGCATGTTGGCTAGAAAGAGCATCTGGCCGTCGCTGGAGCGGGTGATCAGCGAGTATTCGGCATCGCCCGCGTGCTCGATGACGAAGCGCGGGTCTTTCAGTTCTTTCTTACCGCCCATGCGCTCTAGGTCGCTCTTCCAGCTCTTGCCGTAAGGGGGATTGGCGAGCATGAAGTCGAACTCGCGGGAGCGGAAGGCGTCGTTGGCCAGCGTGCTGTGCTCGGGGCCGCCGACGATGTTGTCCGCCGCGTCGCCGTCGCCCTTGAGCAGGAGGTCTGCTTTGCAGATGGCGTAGGTCTCGCCATTGATTTCCTGGCCGTAAAGGTGCGTCACGACCTGTTTCCCGTGGGTCTTGGCGATCTGCTGGAGCGTCTCCTCGGCCACGGTTAGCATGCCGCCGGTGCCGCAGGCGCAGTCGTAGAGCAGGTAGGTGCCTGACTCAATCTTGTCGGCGACGGGCAGGAACATCAGGTTCGCCATCAGTCGCACGGCATCGCGGGGCGTCCAGTGTTCACCGGCCTCTTCATTGTTGTCCTCGTTAAAGCGGCGGACGAGTTCCTCGAACATCGTGCCCATCGAGTGATTATCGAGGCCGGGCATGTCGCCCGCTGGGAAGGGGCTGATGTTGATGTCCTTGTCGAGAAATTTCTCGATCAGCATGCCAAGGGCGTCGGCCTTCGAGAGCCGAGGAATCTGGTGGCGAAACTCGAAGTTGGTCAGGATGTCCTGCACGTTGGGGGAGAAGCCGTCGAGGTAGGCTTCGAAGTCGTCCCTGAGCTTCTGCTGGGTCGCGCGGGCCTTCAAGTCGCGGAGAAGAAAGGGTGACGTGTTGTAGAACGCTTGGCCGGACGCGTCACGCAGTGCGTCGTCCTGATTGGTAATTCCTTCCTTGTCGAGTGCGGCCTTCATATCAAGCACGGCCTGCTTGGTCGGCTCCAGCACGGCATCAAGGCGGCGCAGCACGGTCATGGGCAGGATGACATCTCGGTATTTGCCGCGAACGTAAACATCGCGCAGCACATCGTCGGCGATGTTCCAGATGAAGTTGGTCAGCCAGTTGAGTTGCGCTTGATCCATGGGTAGTTTTCCTGTCGGCGTATTAGCGCTTGCGCGGCGCCGCTTTGCGCGCGGCCTTCACGGCCGGTGTCGGCAGTTCCTGAATCTCAACCCCCACCCGCCCGCAATAGTCGCGGATCATCATCGCAATCATGTTGGCGATGGAGCGGTGCTCATTGATCGCAGCCACGCGCACGGCTTCCTTGAGTTCAGGTTCGATACGAAATGTCAGCGTGGCGGTCTTGGCGGAGGCCATGGTTTCCCCTTGGGTAGCGCATGTACTGTGAAAGTACGGTACTGTACTGTAAAGTCTCGCATGGTCAAAATAGGTACTGCCATTTAACCCGAGGAGCGGGCGCATGGCCCAGCACTATTTCACCCGAGCCTTCCATTCGATAGCGACTTCCAGCCTGGTACTCATCGCAGCGCACCAAAAAGCGGTGCCGAAAATGTGCCCAAATGGGGACATATCCAGACCACTGGAAACCACTGGAGGGGTAAAGTACAAAAGAAAGAACCCCATAAGAATCATGGGGTCCAGAAGTATCTGGAGTGGTCCAGACGGTAAAACAATTTGGTGGAGGCGGCGGGAATTGAACCCGCGTCCGCAAACCTTCCACAGGCAGCCC
>WOYI010438736.1_pt1 | contig 13758 bp, 12 predicted proteins | sample 6423411 | NCBI WGS metagenome assembly WOYI01 (sample SAMN13441803, study PRJNA592873) | oil field metagenome | biome: oil field; feature: oil-well bore; material: oil-contaminated soil; isolation source: oil-contaminated soil from oil-well borehole | place: Germany: Wietze | collected 2016-10-18 ...
CAATTAAGCCATCTTTACTTTTTCATCGTTATGAGTTGGCGGGAATCCAGGATGATTGCTGTTTTGATCGCCTTGTCTGGCGATCCCAAACAACCGAAACCTTATTCATATCTCTCTTAAGAGTAACACCTATGAACACTCGAAAGAGAATGATGACTAATGGTAGACGCTGTACGTGAGATCCGTCTCCCAAAAATCGGCCATTTCTGGTTTGACGCTGGTCTCATCGGATTCTATGAACTTGCCCGCATGGAGAATCCAGAAAAATCCGATGTACAAATCACACTGGACGACGAAGGGGTCACTATCAGGGGGAGAGAGAGTGACCTTCCGGCATTTCTGAATCAGGTGTATTCAACCCTTCTTCAGCGATACTATAACACATCTTCTGAAAAGCAAGTACAAGAAAGAGCCGGGTTCTACTATGATTCTAAACAGGAGACGTTTGTCAGGTTTGCAAAGGTGAAACCGATGGGAATTGCAGGCCTAATCTTTGGCAAAGCCCCCCGGCCGACAAATGACCAGATAAAGTACGTCAAAAATGCAGAGAAAGGAACCCTTCCCCCAGATTACGCCCACATCCAAGGACGACTAAACAGATTCCTCACTGAAACCAACTTGAAAATCAGCAGTACAAGCCTTCTCCTTGATGGACCGAACGCATGCCAGCCGAAGGTGACTATCCCGACAAAGGAAGGGAAACTCAAAGGAAACTGTTTTCTCTGCGGCAGCCCATCTCACGCTCTTTCTGATATCGGAGGCACAATCTTCCCTATGATCTCTGGCTCTTCAGGAGCGCTCACCTTCAACTCAGGGTGCGGAGGCCCCGCCAAGGTCTGCTGGAAGTGTGACTATGTCGGGAAATTTGTACCGGTCACCGGCTTTTATGTGACGGATGGAGGCATTAATCACATATATTTCCCCTATTCGGCCAGCCTTCAGAAGATGCACGAAATCTTCGGTTCTTTTGAATCCATGAAAATATGCGACCCATACCACCTCCGTAACTTCAACCCCGAACTTGGAGGATACTTCAAAAAACCCTACGAACAACTCATCTCGTTCCTCTATTCCGTCTACCACCGGGTCTTGAGTACGGCCGAGGATATAGAGGAAGGCGATACGAACCTTGACTATGACAGGATGTACGATCTAGTCCTCTCACGCGCTCCGATTGAAATTTTCGTCCTCTACACCGAGGCCCTCGGCGAGACACAGATGGGAAAGATGATCTGGCCTTTCAAGGACTCAGTCTATATGTTCCGGTTATTTGAGCATATGGAAACGCATGGTATTCCTCTCAAGCAGATGATGCAGATCCTCATCGATTTCGACCAGAAGAAAGATGAGAATAAAACTCTGATGAGGAACAGAATCTGTGAACGAATCCTGCGGCAGCAGAGCTTGGTGAACCTCATCGAACAGCACATCTTCCGGATTAATACTTCGAAGATTAAGTACATCAAACCAGTCCATGATTTTGTAATTGAGTATGAAAAAATTCTCATTCAGGAGAATGATACTATGAAACAGGAATTGATCGATACAGCAGTAAGCCTTGGCAAAACCATCGGCATGAACCTCGGCCCCCAGGGTAAAAAGGGGAAAGGCGACCTCTTCCGGCTACGGAAAGCTCGAAAGCCAGAAGACTTCCTTAATGAAGTGAACAGAATTCAGATGAAGTATGGTGCTCTCCTCACCGCTGACCTCTATCAGAACGGCGAGGCAATGGAGCAGAACTTCTCGAAGTTCAAGCAATTCTGCATGATTGCAGCCTTAAACACCTATAATGGGATGAACAGGTCCGAAAAGGAGCAGCAGACGACGAACTAATTGTGAGATGATGATATGAAGCAGGCAGAATTAAAACAGGCAAAGGCTCTGACTATAACCTATCTAACACCGGTATCGTTTGCATCGCTGAACGGAAGCGACAAAGAGGCGGACAATATCTCTAGCATCAAGAAGATCGCACAGGGCGTCGAACAATACCCCTATGTCTCTTCCCAGGCAGTCAGGCGTGCACTGCGCAACCAGCTGGAGACACTGGGGTGGAAACTCTCCGAAGGTGCAGCCGCAAAGATCGAGAAAGGGGCAGCGACGACTCAGCAGGATCCGGATACCTATATCGATGACGATATCTTCGGCTACATGGGCACGGAGTCTGCGACAGAGAGCACCAAGGGAAAGTCCACAAAGAGGACTTCTGTGGTCCGCGTCTCCCCGCTCATTGCACTGACACCGTATCTGGGCGACCTCGACTTCGGCACAAACTATATGGGCGTGAAAGCCGGGGGAGATCCAAACATCTTCGAGACTGAGATCCATTCCGGCCTCTACCGGGGCACAATCCTCATCGAACTCGACCGTGTCGGATGTGGAGATGGATTTAAGAATGAACTGAAAGCTACAGAAAGAGCAGAGAGGACAATGGCACTTCTCTCCGCCCTCAAGAATCTCTGGACTTCAGGGAGGCAGAGTCGGTTTCTCGCCGACATATCCCCGAAATTTGTTGCTGCCGCCATCATGACGGTGAAAAACCCCATATTCCTGGAGAGCATCCGGGTCGAGGAAAACGCAACGATCAATAATGCGATGATCCAGGAGACCATCGCTGACTATAGCAAGGAGATCGCTGCATCGGTGATCGGTATCAGGGCGGGTGCATTTGGCGGCGAAATCGAAGGGGCGGGAACGATCGGTGAGGCATTCGATACGATGGCAGAGTGGGTAAACAAGTATTACAACGAATAAGGTGGACGATGTTCTCCTTCTCCATATCAGGGCGGGCGGCTACAGCATCCTTCCGTGTGCCTGAGACCCACACATTCCACCAGACGCTGCCCCTCCCACCGAAGACGACAATCATCGGGATGATCGGGGCGGCTCTGGGCCTCCCGCTTGAGAAAGCGCACACATTTGCCATCGAGCACGACCTCCGTGTCGGTGTGTGCGGATCATATAAGGGTCTGATGAAGGACCTCTGGAATTACCGGAAGGTCACCGGTAAAGAGAAGAATTACACGCCTGAGGATGTGCGGAGCCGAAAGCATTTCAGCATCCTCATCCGGGAGTACCTCACCGACTGCGAATTCACGTTCTTTTTCGGTGCTGAATCAGAAGCAGACCTTACTATAGTGCGTGATGCGATGAGGGATCCTACATTCGCACTGACCGCCGGGAACAGCGACGACCTGCTGAAGATCGTCAGCATCTCTCCTATTTCAAGGGTGAACGCAGAGCCCCTCACGCAGTTTGATCACACTATCCTCCCGGGGGATGTTTCAGCGCAATGTACCCCGGTCATCGATTTCAGGAATCTTCCGGTGACACAGACCGTGGAGACGCCCCGTGTATTCCTCCTACCGACGATATTCGCCTTTATAGGAGAGCAACGCGCTGTTCTCGAGAGAAAGCCGTTCACCTTTGTAGGATCTCCCATCACCCTCGAAACCCCGGTGATGGGCTATATCATCGGAGATAAAACGGTCACCTTCCTATGAAACGCACGTACTGGGCAAAGCCGGATCAGACGTATGATGAACATATCACCGCGGCATACCAGGCATGGCAGGAGACCGTCGCAGCGAAGAAGAACCTGATCAGGAGAACAGGAGATCTATTCGGCTTTGATCCTGACCGTTTTCTGCAGAGTTCCCTCCTGACGGTCGTCCTCCATGATATAGGGAAGAACATCGCCCCATTCCAGCGGATGATGGAGGCAAAGCAGGCAGGAAAGTCATTTGACTTTGGCGAGAACTACCGACATGAGATCGTCTCCTGTCTCTATACCCAGCACGCCGGGATTGCGCTCCAGCAGAAAGAGGGAAAACTCCTTTCCATCTCTCTACCTATCGAGGCACTCGCCGTCCTCGGCCATCACAAAACGATCAACCCGACAATGGAGGCGTTCAGTCGAGAACTCACCGCCAGCCCCCCCGCCATCTGTAATGAGGGTGTCACCCAAGCAATCGACCTTGCCCGCGATATTTTTGCCGAAGAAGGCTACAAACTCCCAACATTCCGCCTGTCAAAAGAAAACGAAGATCCAATGAAATACGTGAACTGGCTGATCGGGATGGAAGGGAAGGTTCCGGTATTCTATGAAAAGTTCAAGGATCCCGATGCTCTGCGATCCTCCTATACCCTTCTTAAAGGCATCCTCCATTACGCTGACTGGCATGGATCTGCAGGCACACATGTCGCCTATTCCCTGCAGGTAAAGGAGAGCGACCTCCTCGATTCCATTCGGATGCAGTGTCAGGAAAAGCAGATCGAATTTACCGGGCTTCGTCCATTTCAGGAAGCGTGCGCCTCCACGCTCGGCCATTGCATCGCCATCGCACCAACCGGGGGTGGTAAGACCGAAGGTAGTCTTCTATGGGCACTGCGGAACCTCGCGGATATGGGCGGAGGTAAACTTATCTATCTACTTCCAACGATGGTGACAGCAAACAGTATCTTCCAACGCCTTGAGGACTACTTCGGAAAGGGAAATGTCGGGCTTACCCACTCGACCGCATCGCTGCTCTTCGCTGACGAAGAGGATGATCGCGCCACTCTCAGGAGCGCACTCTTCGATAAGACCTTCATAACCCCGGCTACGGTAGCTACCGTTGACCAGTTGCTCTTTGCCGGGTTCAACACCGGAAAATGGACCGTTGTTGAATCGAACGCGGCGAACAGTACAATTGTCATTGACGAGATCCATGCATATGACCCTTGGACCCTAGGGCTGCTCCTCAAGGCAATACAGCACTTCTCCAGCCTAGGTGCCAGGTTTATGCTGATGAGTGCCACATTGCCTGCATACATACTTGATCTTCTCATCAGGACACTCCCTGATGTCCGGGTCGTGCGTGATGAAACCCTTCTTGGATCAGCCAGAAATATTATTCAGACGGTGGATGCGCCTCTTGAAGAAGCGGTTGATGGGATCGCCCTTGCAGTCGAAAACGGAATAAAAACCCTCGTGGTAGCCAACAGTGTCGGTGCCTGCCAGGCACTCTCGACAACGTTTAGGGAGATGGATCTTGATCCTCTCTGTTACCACTCCAAGTTCACCCTCCAGGACCGGGCTGATAAGGAAGAGAAGATCAATGGGGGATCAGATGCACCTGATTTACTGGTTGCCACCCAAGTCGTGGAGGTGTCTCTTGATATAGACTATGACCTCATGTTCACAGAGTGTGCACCACCTGATGCCATTGTTCAACGGGCCGGAAGGGTGAATCGTCGGCGAAAAAAATCTGATTCCTGCATCAGGCTCTATCGGCCTTCCCGGCTTTCAGAGAAGATCTACGACCCCGACCGCACAGGACTGCTGAACCGGGCATTTGAGGCGTTCTGCAACGGACCAACTAGGCCGACTGAGTCCCATCTGACCGCTATCGTCGAGACGGTCTACGCAGGAAGGGAAATTACCGACGATGAGCGATTTAGGGAGGCATGCGCCCAGTATGCCAGGTCGCAGAGGCAACGGTTGGGGATCTTCGACAGCCCGCAACGTGACCCGCTCTATGAGGTTACCCGGAAGATTGATTACCCCCAGATCCCGGTGATCCCAATGATCTTCCGTGACATTGTGAAAGCGTTACAACCCCGTGAACGACGGTGGTATGAGGTGAAGATGCCGACCTGGTACGTCAAGAAACATCGGGATATCCAAGGGGATGTCATCTTCTGCGATATGGAATACGATCCCGACCTCGGGGCCCGTTTTACAGACACACCCGAACTCTCATTTATGATGATATGATCGACCTTGAGATATTTACCCTGACGCTGGAGTCGGATCGCCCAATCGTAGGAAGTGCCGCACAGCTCCGTGGCTACTTTGCCACAAAGTTCAACGAGTATGTTCTTCTCCACCACCATACTGCTGATACGTTCGTCTACCGTTACCCCTTGGTTCAGTATAAGATCATCGAAGAGACACCGACGATAATTGGGATCAACGAGGGATCCAACCTTTTGAAGGAGATCTTTCACCTTTCACCCTTGATCCGTCTCGGAGAAGACGAGTATAGGATTGTGCGGGAGGGTGTCGATGTCAGGCAGATCTCCTTTGGTCTTGAGGATATCATCCGTATGTACGAGTTCACCACCCCATGGATAGCATTGAACCAGGAGAACTATCACGCCTTCTATGCGGCAAAAGATTCCGCTGAGCGGCGTGACCTGCTCAGGCGGACACTTACCGGGAACCTCCTCTCCATGTCGAGATCCCTCGGATACCAGGTGCCGGGTCAGATCCGCGTAGAAACTGATGTAAAGCCACTTAAACGACGGTTGAAGGACGTGAACGTGATGGCTTTTACTGGCAGGTTCATTGCCAATTTCCAGATTCCTGATCTTCTCGGGATCGGCAAATCAGTCTCCCGTGGGTTTGGGGCAGTGCGGCAAATACGACCAGAGGGCAGGTGAACAATTCATGCAGATCGTCATCAACACCCGTGGATCCTACCTCAAAAAAGAGCATAACTGTTTTCTGATCAAAAATGAGGATCGTACCTTTGAAGTTTCGGCGGAAAAAGTTGACAGCATCTTGATCACGACATCTGCGACAATCTCAACAGATGCAATCGAGTTCGCTGTAGCTAACAACATCGATATCATCTTTCTGAACAAATACGGAGACCCCTATGGTCGCATCTGGCATCCGAAACTCGGGAGTACCACCATGATCCGTAGGCGGCAGCTGGAGATGGGAAGTTCACCGGCTGGGTTTGACCTCGCCAGGGGATGGGTTGCCAGAAAACTCCAGAACCAAATCGATTTTCTGAAGGATCTCAGAAAAAACCACAAAGCTCATCACGACATTCTAAATAAGCATATTATAGCGATGGAAGAGCTGCACAGTACCCTCCTCGCCCTTTCAGGCACGATTGTGATGAACAGAGATCGTGTCATGGGCCTTGAGGGGATGGCGTCGGTACACTATTTCGAGTCGCTGAGTGCTGTGCTTCCGGATCAGTGGAGGTTTGAGGGGAGGAGTCGAGACCCGGCACAGGATGCGTTCAACTGCCTGCTCAATTACGGTTACGGTGTGCTCTACTCTCATGTGGAGAAGGGATGCATCATTGCTGGGCTGGATCCCTATATAGGTCTCCTGCATACGGACAATTACAACAAGAAATCGTTTGTCTTTGACCTGATTGAGATCTTCCGAGTCTCGATGGATCGGACCGTAATGGGTCTTTTTGCGAAGAAGCAAGTGAAGGAGTCACTCTTTGATCCGATCCCGGGTGGACTCTACCTGAACAAGGAAGGAAAGGCAGTACTGATTGCAGCGATCAACGAGACTTTCGATAAGACAGTGCCCTATCGCGGAAGGAATGTCAAGGTCATGAACATTATTCCGATGGAGTGCCACAGGATCGCAAACAGCCTTATCAAACATGGGATGGAGAAATGACTCTAATCTGGGTTGTCTACGACATTGCCAAAGATGCAGCACGCGGCCGCGTGGCACGGGCGTGTCTGAACAAGGGTCTTTATCGGGTACAGAAGAGCGTATTTCTGGGAGAGATCAATTCCAACGCGATGGACTCTCTGGGGCTTGAATGTGAAGAGTTGATCGATAAGGATGTTGATTCGGTCTATCTCTTTCCGATGGATCAGGCATCATTTAAGCAGGTGAAACTTCTCGGCCAGGCATTCGATAAGAAACTGGTGAGTGATGAAATCTTGACGAAGTTTTTCTGAGGGGCTATGGAGCAAAACACACCGATCATAACGATCTCCGATGTGCTGGAGTACCTCTTCTGCCCCAGGTTCATCTACTTCATGCACTGTCTGGAGATCCCGCAGCATCAAGAGATGCGGTATAAGGTGGTGCGGGGCCGGGAGGTACATAAGGAGAAGAGGGTGGTTAACCCTCATTATCTCAGAAAGAAGATCGGGGTAGTACGGCGGGAACAGAATGTGTTCCTCTCATCGAAAAAACATTGTATCAAGGGGATTGTTGATGAGGTGGTTTACCTTGATGACGGTACGGCGGCACCATTTGAATATAAGTTTGCGGAGTTCAGGGATAAAATCTTCCAGACGTACCTGAACCAACTTGCACTTCACGCTATCATGATCCGGGAGCAGTTGGGTATAGAGGTAAACCGGGGTTTCATCTGTTTTGTCAGGAGCAACAACCATGTGGAAGAAGTGACATTTTCGAATAAGGATTTTGAAAAGGCGAGAAAGATTATTCGTGAGATACTTGAAATTATTGAAACGGGTTACTTTCCAAAGCGTCCACCCGGTCAGTCTCATTGTATCGACTGTTGTTACCGTAACATTTGTGTGTAGATTCTTCCTTTTATAAGCGATACAATAATTTTGGATCAAGAACAACACTATCTCCAAGGCTCCCATTTCCATGAAGATCCGCCTGAATATGGCAAAATGGGGCGGGGTCACAGAGCAACATCCAAGAGAACAAGGATTGAAACCTGGAATACAGAGCATCTATAAGCGTGCCTATGAGTTCGTCACAGAGCAACATCCAAGAGAACAAGGATTGAAACGTTGACAAAAGACAGGATATGGTTTTTGCCGGACGAGTCACAGAGCAACATCCAAGAGAACAAGGATTGAAACTTTGTTCGGTTTTTGTATTCATTTTTCCTCACTTGTCACAGAGCAACATCCAAGAGAACAAGGATTGAAACTTGCAGCGAGGTTGCGTTTCCCCTCCGTCCGGGTATACGGTCACAGAGCAACATCCAAGAGAACAAGGATTGAAACTTGAATAACCAATAGATAGGGGAGAGACATACTGGTGTCACAGAGCAACATCCAAGAGAACAAGGATTGAAACAATATTATCGATGAGCATTGAAAACGCTTCATTTGTGTCACAGAGCAACATCCAAGAGAACAAGGATTGAAACACCGGACAGATTATATCAGGACAACCGACGGCGGGTATGGTCACAGAGCAACATCCAAGAGAACAAGGATTGAAACATCCGGATGCAGTAGCCCCGGCGGACTGGTGTAGGGAAGTCACAGAGCAACATCCAAGAGAACAAGGATTGAAACAATTATTTGATTTTCGGGCGCTTTCCAATGTGTTCCGTCACAGAGCAACATCCAAGAGAACAAGGATTGAAACTATAATGTGCCCGCTCCAAAACAGGAACGGTATTCTGTCACAGAGCAACATCCAAGAGAACAAGGATTGAAACTGGGGACGATTAAATGACAAGCGACAGACTGCTGGGTCACAGAGCAACATCCAAGAGAACAAGGATTGAAACTTCGTGTGAGCGCCGGCGGAAACGGTGCCACTCCCGGGTCACAGAGCAACATCCAAGAGAACAAGGATTGAAACTCAGTTCCATGCCCCGCATGGTGAGCGGGAGATCCGTCACAGAGCAACATCCAAGAGAACAAGGATTGAAACTTGTTGGTGTTTTCTTGGTCGAATAGCAGTTCATAAGTCACAGAGCAACATCCAAGAGAACAAGGATTGAAACATTCCAGTAACACCGATTTTAAAAATGTGGGCGGACAGTCACAGAGCAACATCCAAGAGAACAAGGATTGAAACACCCATTCTTTTTTGAGTCCGGCTGCTTTTTTCTTCGTCACAGAGCAACATCCAAGAGAACAAGGATTGAAACGTTTTGTGTCCGCTCCAAAACTGCAACCCCTCTTCGGTCACAGAGCAACATCCAAGAGAACAAGGATTGAAACTTGAGAATGTGGTTGTTGACCCGAAGATCACCATTGGTCACAGAGCAACATCCAAGAGAACAAGGATTGAAACTTTGAGTGTTTCGGGATCATCACTTGCACTACCATCGTCACAGAGCAACATCCAAGAGAACAAGGATTGAAACACCCATTCTTTTTTGAGTCCGGCTGCTTTTTTCTTCGTCACAGAGCAACATCCAAGAGAACAAGGATTGAAACGTTTTGTGTCCGCTCCAAAACTGCAACCCCTCTTCGGTCACAGAGCAACATCCAAGAGAACAAGGATTGAAACTTGAGAATGTGGTTGTTGACCCGAAGATCACCATTGGTCACAGAGCAACATCCAAGAGAACAAGGATTGAAACTTTGAGTGTTTCGGGATCATCACTTGCACTACCATCGTCACAGAGCAACATCCAAGAGAACAAGGATTGAAACTGGCAACCATTTCGAGCAGGAGATCCGGTTGCGGAGTCACAGAGCAACATCCAAGAGAACAAGGATTGAAACTGCATCTCGGTCTTGTTCTCCTTGATGATTTTCATGTCACAGAGCAACATCCAAGAGAACAAGGATTGAAACATTATCATGCAGGGTTCCGTGTCTACATCTGCAAGTCACAGAGCAACATCCAAGAGAACAAGGATTGAAACATTACGTGGTGGTATGATGTCTGCAAAAGCACCAAGTCACAGAGCAACATCCAAGAGAACAAGGATTGAAACAGCAACAGTGACCTGTGGAAACAGATTCGGCAATACGTCACAGAGCAACATCCAAGAGAACAAGGATTGAAACATTTCCAGATTGTTAAAAAGCGTTCGCCACGAACCGTCACAGAGCAACATCCAAGAGAACAAGGATTGAAACATGATGTGTTCCCCGGACGCAGTCGAATAGATGACAGTCACAGAGCAACATCCAAGAGAACAAGGATTGAAACAACACGAAATCGATATCCGTGTAGGCGAACGACAGGTCACAGAGCAACATCCAAGAGAACAAGGATTGAAACCGGTTGACTGTGTTGCGACCATGAGCGCAATGAGATCCGTCACAGAGCAACATCCAAGAGAACAAGGATTGAAACATCTCCTGACAAGAGCTGGGATGGATAGCGCGGAAGAGTCACAGAGCAACATCCAAGAGAACAAGGATTGAAACATCGTTGGTAATATCGCGCCCGGTTGACATTACCGTGTCACAGAGCAACATCCAAGAGAACAAGGATTGAAACATTGCGGCCCCCGCAGTAACGTCGCGGGCGTTGTGGTCACAGAGCAACATCCAAGAGAACAAGGATTGAAACGCGGATCTCGTAGATTGGTCATGTAATCCTGGATCATTGTCACAGAGCAACATCCAAGAGAACAAGGATTGAAACATGATTCAACGATCGAAACCAGTGCCGACACCATCAGGTCACAGAGCAACATCCAAGAGAACAAGGATTGAAACCGCTAACCTCGATACTGACGGCGGATGCCCGCGTAAGTCACAGAGCAACATCCAAGAGAACAAGGATTGAAACTCCAGGGATATGGTAAACCCAACATGTTTATACTAAGTCACAGAGCAACATCCAAGAGAACAAGGATTGAAACCTGGAATACAGAGCATCTATAAGCGCGCCCACGAGTTGTCACAGAGCAACATCCAAGAGAACAAGGATTGAAACCTATCACCCATGCACCAAATGCATACATCCGTATCTGTCACAGAGCAACATCCAAGAGAACAAGGATTGAAACAAACTTATGTGCTATATTACCTGCAAGGGGCATATGGTCACAGAGCAACATCCAAGAGAACAAGGATTGAAACATCATGATCTTCGATGAAAAAGATAATATACCATGCGTGTCACAGAGCAACATCCAAGAGAACAAGGATTGAAACATAGATGGCAAATGCCCGGTGTGCCTGAGTGACAAGTCACAGAGCAACATCCAAGAGAACAAGGATTGAAACCAACTGCGTTCACGGTGGATGACGACATCTATGATGTCACAGAGCAACATCCAAGAGAACAAGGATTGAAACAACGAAACGACAATGGAAAAACGAGAACAATTTACGTCACAGAGCAACATCCAAGAGAACAAGGATTGAAACACAGATTTGTTAAAATTGTCCGTCGTAACTTCAGTGTCACAGAGCAACATCCAAGAGAACAAGGATTGAAACAAGATATGACAATGTTTGAGGTAATCTTCAACAAAGTCACAGAGCAACATCCAAGAGAACAAGGATTGAAACATGGTTGGCACAGGCTCACGGCACACAGGAGTGCGGGTCACAGAGCAACATCCAAGAGAACAAGGATTGAAACTCGATCATGTCTTTGACATTATCCAAGGTGTGAAAGGTCACAGAGCAACATCCAAGAGAACAAGGATTGAAACATGATCTTTGCTGTTCCTTCTGGATCAAGCGGATTAGTCACAGAGCAACATCCAAGAGAACAAGGATTGAAACCGTTCAAGCTTCCTTTTAGCCATAGTAGGTAATACAGTCACAGAGCAACATCCAAGAGAACAAGGATTGAAACACATAACCTTTGGATATCTTCATTCTACGGGCAATGGTCACAGAGCAACATCCAAGAGAACAAGGATTGAAACAAATTTTGCGGTATCGAAGCTCCGTTTGACAATTTGGTCACAGAGCAACATCCAAGAGAACAAGGATTGAAACCCCAATACGTGCTTTGTGTCGTTTCCATGTTTACTGTCACAGAGCAACATCCAAGAGAACAAGGATTGAAACTCATTGACACCGCATCACACGGTGATGATCATGGTGTCACAGAGCAACATCCAAGAGAACAAGGATTGAAACCCGTGGTCTTTCTTCCGTGATACCGGGAATACTTGGTCACAGAGCAACATCCAAGAGAACAAGGATTGAAACAATAACTTATCGGCATGTTCAATTGCAATATCAACGTCACAGAGCAACATCCAAGAGAACAAGGATTGAAACTTCATGCGGCCGCGATCATTATCGCAATATTCACAAGTCACAGAGCAACATCCAAGAGAACAAGGATTGAAACAATATTCTGTCTGTTTCCCCCCGCGCTCGAAAATAACGGTCACAGAGCAACATCCAAGAGAACAAGGATTGAAACTTCCCAAGAGCGTTAGAACTACTCATACACTCCCGTGTCACAGAGCAACATCCAAGAGAACAAGGATTGAAACTTCGCCATCCGAGTCGATGCAAGTGTGGCATCATTGTCACAGAGCAACATCCAAGAGAACAAGGATTGAAACTTGCGTACGCCCGGACGGGTGTATCAAACACTGTGGTCACAGAGCAACATCCAAGAGAACAAGGATTGAAACCTTTATGCATGGGAGGATCCACCGGCACCGATTCCGTCACAGAGCAACATCCAAGAGAACAAGGATTGAAACCTCATCACGGGTGTGCCTATGCTTGCCGAAGGCACGTCACAGAGCAACATCCAAGAGAACAAGGATTGAAACAAAATAAAAAAGACGAGCAAGAAGAAGCAATACAGTCACAGAGCAACATCCAAGAGAACAAGGATTGAAACAGCTTGAGAAAGAGCTTGCGGCAATGAAGGAACAGATGGTCACAGAGCAACATCCAAGAGAACAAGGATTGAAACTCAACACCGTTCTGAATTGCACCGGAGCCGAGCCTGGTCACAGAGCAACATCCAAGAGAACAAGGATTGAAACCCGAAACCACAGCACCATCGCAAGCATTGTATAATGTCACAGAGCAACATCCAAGAGAACAAGGATTGAAACTTGTAATCGGCGGTTGCGCTCGCTTCTGCCTCTTCTCGTCACAGAGCAACATCCAAGAGAACAAGGATTGAAACGCCATCTCTGTAGATTGACAGCCTACTCCACCGAGGTCACAGAGCAACATCCAAGAGAACAAGGATTGAAACCTTCAGCAACCCCGGATACACCATACGCATATGTCGGTCACAGAGCAACATCCAAGAGAACAAGGATTGAAACGTATCCACTCCTGTCAGGTTAATTTCGAAAATCCACCTCACAGCGCCATTATTCATAC
>WOYI010389341.1_pt1 | contig 13753 bp, 12 predicted proteins | sample 6423411 | NCBI WGS metagenome assembly WOYI01 (sample SAMN13441803, study PRJNA592873) | oil field metagenome | biome: oil field; feature: oil-well bore; material: oil-contaminated soil; isolation source: oil-contaminated soil from oil-well borehole | place: Germany: Wietze | collected 2016-10-18 ...
ACGCGCCTGCCGGGGGGTGATGAGGGAACAGCAAAGGTCCGGTGGACCTTTGCCCCGAAGAACGCCGCGCCCGTGGCGCGGCCGGGTGGCAGGCGCGGCCGTCGAGGCAATGCCTCGACTTGTCGCGGGACAAATCGGGCGGAAGAGAAGAGCAGGTGCCGGAGCGAGGTAGGGTGCGTGATTTCACGCGCCATCGGAAGGGCGATTGGTGCGTGCGAGCACGCACCTTACAGCAAGCTACTTTTTCGGCGTTCTCACAAGAAAGGTTTCAGCCAAGAATGTTGCCATGGTTCCCGCAAGATTCACGGCGAGTTTTGCGTGACGTGCAGTTGGCCGCGCGCGAAGCGGCCCCCCGCTGTGTGCATCGCTCAGCTTGTTTCGCACGGCACCAAGTGACTCAACGATTGACTGGCAGTTCCCGAGTATTTGCTTGAAGATTTGCTCAGTATGCAGATCGGGAGCCAAATTAAGAAGTGATGCCGTTTTTCGATAAAGTTTCGGCAGGTCATCATCTTCAGAATATGTCGCCTGCAATTCAACGATTATGATTTTGCAGATATCTTCAAGCAGGGTCCTCGCAAGCGTAATCGCCCCTTCTGGGTCGTTTTCGCGACGCTCAAGGGCGTCACTCCACCGGCGAGACACAAATTCAGCTTGCAGAGCTGATAACGAAAGGGTGTGGAGGTCGTCTGATGGAGACTTTTTCGACGCACCTTCGAGAAAAGCAGAAAGCGCTTCGGACTCAACAATAGTGTTAAGCCGCGCTGCGCAATCTTTTAGCTCGCTGTTCTCGATCGCATCCAAGCGTTTCTTTGCATAGCGGAATTTGCTTCTGAATGCCTCTTGTTCGTCGCCCGCTGCCAAGCCGATCCTCGAACAAATGGTCGGAACTTCATAGGACTTAGATTCAGCAATTACGTCGGCTAGAAGTTTTCGAATTTTAGCCGGATGCATTAATATATCCCCTCACACCAACCGCTCCACCTCCTTCGCCGCCCGCACGAAGTCCGCAAACAAGGGATGCGGGGCGAAGGGTTTGGATTTCAGCTCCGGGTGGAACTGCACGCCGATGAACCAGGGGTGGTCCTTCCACTCGACGATCTCGGGGAGCCGCCCGTCCGGGCTCATGCCGGAGAAGATCAGGCCGCACTTCTCCAGCTTCTCGCGGTACTTGATGTCCACCTCGTAGCGGTGGCGGTGGCGTTCCTCGATCTCGGTCGTGCCATAGATCCCGGCGACCCTTGAGCCCGCTTTCAGATGCGCGGTATAGGCGCCGAGGCGCATCGTGCCGCCCTTGTCGTCCGAGGCCTTGCGGGAGACCATGTGGTTGCCCTGCACCCATTCCTTGAGGTGATAGACCACCGGCTCGAACCGTTTCTCGCCCTTCTCGTGGTCGAATTCCTCGGAGCCTGCGCGGGTCAGGCCGGCGAGGTTGCGCGCCGCCTCGATCACCGCCATCTGCATGCCGAGGCAGATGCCGAGATAGGGGATCTGTTTCTCGCGGGCGAACCGGGCGGCCTTGATCTTGCCTTCCGTCCCGCGTTCGCCGAAGCCGCCGGGGACGAGGATGGCGTGGAAGCGCTGGAGCCAGGGGGCGGGGTCCTCGCGCTCGAAGATCTCGGCGTCGATCCATTCGGCCCTGACCCGGACCCGGTTGGCCATGCCGCCATGGGTCAGCGCCTCGGCGATCGACTTGTAGGCATCCTCGAGCTGGGTGTACTTGCCGACGATGGCGATGCGCACCTCGCCTTCGGCGTTCGTCAGCCGGTCCATCACGTCTTCCCAGCGCTCGAGATTGGGTTTCGGCGCGGGGGAAATCCCGAACGCATCCAGCACCGCCTGGTCGAGGCCGGCGCGGTGGTAGGCGAGCGGCGCCTCGTAGATCGACTTGAGGTCATAGGCGGGGATGACAGAGTCGGGCCGGACGTTGCAGAAAAGCGCGATCTTGGCGCGCTCCTTCTCCGGGATCGGGTGTTCGGAGCGGCAGACGAGCACGTCCGGTTGCAGGCCGATGGAGCGAAGCTCCTTGACCGAGTGCTGGGTCGGCTTGGTCTTCAGCTCGCCACTCGCGGCGAGATAGGGCAGGAGCGTCAGGTGCATGAAGATGCACTGGCCGCGCGGGCGGTCCTGGCTGAACTGGCGGATCGCCTCGAAGAAGGGCAGCCCCTCGATATCGCCGACGGTGCCGCCGATCTCGCAGAGCATGAAGTCGACCTCGTCGTCGCCGATGGCGATGAAGTCCTTGATCTCGTTGGTGACGTGGGGAATGACCTGGATGGTCTTGCCGAGATAGTCGCCGCGGCGCTCCTTCTCCAGCACGTTCGAGTAGATCCGGCCCGAGGAGATGCTGTCGGTCTTGCGGGCGTGGACGCCGGTGAAGCGCTCGTAATGGCCGAGGTCGAGGTCGGTCTCCGCCCCGTCATCGGTGACGAAGACCTCGCCATGCTCGAAGGGCGACATGGTGCCGGGATCGACGTTGAGATAGGGGTCGAGCTTGCGCAGCCGCACCGAGAAGCCGCGCGCCTGGAGAAGGGCGCCGAGCGCCGCCGAAGCGAGGCCCTTGCCGAGCGAGGAGACGACACCGCCGGTGATGAATACGTAACGCGCCATGCAGGTCGGCTCCCCGTGATTGCCTCAAGTTTCTTGGGTTCGCCGCATCCGTTCCGGACACAGCATCACGGGATTAAAGCAGTAACAGATTCGCAGGCCCCCCGCAACCGGACCGCAAGGTGTTGTGGTCGTCCTCGACCGACAGATCAAATCGTTGTGGTCGGTCCTACGGCGTTTCGAGTTTGCATTGAATCGGAATTCGAACTTTTCCGGTTCGAATTCCGATACCGGATTTTTCCAGATAAACCCGAAACGCCTCAGTCCGCCGGGGGCGGGGCGACGGGGGCGTCGCCGGCGGTCGGCGGCAGGAGGTCGCCTTCCGGAAGGGCGGGGGTCGCCGGCGCGTCCGCAGGGCCGGCCGGGGCCGACGTGGTGGCGTCGAGAACCGAGGTCCCTTGCGACTTCTGCGCGGCGATGACGGTCAGCGCGATCGAGGTCGCGATGAAGGCCGCGGCGAGGATCCAGGTGAGCTTGGTCAGCGCGTTCGCCGCCCCCCGCGCCGACATCGCGCCGCCGCCGGACAGAAGCCCGCCGCCTTCGGAGCGCTGCAGGAGCACGACCGCGATCATCAGGAGCGCGAGGATCAGATGGACGGTGAGGACGACGTTTTCCATGGACCGTTTGGCCTTCTCAGTTCGCTGACGCGCCTATCTAGGCGGATGGAGACGGCAGCGCAAGGCGTTTTGCCGGGCGGCGGGCGGGGCGAAAATCCTCGGGGCAGGGATCGACGGGGCAGGAATGGATTCGTGTCAAGGGCCGCCCGGGCGCGGTTCGCAGGGCGGGGCGTCCTGCCGCAAAAGCCTCCGGGGTCGCGGCTGCGGCTGCTGCGGGTGCGAAAAAGCGGTTTCGCCCGGCCCTGCGCCCGGCTATACGGAGCCCGTTTGCCGCATAAGGAGCAAGTCGGATGGCCAATGTCGTGGTGGTGGGCGCCCAGTGGGGCGACGAGGGCAAGGGCAAGATCGTCGACTGGCTTTCGGAACGCGCCGATGTGATCGCGCGGTTCCAGGGCGGCCACAATGCCGGCCACACGCTGGTGATCGGCGGCAAGGTCTTCAAGCTCTCGCTGCTGCCCTCGGGGATCGTGCGGCCCGGCAAGCTCGCCGTGATCGGCAACGGCGTGGTCCTCGACCCCTGGGCGCTTTTCGCCGAGATCGACAAGCTCACGGGCCAGGGCGTGGCGATCTCGACCGAGAACCTGATGATCGCCGAGAACACGCCGCTGATCCTGCCGCTGCACCAGGACCTCGACAAGCTTCGCGAGGAGGCCGCCGGAAGTGCGAAGATCGGCACGACCGGGCGCGGCATCGGGCCGGCCTACGAGGACAAGGTCGGCCGCCGCACCATCCGGGTCGCCGATCTCGGCGACGAGGAGACGCTCGATGCCCGGCTCGACCGGCTTCTCGCCCATCACGACGCCCTGCGCGCCGGGCTTGGCGCGACGCCGATCGACCGGGCGGAGCTGAAGGCGACGCTGATGGCGGTGGCGCCGAAGCTTCTGGCCCATGCGCAGCCGGTCTGGAAGGTGCTGGGCGAGATGCGCCGCGCCGGCAAGCGCATCCTGTTCGAGGGCGCGCAGGGCGCGCTTCTCGATATCGACTTCGGCACCTATCCCTATGTCACCTCCTCGACCACGATGTCGGGGATGGCGGCGACGGGGACCGGGCTCGGCCCCTCGGCGATCGGCTTTGTCCTCGGCATCGTCAAGGCCTACACGACACGGGTCGGCGAAGGCCCGTTCCCGACCGAGCTCGAGGATGCCGACGGCCAGCGGCTGGGCGAGCGCGGCCATGAATTCGGCACCGTCACCGGGCGCAAGCGCCGCTGCGGCTGGTTCGACGCGGTTCTGGTGCGCCAGACCTGCGCCATTTCCGGCGTCAACGGCATCGCGCTGACCAAGCTCGACGTGCTCGACGGGTTCGAGGTGCTCAAGATCTGCACCGGCTACGAGATCGACGGCAAGACCTACGACTACCTGCCGACGGCGGCGGCGCTCCAGTCCAGGGTAAGGCCGGTCTACGAGGAGATGGAGGGCTGGTCCGAAAGCACCGCCGGGGCGCGGAGCTGGGCGGAGCTGCCCGCCGCCGCGATCAAGTATGTGCGCCGGATCGAGGAGCTGATCCAGTGCCCGGTGGCCCTGCTTTCCACCAGCCCCGAGCGCGACGACACGATCCTCGTCACCGATCCGTTCGCCGACTGATGGCGCTGACCTATCGCACCCGCCGGCGGCTGTCGCTCCTGATCCTTCTGGTCGGGCTGCCGCTCTACATCGTCGCGGCAGTCAGCCTCGCGGACTGGCTGTCCGCGCGGTTCGGCCGGCTGCCGATCCTGGCCGAGGTCGCGGTCTATCTCGGTCTCGGCGTCGTCTGGGCGCTGCCGTTCCGCTTCGTCTTCCGCGGCGTCGGCAAGGGCGATCCGGACGGAGGGGCGGACTAGCGCCGCACCCTTCGGACCCCGAACGGAAAAACGGAGCGGTCCGGGGGGGACCGCTCCGCAGGGTCCTGATACACCTTCGGGCGAAGGTCAGCGCGCGGCGCGGCGCGCTTCCGACATGAACCTCGAGGCTTCGGTGATGGTGAACTGGCCACGGCTGATCTTCTGGATCTTGCCCTGCCGGAGCAGCATCCCGAACGAGCGGAGCCCGTCCTCGCGGCTGTATTCCTCATCCTCGGCGACATTGGCGACCTTCCTGAGGATCTGCGGCCGCGAGAAGTGCGGCAGCCCCTCGACCGTCGCGGTATAGGCCGCGGCGGCTTCGAGCATGTCCGAGAGGTTCACCGCGCCGAGGCGGTCGGCGAATTCGGCGAAGCTCTTCGCCTCTTCCGGCGACAGCGCGCCCTCGGTCTCCCCGTCCTGTTCGATGTCGTCGTCGAGCACGAGATTGCCGGCGCTGATCCGGCGCGGCCGCACGACGGCGGCGTCGCTGCGCGGCCCGGCCGGCGCGTCGATGCGCTGTTCGGAGACGAGCACGAGCGGCGCCTGCCGCGTCTCGATCGTCGGGCGGCGGGTTGTCGGCGCGGATTCGGCGGTGGGCCGGCGCGGGCGCACGGCCTTCGAGAGGTCGTCGCGGTAGCGTTCGATCTCTTCGCCGGCTTCGGCTTCGCCGCTGACGGGGGCGTCGCGCAGCTTCAGCTTGCGGTCGGCCACGGTGGCGACGACGGCGGCCTTCAGATGCGAGATCGCGGAGAAGCGGCGGCGGCTTTCGTCGCCTTCGAGCTTCGACTTGGCTTCCTCCATCAGGCGTTCGACCGACGCCTCGCCGTCGCTGGCATGGCCTTCGAGGATCGCCCGGCCTTCATGGCTGTCGCGGCGCGCCTCGCGGGCGACCTCGGCCAGTTCGCGCAGGAGGTCGTCCTCGGCATCCGGGTCGAGCCCGGTTTCGCCGATCGCCGCGCCGATCCCGGCCAGAAGGGCCGCGTCGGTATCCTCGGCGGTCACATCCTCGGCCTCGGCCTCGTCGAATGCCTCGACGAGGTCGGCCTCTTCGTTCAGCGCGGCGAAGATCGCGGCGCTGCGGTCTTCGGTATCGTCGTGATCGGGCGTGTCGGCGTCGTTGTCGGCGTCGTTGTCGGCACGGTTCTCGGCCATGTCCTCGGCCATGTCCTCGGCCGGGACGTCGTCCCGCGCCGGGGTCAGGGTCCTGCGGATCTTGATCACCCGGGCGGCGGCCTGGCCGAAGAAGCCCGGCTTGCCCCTTGCGGGTTCGGGAGCGATCTCCTCCTCCGCCTCGGCCACGTCGGTCTCCGCGTCGGCCGCGGCGTCGGTTTCCGGTTCGAATTCGGCCTCGTCGTCCTCGGCTTCGAGTTCGTCCTCGACCTCGTCCTCAAGCCCGGCCTCGACCTCGTCCTCAAGCTCGGCGGCTTCGTCCGCCTCGGAGACTTGGTCGTCTTCCGCGTCGAGCCGCCAGGCGCCGAGATCGAGCGCGGAGGCCGCGATCTCTTCGTCCCCGGCGGCTTCTTCGGCCACGGCGGCTTCGGCCACGTCTTCTTCGGCGGCGGCTTCTTCGGGCACGGCGGCTTCGACTTCTTCGACGTCGACCTCTGTCGCTTCCGGAACCTCGACCCCGGCCATCACGTCGGTGATCGCTTCGAGTTCTCCGGCGTCGTCCTCTGAAGCGTCGATCTCTTCGGCTTCAACCTCGGCCTCGGCGGCCGGGGCGATCTCCTCGAACGTCTCGTCCTCGTCCGTGGCGACGAGCGCGTCGTCGGAGACGGGTTCGGCGGCATGGCGCGCCGGCATGTCGTCGAGGTCGAGCTCGAAGCCGAAATCGCCGGCCGGCACGGTGGCCGAGGGGGCGAAGTCGGCGGCGGTTTCCTCGTCCTCGACGGCGGCGGCCGGCGCGGCCTGCGCGGCGGCGACGACGGCGCGGATGCGGGAAAGCTTGGCGGCGACGCTGTCGGTGTCGGCCTCGTCGCGCTCGATGGCGGGGGCGGCGGCCTCTTCCTGGAGATAGGCGGCGAAGACGTCCGCCTCGGCCTCCGCTTCGGCTTCGAACGCCTCGGGCGCGGCTTCGGCCGCCGGCATCGGCGCCGGGACGGCCTCGGCAACGACCGGCGCGGCGGCGGTCATCAGCGCCGGGGCAGCCTTGGCCGGCTGCGCGGCGGGCGCGCTGTCGGCCCGCAGCACGACGCCATGTTCGCTGATCTTCGCCTCGACCCGGCGCTGGATCTCGCGTTCGGCGATGCGGTGGAGCATTTCGGCGTCCGGCGTCGGCGGCTCGGCGCCGAAATAGCGGTCGTCGGCGGCCAGGTCGCGGAAGTATTCCGCGATCGCCTTCATCGTCGAGAACGGTTCCTCGAAGCCTTCGAGAGTGCACGAGAATGTGCCGTAGGAAACCGTCAGGATCTTACTTGCACCGACCATGAAACGCTCGCTTTCTGCTTCTGCCTGTCCTTGCAGACTGGAGGTGAACTATTGCGCCAGCGTGGACAAAAACAGGTAAATTGAAGGATTTTTTCTGGCCGACATTGTGTTCTTTTGCCTTAATCGTCATCAATACTGCCATGTCAGAAGGCATTGTCCAAACACTGTCGCCAATAACCCTGCTGGGCGCGGGAAACGTAGAGCGCAGAAGCCTTTACAAGGCATTGCGCATGGCACCCTGTCTGGTAGCGGCCGATGGTGGCGCCAATGTGGCGGTCGCGGCGGGGCGCGTTCCCGATGCCGTGATCGGCGATCTCGATTCGGTGAGCGATGCGGCGCGGGCCGCGATCCCGGCGGACCGCTTCCACCGCGTCGCCGAGCAGGAGAGCACGGATTTCGAGAAATGCCTGCAGCGGATCGAGGCGCCCTACATCCTCGGCCTCGGCTTCGCCGGGCCCCGTGCCGATCACACGCTCGCGGTCTGGAACGCGCTGGCACGGCACGGGGCCCGGCGCTGCCTGATCCTCGGGCGCGAGGATGTGGCCTTCCTCGCCCCGCGCCGGCTGAGCCTCGCGCTCAAGCCCGGCACGCGGGTCTCGCTCTTTCCGATGGCGGCGGTCGCGGGGACGAGCCGGGGGCTGCGCTGGCCGATCGCGGGGCTCGCCTTCGCGCCGGACGGACGGGTCGGCACCTCGAACGAGGCGACCGGCCCGGTCGAGATGGAGTTCGAGACGGCGCGGATGCTGGTGATCCTGCCGAAAGCGGCGCTCAGAGCGGCGATTGCGGGGCTGCAAGCGTCCGCGTGGTGAGCCGCTCGGCCCGCGCCAGCCGGCGTTCGCGGTGGATGACGTAGAGCCCCGAGGCGACGATGATCGCGATGCCGGTGAAGGTGAGCGCGTTCGGCAAGTCGCTGAAGAAGATGTAGCCCAGAAGCGTCGCGGTGACGATCTCGAGATAGTGGAGCGGCGCCAGCGTCGAGGAGGGCGCGAATTTCAGCGCATAGGTGATCGCCATGTGGCTGACGGTCGAGGCGAGCCCGACGCAGACCACCCAGAGCCAGAAGATGCCTTGCGGCAGCGCGAAGCTGACCGGCGCCCAGCCGAGTGCCGTGCCGAAGCCGAGGAGCGGCAGGCAGAGGAGCGCCGCAAGGGCGGCGGTATGGAACTGCATCGCCACCGGGTGCACGTCGCGCGACAGGTGCCGGGTGACAAGCATGTAGAGCGCGAAGCTGAGCGCGGTGCCGAGCGGGAAGAGCGCCACGGCGCCAAAGGCGGCGAAGGAGGGCTGGATCACGAAGAGCGAGCCGACGAAGCCCACCGCGCAGGCCGCGAGCCGCCGTGGCCCGACCTGTTCGCCGAAGGCCAGCCGGCCGATCAGCAGGATCACGAAAGGCTCGACGAAGACGATGGCGAGCGCGTCGGCGATCGGCATCACCCGCACGGCGGCGACGAAGCAATAGGTCGAGACCACCAGCATCAGCGCCCTGAGCGTGGCGAGCCCGAGCGTGCGCCGGGTGAGCCCCAGCGGCAGGCGCATGAGAAGGACGACCGGCAGCATCAGCGCCGCCTGCACGATCCCCCGTCCGAGCACGATCACCCCCACCGGCACGCCTTGCGCGGCGAGCTTCGAGGCCACGTCGATCAGGGGTGCGATGACGCAGAAGGCGATCATCAGCGCCACGCCGGGCAATATGCGGTCGGTCGGGTTCATGGCGTCGCCCTACACGCGGCCGATGCCCGCGTCTATTCCGAAAGCGACGGGGGCACGGGCGCCCGGTCCGGGCCTCGTGCGGCCACGCCGGGGCGCTTTTCCTGCGTCGAGCCGATCTCAGGGCGCGATCGGCGCGCGCAGCCACAGGAGGCCACCGAGCGCGGCCAGCAAGATCATCCAGAAGGCGGTGTTGACCATGCTCGCCCGGCGGGCCGTCTGCTTTTCATACCAGTTGCGCGGGGTGATGCCGCGCGTGACCATGACGACCTGCGCGGCCAGGTTGATGCAGACGACGTTCAACGCCAGAAGCAACGCCGCGCCAGTCGCCAGTTCGGGCTGCCCCCCGCCAAGAAACAGACCGACCGCTGCGGCAGGCGGCAACAGCGCCACCGCGACCATGACGCCCATCAGCGCACTCGACAGCCCCGTCACCAGCGACAGCGCCGCCGCCGCGCCCGAGGCCAGCGCCACGGCCATCCCCGCAAACCCCACTTCGCTGCGCGACATCAACTCGTGCGAGGTCAGGGGCACGGGCCAGAGCCAGCCGATCGCGGCGCTGAGCGCGAGCACAAGCCCGATGCCCAGAAGGCTTGTCGCCGCCGCCCGCGCCATCAGCCGACCGTCGCCGAGGGCAACGCCTACCGCGAAGGCGAGGTTCGGCCCGAGCAGCGGTGCGATCACCATCGCGCCGACCACGACGGCGACGTTGTCGGCCATCATTCCGAAAACGGCGACGACCGTCGAAAGCACGACAAACAGGACGTAGTCGCGGCCCCACTGCGCGGCCTCGTAGACCTCGTCATAGATTTCCTCGCGGCTGCGGCCGCCGCTTGGCAGCGGCGGGCGCTCGTCTCCGGATGCCTCGCCTTCGGAGCTGTCCGCTTCCTCCCCCTCGTCCTTTTCCGGCTCATTGGGAAAGGGGATCGTGGTTTCGACAGGTGTAAGCGTGATGCGCCAGCCGTTTTCCGGGCCAAGTTCGGATTGCAAGGCGTCGAGCAGGCTCTGGTGTTCGTCCGGCCTCGTCAGCACCAGCACCGTCGCGCGCCCCTCGGTCCCGGTCTCGGCGAAGGCCTGCACAGACAGCGCGCCCTTGTCCTCGGCGACCGCAACGAGCGCGGATACCGCGTCTTCACCGGCAGAGATCTGGATCTGGCGCAGGGTCATGTCCGGAGCCTAGTGCCGACGGGGCGGCTGCGCCATCCGGAAATCCGGAGCGTCAGCAGTTCGGGACGTTGACCGCGAGACCGCCGAGCGAGGTTTCCTTGTATTTCTCGTGCATGTCTTGGCCGGTCTGGCGCATCGTCTCGATGGCGGCGTCGAGCGGCACGAAATGCTGGCCGTCGCCCCGGAGTGCCAGCGAGGCGGCCGAGACCGCCTTGATCGCGCCGAGGCCGTTCCGCTCGATGCAGGGGATTTGCACCAACCCCTTCACCGGGTCGCAGGTCATGCCGAGATGGTGTTCGAGCGCGATCTCGGCGGCGTTCTCCACCTGTTCGGGCGTGGCCCCCATCACCGCGGCGAGCCCGGCGGCGGCCATCGCGGCGGCGGAGCCGACCTCGGCCTGGCAGCCGCATTCGGCGCCGGAGATCGAGGCGTTGGTCTTGACGATGCCGCCGATGGCGGCGGCGGTCAGGAGGAAGTCGCCGACCTTCGACGGCGCCGCCCCCGGCACGTGGTCGAGCCAGTAGCGGATGACCGCCGGCAGCACCCCGGCGGCGCCGTTCGTCGGCGCGGTGACGACCTGTCCGCCGGCGGCGTTCTCTTCGTTCACCGCCATCGCGTAGGTCGACATCCAGTCGTTGATGACATGCGGCGCGGTGAGGTTCAGCCCGCGCTCGGCCAGAAGCGCCTCGTGGATCGCCTTCGCGCGGCGGCGGACCTTGAGGCCGCCGGGCAGGATGCCGTCGGTCGCGAGACCGCGCTCGATGCAGTCGTTCATCACCTGCCAGAGCCGCGCCATGCCGTCGTCAAGCTCCTTCGCGCTGCGGAAGTGCAGCTCGTTCGCGCGCTTCATCGCGGCGATCGACTTGCCGGAGGCGGCGGCCATCTCCAGCATCTCGGCGGCGGTCTGGAACGGGTAGGGGCAGCCCGAGGGTTTCGCGGCAAGGTCGCGGCCGGCGGCCTGTTCGGCCTCGGTCAGGACGAAGCCGCCGCCGATGGAATAGTAGGTCTCCTGCAGGATCACGTCGCCCTGCGCGTCGGTCGCCATCAGGATCATGCCGTTGGCATGGCCCGGAAGCGGGTGGTCGTAGTCGAAGACGAGGTCGGTCGCGGGGGCGAAGCGGAGCGTCGGCAGGCCGGGCGGCGTGACGGTGCCGGTCGCGGCGATGGCGGCGAGCACCGCCTCGGCCTTCCCGGCGTCGTAGCTGTCGGGCGCGAAGCCGGCGAGGCCGAGCACCGTCGCCCGGTCGGTCGCATGGCCCTTGCCGGTGAAGGCGAGCGAGCCGTGCAGCGAGGCGCGCAACCCCTTCGGATGGAAGGGCGAGGCGCGCAAGGTGTCGAGGAACCGCGCCCCGGCGACCATCGGCCCCATCGTGTGCGACGAGGAGGGGCCGACGCCGACCTTGAACATGTCGAAGACGGAGAGAAACATCGGCGTCCTTTCAGGTGGCGCTGCCCTCGGGCGGGCAGGCATGGGAGGGGCGGGTGAAGATCGCGTGCCCGAGGCCCTCGGCCTCTGCGGCGACGCGGGCGCGGGTCGCGGCGGCGAAGGCGGGGACCGCCTCGGGCGCGCCGGGGCGTTCGGAAAGCCAGAGCAGGATCGCCGCCGTCTCGAAGATCGGGCCGTCGGGGGTCTCCGGCACCGGGATCGGGCCGGCGGGGTTCAGCGCCCGGTGGGTGGCGCGGTCCTGCTGGCGGGTGGCGCGGTCCACCAGCGCCGTGCGACAGGGCTGGCGCAATTCCTCGAGCGCCAGCCGCACGACGAGCGAGGCGTTGTCGGGGGCGTAGTGGAGGAGATAGGCGCGCACGGGTCCGGTCATGCTGCCCTTATCCTCCGGCCGGGATCCTCGGGCGAGGCGGAAAGCGACGCTTTGCCGCGAAATCCGCGCGGTCGGGCGGTGCGGCGACCGTGACCATGCGGGGGTCGGCCTTCGTCATCCGCAAGCCCGTCGCTGGGTTCGCCGCAGGGCTCGCCGGTGCCCATGCGGTGACCTTCATCCTCGGCAAGGGCATTCCGATGCCGGCCGGCGACCCCGGCCATTCGGCGGTGCTCGACGCGGAGACGGGTGCCTGCCTGTCGGGGAACGCCGCCATCTGCCGGCGGTTCGAAGAGGGGGGGCGGGCAGACGCGGCGGCAGGGGGGAGATTCCCGCTCGCCCTCGGTCCACATCCTGCGTATAACCGGGGCCTAGACCGCAACGGAGAGAGACATGCCCGGCGACCTGTCCCCCATCGACAAGGCGAAATTCGTGGCCGCGAAGCGCGCCGTGGGGTTCATCGAAGGCGGAATGCGCGTCGGCCTCGGCACCGGCTCGACGGCGGCCTGGATGGTGCGCTGCCTTGGCGAGCGGGTCCGCAGCGAGGGGCTGAAGATCACCGGCGTGCCGACCTCGTCGCGCACGGCGGCCCTTGCCCGCGAGGAGGGGATCGAGGTGGTGACGCTGGAGGCGGCGCGCTGGCTCGACCTCACCATCGACGGCACGGACGAATTCGACGCCGAGCTCAACCTCATCAAGGGCGGCGGCGGGGCGCTCTTGCAGGAAAAGATCGTCGCCACCGCCTCCGACCAGATGATCGTGATCGCCGATGCGGCGAAGGACGTCGCCCATCTCGGTGCCTTCCCGCTGCCGATCGAGGTGATCGGTTTCGGCTGGCAGACCTCCAAGGCGCTGGTCGAGGAAATGCTGGTGTCGCTCGACGTTCTCGGGCGCGAGGTGACGCTCCGGATGAACGGCGACCGGCCCTATGTGACGGACGAGGGCAACCGCATCCTCGACCTCCATCTCGGCCGGATCGGCAATGCGCGGCAACTGGCGCTGGTGCTCAACCAGGTGCCGGGCGTGGTTGAAAACGGCCTCTTCATAGATATCTGTGACCGCGTCATCATCGGCCATGGCGACGGAGGGGTGGAGACGCGCGACATCAATACCGGCACGGTCGAGCGCGAGCGGATCGACTTCGCGGAAACCGACAACCTCTTCGCCGATCTCGGGGAGTGAGGCCAGCAAACGGGGGCCGAATGGCGTTCGACTACGATCTTTTCGTCATCGGTGGCGGTTCGGGCGGCGTGCGCGCGGCGCGGATCGCGGCGGGCGAGCATGGCGCAAGGGTGGCCTTGGCCGAGGAATACCGCATGGGCGGCACCTGCGTCATCAGGGGTTGCGTTCCGAAAAAGCTGATGGTCTTCGCCTCGTCCTATGCGGGGGCGATCGAGGATGCCCGCGCCTATGGCTGGGACGTGACCGCCGGACCCTTCGACTGGTCGGCGTTCCGCGCCAGGCTCGACGCCGAGCTCGACCGGCTGGAGCGGGCCTATCGCGGCGGGCTCGACGCGGCCGGGGTGACGGTCCACGACTGCCGCGCCACCGTCGAGGATCCCCATACCGTGCGGCTGGCCGACGGCCTGGCGGTC
>WOYI010171481.1_pt1 | contig 13749 bp, 14 predicted proteins | sample 6423411 | NCBI WGS metagenome assembly WOYI01 (sample SAMN13441803, study PRJNA592873) | oil field metagenome | biome: oil field; feature: oil-well bore; material: oil-contaminated soil; isolation source: oil-contaminated soil from oil-well borehole | place: Germany: Wietze | collected 2016-10-18 ...
CCGTCGGGATGGTAGTGGCCGCCGACTTCCGCCCAGAGCCCGATGATCGCGCCGATCGCCCACTGGCCGGCAAAAGCCGCGATGAAAACCGGCAGGTTGAGCGCGGTATTGGCGCGCCCGGCGAGGTTGCGGGGGAAGGCCTGGGCGATGACGGCATAGGGGAGGATCGAGGCGGTGCCGCTCAGGCCGAACAGGAGCCACAGCGGAATGGTGGCCACCTGCCAGTGGCCGAGGAGCAGCAGTTGCACCAGCAGGAAACTTCCCATGCCGGCGGTGGCTACGGTGCGCGGCGCCACCCCGCGCCGACTGAGCCGATCGGTCAGGGCTCCGAACCCGAGGTAACCGGCAATCATCGCCAGCGCGATCAGGAAGAGGAGATCGGCGGCGGCGGCCCGGTCGAGGCCGGCCACGTCGCGCAGCCAGGGGCCGGACCAGAGCCCCTGAATCGACAGGTAGGCCGCCTGGGCGAGAATCGCCCAGGGCGCCAGGCGCCAGTAGGCCCGGCTGGTGAAGATCGTCCGCAACCCCTGCAGCTGTTGGCGCAGGCTCTCCTGGGAACGGTGACCGCTTCCTTCCGGGACGATGAGAAAGATGGCAATCGCCGCCGCCAGTGTCAGCCCGGCCAGGAGCAGAAAGATGCCGCGCCAGTCGGTGAACGCCAGGGCCGCCTCCACCGGTGCGGTCGCGGTCAGGGCGCCGATCCCGCCGGAGACCATCTGCACGCCGTTGGCCAGCGGCAGGCGTTCCGGGGGGAACCAGGTGGAAAAGGCCTTGAAGGCCGCCATCAGGCAGGCGGAGACTCCCAAGCCGATCAGCGCCCGGCCGGTCACCAGGCCGGCCAGGCTCTCCGCCCGGGCGAAAAGCAGGGCGCCGGCGGCGGCAAAGAGGAGGAGCGCCGCTTCGACCCGGCGCGAACCGAAGCGGTCGAGGAGCAGGCCGAGGGGGAGCTGGAAGGCGGCAAAGGTCAGGAAATACGCCGAGGTCAGCAGACCGAGGCTGGCCGGCACCAGGCCGATCTCCGCCACCAGGTCGGGAGCGATGACCGCGTTGACGGTCCGGAAGACGTAGGAGAGGAAATAACCCAGGGCAAAGGGGATGAAGACGCGCAGCAGGGTGGCGGCAGTCAGGGGCACGGCAAACACTCCTCAAGCGGAAAAGTGTTTTTATTTTTACCCAAAGCCCGCGGTTTGACCAGTTAAAATCTTCCTTTCCCACAACTTCGGTTCGGCAGAATTGTTAATTAGTTTCAACCAGTAATTTGCAATTCTCCCACTAATCCGCTAGGGTTTAAATATAAACCATCGTTTTGGAAAGGAGGAACATCATGGGAGTGTTCTCGAAAATGTTCGGCAGTGAACCCCGGTATCCGGAACTGGGGCCCGACACCGAAGCGGCCGGTCGGCTGGAAGCGATCCGAAGTAACCTCGAGGAGCTGGCGAAAGACATCTCCGACCCCCTGGAGGTGATCCCGGGGGATGACGGGGCCTACGTCTTTATCGGCAAGCCGCCGAAAAAATTCGGCATCGCCTGGATCGAAGGGGATGAAGTGAAAAGCTTCAAGTCGATGATGGCCGAGCACAACGTCACGGCGCAGACCCTCAACCGGGTCTCGGACGAGCTGCGCGAGGCCTACCAACGCCATCAGGAGACCGAGCGCTTCCGGACGACCATCGGCCAGCGCGATATTGTCATAACCCCCTGCGCACCGCTGGAGCAGGAGGTGCGGCAGATCCTTGCCAGCATGCATTGAGATCTGCTGCCCGTTGCCCAAACAAAAGGGCCTGCCGTTTCGGCAGGCCCTTTTGCTTGTCGGCCCCGGGGGTTCTGCTAACCGCCCACCCCTGGGTGACGGACGGCGGCGGTCCGAGTTTCGATGGGTAGCAGCGACCTTGACCGGCCCTGCCTGCGGGAAGCGGGACAGGTTCTTGACAACCAACCGGCATAAGAATATAATTCTCTAAAAAATAGGTTTTAGAGAATGATTGATGATATTGACATACAAATTCTGAACATCCTTCAGGAGAAGGCGCGCATCCCCAACGCCGAGGTCGCCCGCCAGGTCGGCATGGCGCCGTCAGCCGTTCTGGAGCGGATCCGCAAGCTGGAAGAGCGCGGCATCATTGAAGGGTACGAGGTGCGTCTCAATCCCGAACCTTTTGGCCAGGGCCTGACCGCCTTCGTCAACGTTGCCGCGACCCGCGCCGGCAACGGCCGACTGGCCGGAGAACTGGCGGCCATCACCGGCGTGCAGGAAGTTCACCAGGTTGCGGGCGAGGATGGCTACCTGGTCAAGCTGCGGGTCGCCGGAACCAAAGCCCTCGGCCGCATCCTGCGCGATGAGCTGGCGGCGATCGAGGGGGTGCGCAGTACCCGCACCCAGATCGTTCTCAACACCGTGAAAGAAACCCGGCGCATTGATCTGGAAAATTCAACTGGCGGCGGTTAGCCCCGAACTGTCAGGACCTATCCTGAAACGATAACGCGTTAATAACCGACCAATCTTCAAGGAGAACCACCATGCCCATGTCCCCGTCCTTCAAGTCTCGCCTCTTTCCGGTGGCAAAAGAGATCGCCGCGCACTACGGCACCCCCTTCCACATCTACGACGAGGCCGGCATCCGCGCCACCGGGGAAGACCTGAAACAGGCTTTCTCCGGCATCGCCGGCTTTCAGGAATTTTACGCCGTCAAGGCACTCCCCAACCGGCAGATTCTCAAGCTGATGGCGGAGATGGGCTTCGGCTTCGACTGTTCCTCGATCCCGGAACTGGTCCTCGCCCGGGAACTCGGCGCCCGGGCCGAGCAGATCATGTTCACCTCCAACAATACCAGCGCCGAGGAGTTCGCCTTTGCCGCCAAGGATGGCGGCTGTATCCTCAACCTCGACGATATCAGCCTTATCGACAAGGTCCCGGCCCCCTTCCCGGAGCTGATCTGCTTCCGCTACAACCCGGGGCCGCGGCGCACCGGCAACATCATCATCGGCAACCCGGTGGAAGCCAAATACGGTGTCACCCACGAACAGGTGGTGGAGGCCTACCGCCTCGCCAAGGCCCGCGGCGCGAAACGCTTCGGCCTGCACACCATGGTCGCCTCCAACGAGCGTGACTACACCTACATGGTGGAGACGGCGCGGATGGTCCTGACCATCGCCGAGGAGGTCGAGACCGCCCTCGGCATCCGTTTCGAGTTCGTCAACATCGGCGGCGGCTTTGGCATCCCCTACAAGCCCGAGGACAACCCTCTCGACCTCCGCACGATGGCCCGCGAAATCACCGCCATGTTCGCCTCCTTTGCCAACAAGCACGGCTACGTGCCGAAGATGTACATGGAGAGCGGCCGCTACATGACCGGTCCCCATGGCGCCCTGGTGGTCACCGCCATCAACCACAAGGAGATCTACCGCAACTACATCGGCGTCGACGCCTGCATGTCCGCCCTGATGCGTCCGGCCCTCTACGGCTCCTACCACCACATCGACGTTATCGGCAAGGAGGACGCGCCCAAAACCGAGACTTACGACGTGGTCGGGTCCCTCTGCGAGAACAACGACAAGTTCGCCATTGAACGGCCGTTGCCGAAAATTGCAGAGGGTGATCTGCTGGTGATCCACGACACCGGCGCCCATGGCCATGCCATGGGCTTCCAGTACAACGGTCGGCTGCGGCCGAAGGAACTGCTGCTGCGCGCCAATGGCAGCGTGGAGCTGATCCGTCGCGCCGAGACCCTGGACGACTACTTCGCCACCTACAACTTCGCCCCCGACGCTTTCCGCCCCGGCGCCTAAGCCATCCTTTCAGGACCTTGAACGCAACGAGACCGCAGGGCTTTCCCTGCGGTCTCGTTGCGTTTCTGCCATGCAGGAAAGCTAGAGGAGCGCGTCGATGGCGGCGAAGTCGAGTTCCGATTCGGCGAGATGCTCGATCAGCTCGATCTTCTCGATGTCTTCGGCGGTGATCTTGGAGACGTCGTCCTTGATGATGGTGAAGGCGGCGGCGTTGGTGATCTCGGTGCGAATGTAGGGAACACGGCTGTCGTCGAGAATCTTCTGGGTAATCTTCGACACCGGCTGCAGCCCGGGGACGACCAGCCCGGCGATCCGCTGATAATACTCGGGCAGATGGTAGAGGGAAGAGAGGGTCACCAGCAGTTCATCGCGGGTGCTGTTGACCAGCAGCAGCGCGGAGTCGTCGAGCAGGTCGATGACCCGCTGCGAAGAGGCGGTGGCGAGCTGCACGTGGTGGATGATGCGGGTGCCGTCACCGAAATCGCCGCGCAAGGGCCGCTCGAGAATCTTGGCAATCCGCCCCAGGGTCGGGTTGGCCAGGATCGGCGAGTAGTTGAAGCCGCCGAAGATCGGGAACTCGGCGCCGGCAAAGGCCTGATTGAGATAATGGAGGGTGGCGATACGCTTCTCCGGAATGATCTTGTTGGCCATCACCAGCTTGACCGCCACCCCCTGCTGCCGGAACATGGCGAGGTTGAGGCTCACCGCGTCGATGGCGTTGCCGACGCCGCCGCCGCAGATGATCATCACCGGCGCGTCGAGCAGTTGGGCGATGCGGGCATTGGAAAGGCCGATCACCGATCCGACGCCGCTGTGGCCCGACCCCTCGATCACCAGGAAGTCGTATTTTTCATCGAGAATACGGCCGGCTTTGACGATGCGATCCTCCAGCTCCTGCCGCGAAAGCTCGCCGTCCAGGACCTTCTTGGTCATGCCCGGATGGAGCACCAGCGGCGACATCGAGCCGATATCCTCCTGCAGGCCGAAGACTTCGGCCATGACGGCGGCATCCTTGTCGACCACCAGGTCGCCATAGGCAACCGGTTTCGGCCCGAGCGGCTTGATGAATCCGACCCGGTCGTAGACCTTGCGGGCCAGGTGCACCAGGGACAGGCTGGTGGTGGTCTTGCCACTGTTCTGACCGGTCGCGGCAATAAAAACCTTGCGTGCCATCGCTATCCTCTTGGTTCGCTGTTTCGGCAGGGCGTCAGCGCCTCCCTGCCCGCTGCCACCTTCGCACAAAACCAACATTCCGGCAACGCCAAAATGCCGTAAACACTTGACATAGCTCTTTTATCCCGGCAGCAGGGTCACGTTTTGAAACACCGCAAGATAATGGCACAGGCTTCCGCCGACGACAAACAGGTGCCAGATGGCATGGTGGTAGGGGATTCGCTTGAAGGCATAAAAGAGCAGGCCGCCGGTGTAGAGCACCCCCCCGGCCAGCAGCAACCAGAGCACCGGCTTTGCAATATAGAGCAGCGCCGGCTCCACGGCGAAGACCAGCAGCCAGCCCATTGCGACATAAAGCAGCGGCGCAACGACGCGGAAGCGGTAAACAAAAAATATCTTGAAGACAATCCCGCCCAGGGCAACGCCCCAGACTACCCCGAAGAGCCACCAGCCGCCATGCTCCCGCAGATTGACCAGGATAAAAGGGGTGTAGCTGCCGGCGATGAGCAGATAGATCGTGGCATGGTCGAGGATCTTGAACAGGGTGTGGAAGCGGCTCTTCTTGAACTGGTGATAAAGGGTAAAGGCGAGATAGGAAAGGACCAGGGTGGCGCCATAGATCGAAACGCTGACCACCTGCCAGACGCTGCCGTGGCGGCTGGCATGAACGACAACCAGGGGGAGCCCCGCCAGGGAGAGGAGGAGCCCCAGAGCGGAGGAAACGGTATTGAGGCAGCCTTCCCGGGGCAAAAGATCCTGATCAAAATCATCCGACACCGGGCTCTTCTCCTTGGTCGTTGCACCGGGGCCACAAGAAAAAGGACGCCCACAACAGGCGTCCGGAAAATTCCTGGAATCTGGCGGCCGGGACCGGTTCGCCTGCCGCACAGGGCGACAGGGCGGGCGCAAATACTTCTTTAGTGAACCTGCTTGTCGCCGGATTTGCCGGCGCCCCCTTCGATGAGAACCTTGCGACCGGTGACGCTCTTTTCCGTCATCGGCATGGTGATCATCAGGACTCCGTTGTCGAAACGAGCCTGCACCTTCTCCGCATCGGCACCCTCGGGCAGGGTCAGCCGCCGCAGGAAGGAGCCATAACTCGATTCCCGAATCAGGAAATCCTGCTCCTTCGTTTCCTTGTTCCGCTTGCGCTCTCCACTCAGGGTCAGGACGTTCCCATCGATGTGCACATCCAGATCCTCGCGGGCGATGCCCGGAAGCTCCACCTCGACGTGATAAACCTTGTCCTTCACAAAAGCATCGAGCCGCGGCGACACCATCATTCCGGTCCCCTGTTCGGGTTCCTCGAGGGGACCGAAACTCCTGCGAAACAGGGAATCGATCTCCTTGTGCAACGAACTCAAGTCGCGGAAAGGATCCCAACGTATTGGCAACATGGCTGTCACCTCCTTCGTTGTCTGAACCATCCCGGTAGCCAGAAAATAAGCCTGCTTCTGTTTACTTCTATCCCCTCCGCCGGCGTTGTCAAGCAGGATCCGGTTCAGCTCGTGCTCCCCCGGGAAAAGACCCTTTCCAGGGGACGGAGGCGCGGCAGATCCGCCCAGCGCTCGGGCCCGATCGTTTCATCCGGGAGATGAACGGCGGCAATCTCGGCCCTGAGCAGGACGGTTCCGGAACGGGTAAGCAAGGCGCCGTTGCGGCATTCGAAGCGAAGCGGACAGCCGGTCACCAGGGGGGCCCCGGCAACCGGGCCGGGACCGACCTCAAGCCCGGCCTCGGCCAGGATCCTGCTGTCGGCACCGGTCAGCAGGGCCGGCAGCCAGGGGGGGACGAGGAGCCCCGGCGGCGGCAGGCTGACCCCAAGCAGCAACAGGGAACCAGGCCCAAGGCGGCCGGCGGCGCTCGCACCGAAGCCAATGGTGAGCGATGGGCGGGAGGAGCAGACCAGGCCGACCCACTCGCTGCTCCAGACCCGGACACTGCCGGTTGCGCCGGGGATGGTCACCAGCGGGACGGAGAAGGGTAACGCGCTGTCAAGGGACTCGCTTAGCGGTCGTTGCAACAGGCTGGCCTCCCTGCGGAATGTTGCGACTTCAGTTCAAGTTAACCCGGTCTTCGGTCGCCGTGCAACCAAAGTCGGCGCCCACTTCTCCTGTCGGCATTAATTCTTGACAGGCGGGATAAGGTTCGTTGATGATTGAAGCTCACCATTCCCAAGGAGTGCCTGCATGAAACTTTCCACAAAAAGTCGCTACGGGTTGCGGGCTTTATTTGACATGGCTTACCACGCGGGCGACCTGCCGGCGCAGATCAAGGACATTTCCCGGCGCCAGGCGATCTCGCCGCGCTACCTTGAGCAGATATTCCAGGACCTGAAAAAGGCCGGTCTGCTGAAAAGCCGCCGCGGTCCCCAGGGCGGCTACACCCTGGCCCGGAAGCCCGCCGAGATTACCGTCAAGGATATCGTCCTCGCGGCCGAGGACAAGGTGGTCCTGGTCGACTGCACCGAAGACCGCGAGGGGTGCCAGCCCCGCTGCGAATTCGACAATCACTGCGTCACCCAGAAGATCTGGCGGGAAGCCACCAGGCGCCTGCTCGACTATTTCGCCGCGGTCACCCTCGATGACCTCTGCAAGGACGCCCGGGAGATGGGCGTCGAGAAGGAGGTCGACCACCGCTTCATGTACTATATCTGAGCCTTCTGCTGCCGGACCGGACCCCGCTGGCCGCGGGAGCCCGCCGGGAACCCTTTGCCACGGAGCTCTCATTGCCACTCGACCAGAAGTTCAATCGCCTGAAAGAGATCCTTGCCGCCATGGACTCAGCCCTGGTCGCCTTTTCCGGCGGGGTCGACTCGACCTTCCTGTTGCGCGTCGCCCGCGACACCCTCGGTCCGGAAAAGGTCCTCGCCCTGACCGCCACTTCGCCGACCTATCCCCAGAGCGAACTGGAAGAGAGCAAGGCCCTGGCCCAATCGATGGGGGTGCGCCAGCTGCTGGTCGAAAGCAACGAACTCAAAATTCCCGGTTTTGCCGAGAATGACCGGCAGCGCTGCTATTACTGCAAACTGGAGCTGTTCAGCGTCTGCCGCGCCAAGGCGGTCGAACTCGGCTACCAGGAGATCCTGGATGGCTCCAACAGTGACGACCTGCACGATTTCCGCCCCGGGCGCAAGGCGGTGGAAGAGTTGCAGGTGCGCTCTCCCCTCCTGGAGGCCGGCCTCGACAAGAACGAGATCCGCTACCTCAGCCGCGAACTCGGCCTGACCACCTGGTACAAGCAGCCCTTTGCCTGCCTCTCCTCCCGTTTTCCCTACGGCACGGCGATCACCCCCGAGCGCCTGGCCCAGGTCGATCGCTGCGAAACCTTCCTGCGCCACCACAGGTTCCGCAACTACCGGGTTCGCTACCACGGGGATACGGCACGGATCGAAGTGGCCGCGGAAGAGATTTCCCGCCTGCTCGAAGGGAAGTTGCGCGAAGCACTGGTCGAGGAGTTCAAGGCCGCGGGCTTCACCTACGTCGCCCTCGATCTTGAAGGATATCGCACCGGCAGCATGAACGAAATCACCCCCTGACCCCTCCGGGAGGCTCCATGCAACGCAACAGCGCCCTGCTCGCCGTCTGTTTCTGTGCCGGACTGCTTGGCGGCCTCGCCAACAGCCTCGCCCTCTGGCTGGCCGACCGCTGGGGGTTGACCGCCCTCGCCGGAGTGCAGATCCTGCCACAGCTGACCCCCGAATGGCTCTACCCGCGGCTGGTCTGGGGCGGGCTCTGGGGGCTCCTCTTCTACTTCACCGTGGCGCGCCCCCGCTTTCGGCGCCACTGGGTGCGTAAAGGACTCTGGCTCAGCCTGCTGCCGACCCTGGCCCAGCTCTTCATCGTCTTCCCCTACCAGACCCCCTACGGGCCGCTGGGGATCGGCCTCGGCACCCTGACCCCCCTCTTCGTCCTGCTCGCCAACTTTGTCTGGGGATTCTTTACCGGTCTCTTTACCCGCGCCCTCTGGGGCCGGGGGTGATTTCCCGCCGGCTTTCCGCCCTCTCTCTCCTCCTGCTGGTCCTGCCGCTCCTCGCCGGCAGCCTGCCGGCCCTGGCGATCAGCCCGCCCCTGGCCGGGGAAGTGACCTGGATCTACGATGGCGACACCCTTGAAATCGAGGGGGCCGGCAAGGTGCGTTTACTGGGAATCGACGCGCCTGAGCACGAGAACTCCCCGCGGGACCGTTATTATCAGCGCTGGAAGATTCCGCCGACCAGGCTGCGGGCCATCGCCGCAGAGGCCCGCCGCTTTCTGATCCAGGAGGTCAAGGGGAAGCGGGTCACCCTGACCTTCGACCAGGTTCCCCGCGACAAGTACGACCGGCTTCTCGTCTACCTTCAACTCCCCGATGGCCGGCTCCTCAACCAGGTGCTGCTGGAGCGGGGCTACGCCAGCGTCTTTCGCAAGTTCGACTTTACCCGCCAGAACGACTTCCTGCGCAGCGAGGAACGGGCCAGGAAAGCCGGCATCGGCCTCTGGCGCCAGCCCTGACTCCCCCGCCACCAGCTGGAGCTTCACCCCGTCTCCGCCAATTCCTCCCGGACCTGGTTGAGGGTGCCACCGGCCAGCAGGTTGCGCCGCTGGCGCGGCGAGACCTGCAGCAGGGTGGTGACGATCCGGTCGCCGATCCGCACTGGAATCTCTTCTGCCCCCTCCTCGAGCAGCCCGTGAATCCCCTTGAAGACGACCTTGGCGCCCGCCTCGATCGCGGCATAATCCTCCGGATTCTTGAAGGTCAGTGGCAGGATGCCGAAGTTACAGAGATTGGCGTGATGAATCCGGGCGAAGCTCTTGACGATCTTGGCCCGGACCCCGAGGTAGCGCGGGGCGAGGGCGGCGTGTTCGCGGCTCGACCCCTGACCGTAGTTCCCGCCGCCGATCACCACCGCGTTGCCAAGGTCCCGGCAGCGGCGGTGGAATTCGGGATCGATCTGGTAGAAGACATATTCGCTGATCGCTTCGATGTTGGAGCGGAGCGGCAGGACCTTGCTGCCGGCCGGCATGATGCTGTCGGTGGAGATATTATCGCCGACCTTGAGCACGACTGAGGCCTCCAGGTTTTCCGGCAGCGCCTCGAAATCGGGAAAAGGCTTGATGTTCGGTCCCCGTATCACTTCGGTTCGTCGTCCCTCGGCACTGGGAGCGGTCAGCGACGAGGTATCGACGATGAACCGCTCCGGGTCGCTGACGCGCGGGTAGGCCATCTCCTGCCCCATCTCCCGGGGGTCCGTGATCACGCCGCGCAGGGCCGAAACGGTCGCGGTCTCGGGCGAGCAGAGGTAGACCTGGTCGTCCTTGGTGCCGGAACGCCCCGGGAAGTTGCGCGGGAAGGTCCGCAGGCTGACCTGCCCGGTTCCCGGCGCCTGCCCCATGCCGATGCAGCCGAGGCATCCCGACTGGTGAATCCGGGTACCGGCCAGCAAGAGCGGCATCACGCCGCCCTGCTCGGCGACATTTTCGAGCACCTGGCGGCTCCCCGGATTGACGTGGAAAGAGAGCTCGGCGGCGGCATGCCGGTCCGCCATGATGCGCGCGGCTGTCAGGATGTCGCGAAAGCTGCCATTGACGCTGGAACCGACGATCACCTGGTCGACCGGGGTACCGGCGACCTCGCTGACCCGCTTGATGTTCCCCGGCGAGGTCGGGCAGGCGATCAGCGGCTCGAGGGTGGAAAGATCGATTTCATCCTCCTCGTCGTAGCTGCAGCCGGGGTCGGCGGCCAGCTCCTGCCAGTCCTCGCCCCGCCCCTGCGCCACCAGCCACTGCCGGGTGCGCTCGTCCGAAGGGAAGACGGTCGAGGTGGCACCGAGTTCGGTCCCCATGTTGCCGATGGTCATGCGGTCGGTGGCGGAGAGGGTTTTCACCCCCGGCCCGAAATATTCGACCACCTTGCCGACGCACCCCTTGACGTCGTAGCGGCGCAGCATCTCGAGAATCACATCCTTGGCGCTGACCCAGTCGGGGAGGACCCCGGTCAGCTTGACGCCAAGGACCCGCGGGCAGGGGAAGGAATAGGGCCGCCCCGCCATTGCCAGGGCGACATCCATGCCGCCGGCGCCGATCGCCAGCATCGACACCCCGGCGGCGCCGGGGGTGTGGCTGTCGGCGCCGATCATGGTCAGGCCGGGTCGGCCGAAACGCTCCATGTGGACGATATGGGAGATGCCGTTCCCCGGCTGGGAGTAGTGCAGGCCGTAATGGGCGCAGGCGGTGCGCAGGTACTTGTGATCGTCGGCGTTCTTGAAATCGGTCTGCAGCAGGTTGTGATCGACGTACTGGGCGGCGAGGTCGACCTTGATCCGGTCGAGACCGAGGGCCTCGAATTCGAGCATCGCCATGGTTCCGGTGGCGTCCTGCAGCAGGGTATGGTCGATCGTGATGGCGATCTCCGCGCCCGGAACCAGATCGCCCTCCACCAGGTGCGCCTTGAGAATTTTTCGGGTCAGGTTGCTGGCCATGGGGACTTCTCCTTTCAACCGCACCCCCGCCCTCCTGGTCCTTCCCACTGGGTGCAACCGCGTTAATGTTTGACCGGCTTCGGGATCACCGGATCGCCGAGTTCTCCCTGACGCAGGTCATCGTAGCGTCCGAAGTTGTGAAATTCGTCGAGGTTGCTGAACTCACCCCATTCGAGGGAATCGGTCGGCGCGTTGACAAAGTCGTAGAGCTGTTCCAGCTCTTCCAGTTCCTGGCGATCGAGGGACAGGACCCGCAACAGGGCCCGGCGCAAACGGGGATCACCGGTCCGGCCCAGAACCTGCCGGTACTGCTGGACGATCTCCCGTTCGGCGTTGATGGCCAGCAGGTAGGCGTCCAGATCATTGTTGAATGCCAGTTGCGCCTCCCGCTGCCGCAATTTTTCAAAAATATTGACCGCCCGCCCGAGCAGGTCGCTCGCCTCCTTTTTCAGGCCACCGGACTGCTCCTGCATCCGCAGCAGCCGATCGAGCAGCCGCTGCTGGTCACCGGCGAGGAGCTGAAAAATCTTTCGCACGCCGTCCCGGTCAGTCCGGGCGGCCATTTCAGCATAGAAATCGAGCCCGCTCTGCTCAAGGTGCCGGGCAAAATCGAGTATGGTCATGATCATCTCCTGTTCGGGTTATCCTCCCTTTTCAATCCGCCGGCCCCCTTGGCTTGCACCACCTCCGGCCCGGCGCTTTTGACCACCGCCATGGTGGCTTATTGCATTATAACCCCCACGGTCATCTTTTCGCCATGCCTGGCGCATAACGACAAACGGGCCGCCCGGCAATCGCCGGGCGGCCCGAAGAAATGGGGCGGCAACCGATTTATTTCATCAGCTTCTGCAGCACGTAGTTGAGAATACCGCCGTTGACGTAGTAGCTGATTTCATTGGCCGTATCGATCCGCACCAGGAGCTCGACCTCCTCCCGGCTGCCGTCGGCGCGGTGAATGCGGGCCGTCAAGGTCTGGCCGGGGCGCAATTTTTCGCCGCCGCCGAGCAGGTCGATCACTTCACTGCCGTCGAGCTTGAGACTCTTGCGGTTGACGCCACCTGTGAACTGCAGCGGCAGCACGCCCATGCCGACCAGGTTGGAACGATGGATGCGTTCGTAGCTCTCGGCAATCACCGCCTTCACTCCGAGCAGCAGGGTCCCTTTGGCGGCCCAGTCGCGGCTCGAACCGGTGCCATACTCCTTGCCGGCGACAATCACCAGCGGCACCCCCTCCTCGGCATAGCGCATGGCGGCATCGAAGATGGTGGTTGCCGTGCCGTCCGGGAGGTGGCGGGTGAAGCCCCCCTCCTTGCCGTTCGCCATCTCGTTCTTCAGACGGATATTGGCGAAGGTGCCGCGCATCATCACCTCGTGGTTGCCACGCCGCGACCCGTAGGAATTGAAATCGGCGGGGCTGATATTGCGCTCCTGCAGGTATTTCCCGGCGGGGCTGTCCGGCCGAATCGAGCCGGCCGGCGAAATATGGTCGGTGGTGATCGAGTCCCCCAGCAGGGCCAGGATGCGCGCCTGCCGGATTGTCGGCACCTGCGCCGGGGCGGGCTTGCTCAACTCGAAAAAGGAGGGCTCCTTGACGTAGGTCGAGGCGTCGTCCCAGGCGTAGGTCTCCCCCTCCGGAACCGGCAGCTCGCGCCAGCTCGGCTCGCCGTGGAAGACATCGGCGTACTTGGCGCGGAACATCTCGGCGGAGACACTCTTGACCAGTTCGGCAATCTCGGTGCCCGTCGGCCAGATATCCTGCAGATAGACCGGCTGACCATTCTTGCCGGTGCCGAGCGGCTCGGTGGCGAGGTCGATACGGGTGGTGCCGGCCAGAGCATAGGCGACCACCAGCGGCGGTGAGGCGAGCCAGGAGAGCTTGACCTGGGGATGGATCCGCCCCTCGAAGTTGCGGTTGCCGGAGAGGACGGCGCTGACCGTCAGCTTGCCGGTGTCGACCGCTTCGGCGATCGGACCGGTCAAGGGCCCCGAGTTGCCGATACAGGTGGTGCAGCCGTAGCCGACCAGGTTGAACCCGATCTGGTCCAGATAGTGCTGCAGGCCGCTCTTCACCAGGTAGTCGGTGACCACCTTGGAGCCGGGGGCGAGGGAGGTCTTCACCCAGGGTTTCTGGCTCAGGCCGAGTTCGACCGCCTTCCTGGCGAGCAGACCGGCGCCCATCATCACCGCCGGGTTGGAGGTGTTGGTGCAGGAGGTGATGGCGGCGATCACCACGTCCCCCTGGCTGATGCTGAAATCACTCCCCGGCACCGGGGCCGACTTCCCTTCTTCACCGGCCTGGAAGGCCGCCTAGGTCGCCTGCCGCAGCCGGT
>WOYI010676133.1_pt1 | contig 13748 bp, 12 predicted proteins | sample 6423411 | NCBI WGS metagenome assembly WOYI01 (sample SAMN13441803, study PRJNA592873) | oil field metagenome | biome: oil field; feature: oil-well bore; material: oil-contaminated soil; isolation source: oil-contaminated soil from oil-well borehole | place: Germany: Wietze | collected 2016-10-18 ...
CACGACCCTCGCCGACACAGCCGTCATGAGCGTGATCAGCGCGCAGGTGCGCTAGACGTGAAGCTGAAGATGACCTCGACCTCGACCGGGCTGTCGAGTGGGAGGACGGAAACGCCGACGGCCGAGCGTGCGTGACGCCCAGGCTCGCCGAAGATCTCGCCGAGCACCTCGCTCGCGCCGTTGACGACGCCGGGCTGGCCGCTGAATTCGGGAACGGATGCCACGAATCCGACGAGCTTGACGACGCCGGTGAGCCGGTCCACACCGCCGACCGCCGCGGCGGCTGCCGCGACGGCGTTCAGCGCGCACTGGCGCGCGTAGGCGTGCGCGTCGGCGGCGGGGACGAGCCCATGACCGTCGCCGACCTTTCCGGTCGCGGGGAGTGCGCCTGACACCATCGGCAGCTGTCCTGCCGTGAACACCAGGTCGCCGTGCGCCTTCGCCGGCACGTACGCGGCAACCGGCGGGACGACCGCCGGCAGGTCGATGCCGAGTTCGGCCAGCCGGGCGGAGACGCTCATGTCTGCGGCTCCTCGAACTGCTGCGCGGCCTGAGCTGCGGCATCCAGCCCCGCATTGGCGGAGCCTCCCCCGGAGGGACGCTTGAGGTACGCGACGAGGCCGCCCTCAGGGCCGGGCACGACCTGCACGAGCTCCCAGCCCTGCTTGCCCCAGTTGTTCAGAATTGCCGCTGTGTTGTGGATGAGCAGTGGAGTGGTGAGGTACTCCCACGTGGTCATGGAGTCTCCGAAATGTCGGGTGCGGGTGCGGGCGCAACGCTGTCAGAAGGCGCGCCCGTAAAGGGTTCGCCCAGGTAGCTCCCTTACGATCAAGCCTATGCCTGATAAGAAACGGACGGCTAGCGGTGTGTTCGGAGGCCTCCTCGGCTTGATCGGACTCAGTGCTGCTGCGGGTGTCTTGATCACCGCGACCGTCACCCCTGCGATCGCCCTCACAGGTGCCGCCGCGACGAGTGCGATCACGATGTTCGACAACCTGCCCAGCGTGCTCGACATCGACAAGCTCATGCTTCCGACGACGATCTACGCGAAGGATGCCAACACCGGCACGGATATCGAACTGGCCACGTTCTACGACCAGAATCGCGCACCGGTCAACTTCGACGAAGTCAATCCGGTCGTCTACGACGCCATCCTCTCCAGCGAGGACCCTCGCTTCTATCAGCACGGCGGCGTCGACCTCATCGGAACGTCGCGCGCGCTCCTGCAGAACGTTCAGGGCAGCGGAGAGACGCAGGGTGGATCCTCCATCAGCCAGCAGTACGTCAAGAACGTGCTCATCCAGCGCTGCGAGCGAGATGCGGTCGCCACGGACGAGTTGACCGAAGCCGAGGTGCTGGCCAATTGCTGGACCGAGGCGACGACCGCGAGCGGGAATGACGGCATCGAGCGCAAACTGCAGGAGATGCGATACGCGATCGCCCTGGAACAGAAGTATTCCAAGAACGACATTCTTCTGGGCTACCTCAACATCTCCAACTTCGGCGGCCGCACATACGGCATCGAGGCCGCGGCAAAGTACTACTTCGGCGTGTCCGCCAAAGATCTGTCCGTCTCGCAGGCGGCGACGCTGGCCGGCGTCGTGCAGAACCCGAACACGTACCGCATCGACCAGCCAAGCGGATCGATCTTCGACGGCGACGGAGTCGCCTACAACAAGGCTCCCGACGGACTGATCGACGACGTGCGGCCCGGGCAGCTCGCCGCGCTGGACACGCTGCTCTCGGACGGCACAATCACGCAGGAGCAGTACCTTGCTGCGGCCGATGGGTACACGTCCACCAAGGGCCGTCAGCTGTACGTCCTCAGCCGCATGTTCGACGACGGCAAGATCACGCGCGATCAGTACGTCGCTGCGGCCATCGAGCCCATCGCGCCCGTGATCACTCCCGCAACGACAGGCTGCACGACCGCAGGTGGTTCTGCGTACTTCTGCCAGTACGTGCGCGACATCATCGAGAACGATCCGGCGTTCGGGGCGCTGCCCGAAGAGCGGGAGAGGGCCCTCAAGCGCGGCGGCCTCAGCATCTACACGACGCTCGACCTCCGGGTTCAGCTGGCCGCCGAGGCCGCGATGGTCGAGAACGTGCCGTCATCCGTGGACTTCATGAAACTCGGGTCGACGATCGTGAGCATCGAGTCCACGAGCGGTCGCATCCTCGCCATCGCGCAGAACACGCAGTTCAGCGAAGACGCGGCGGCGGCGGCGGATCCGAACAAGAGCGCTCTCGTGTTCGCCGGTGACTCCACCTACGGATCTTCGGGTGGATTCAACCCCGGATCGACGTTCAAGCTGTTCACCCTCATCGACTGGCTCGAGAAGGGCCACTCTGTCAATGAGATCCTGAACGGTCAGGTTCGCGTCATCAAGCGCTTGACGAACTCGTGCGAGGGAGATTGGGTCAACACGGAGGGCACGCGGGTCGGTAACTTCGGCGGCGGCGGGGGCTACACCGGCACTCCGATGCAGTTCACCGCGCAGTCGCTGAACTCCGGCTTCTTCGCGATGGCCGAGCAGCTCGACCTGTGCGACATCGAGAAAGTCGCCACCAAGATGGGCGTGACCAACGCGAGAAGCGGCCAACCGGTCGACGTGGACACCCAGTTCTCCATCATCGGCTCGAGCAACGTCTCTCCGATCGCCATGGCAGGCGCCTACGCCACGGTCGCGAACAACGGCATCTACTGCCAGCCCAAGGCGATCGACCGGGTCGTCGACTCGGACGGGGTCGAAATGACGCCGCCCGCACGCGCGTGCACTCAGGTGATCGACCCGACGGTCGCCGCGACGGCTGCCTACGCCCTCGAGGGCGTCATGCAGCGCGGCGGGACCGGCTCGCAGGCCAACCCCTACGATGGGACTCCTCTGATCGGCAAGACCGGCACGCACGAGACCTACCACACCTGGATGATCGAGTCGAGCACGAAAGTGACGACCGCGGCCTGGGTCGGCAACTACGACGGTTTGAACGACGTCTTCGATCCTTTCGGCGGCCTGCGGTACATCCTCGCCCGGCAGACGCAGGAGGCGGCGAACGCCGCGTACGGCGGTGACGCGTTCCCCGAGCCGGACTCGAACCTGACCCGCGTGGTCCTGCGCGATCTGCCCAGCGTGATCGGCATGAGCGTAGACCAGGCCACCGCGACTCTCGATGCGGCCGGCTTCAGCGTGAACGTCGGAGATCCAGTCGATTCCGCCGAGGCCGCAGGCATCGTAGCGGCGCAGAACCCCGCCGCCGGTCGGGTGGGCGGCGGAACCGTCGTGACGATCAACCCCAGCAACGGGCAGGGCATCGCGGTGCCCGACGTCAACGGCAAGCAGCTCGACAAGGCGATCAGCGACTTGCGCGGCGCCGGCTTCGGAAACGTCCAGCCGGGCACCTGCACCGAAGACGAGGCCGCGGGAGTCCAGGGGAAGGCGACGGGGACCAGCCCCGGGGCCGGAACCGTCGTGAACCGCAATTCGGCCATCACGGTGAACTACAGCCGCATGAAGTGCACGTAGTGCAGAACCCGTACGCCAAGACCGCCCTCACGGCTCTCGGAGCCGTGGGGGCGGTCGGCGCGAGCGCCGCGATCTGGGGCATCGGCATCGAGCGCTACCTGTTCACGGTCCGTGAGCACGAGGTCCGCATCCTGCCGGACGGTTCCGCGCCAGTGCGCCTCCTGCACCTCTCTGACGCCCACATGGCGCCGTGGCAGCACCGCAAGCAGCGCTGGATGGCCGCGCTCGCGGAGAACTGGCAACCGGACCTCGTCGTGAACACCGGCGACAATCTGGGGCATGAGGACGGCCTGCGGGCTCTGCGTGCCGCCCTGGATCCGCTGCGCGGCATCCCGGGTGTCTTCGTCCACGGTTCGAACGACCACGCCGCCCCGACGCCGCGCAACCCGCTCCTGTACCTCACCGGTCCGTCCAAAGTGAAGGTCGCCGGCGAACCGCTGAACACCCAGGCTCTCGACGGCTATCTCACAGACGATCTCGGCTGGCTGAACCTCAACAACGCGGTCGGCTCGCTCGAACTGCCCGGTATGCGGATCGACGCGTTCGGAGTCAGCGACGCGCACCGAGGATGGGACGAGCTCGACATTCTTGCAGACCTCGTCGAGCAGCTCCAGGCCGATGTGGCTCCCGCGACGGCGACCCTGGGGGTCACGCACGCGCCCTACCGCCGCGTGCTCGACACGTTCATCGATCTCGGCGCCGACCTGATCCTCGGCGGCCACACGCACGGCGGTCAGGTGCGCATCCCCGGCTTCGGCGCCCTCGTCGCGAATTGCGACATCCCGCTGGATCAGGCCCGTGGGCTGAGCGAGTGGACGCATGCAGGCCGCACCGCGCCGCTGAACGTGAGTGCCGGCATCGGGCACTCGATCTACGCACCGGTCCGGTTCGCCTGCCGGCCCGAGGTCTCGCTCATCACCCTCCTCCCCCGCCTCTAGCGCAGGGCTCCTGCACAGAGCGTCACGTCCGGCCCGTCTCCACAAGTCACGGACGGCGGCTCGGAGCGGCGGCACGCGGCGGGCACGATCGAAGCGAATCCGATCGGAGAGCCCATGACCACGAACTTGCCCGCCCGCTCCGGATCCCGGCGAAATGCCCGGCTGCTGGCCGCCCTGCTCACGGCGCTGATCGTCACGTGCTGGAGTGCGGTGGTCGCCGCGCCACCTGTGCACGCGGCGACGGAGGGCACCGGCTTCGGCACGTGGGCTCCCATCTCGCCATACGGATGGCATGGGTCCATGCTGGTGGACGGGGTGCACACCTACTGCATCCTGCCCGGCGCGCCCGCGCCGACCGGTCGGAGCGTCGACCAGGGAGTGAGCGGCACGGCCGCAGGTCTGTCTGCGCAACAGCTCACCGGGATCAATCTGCTCGTCACGAAGTACGGACAGACCTCCGACCCAGCGCAGGCCGCGGCGGTGGGGTGGGCGGTGAAAGCGATCGCGAACTGGAACGAGACCCTGCATCACTTCGGGTATCGGGGCGATTCGCTGGCCGGCGCGATCCACTGGACGTTCTCGGCCCTCGCGCCCGCGCACAGCGCGGAGGTCCAGAGATTGGCCGTCGCCTACTACGACGAGGCCCGGGCGGTGCCGCCAGGTGCCGCCGGTGCGTCCGGCACACTCGTGTTCACGACGGATGCCGAAGGCCCGGCGCGCGGAAGCGTTCGAGTCGAGGCCTCGACGACCGCCGCGGCGGGCACGCTCACGCTCACGGGCGCGACCTTCGCCGCCACGGGAACACCGACGCTCGCAGACGCCGCGCCGGGCGTCGAGTACCCGATCATCACGACACCGCCCGAGGCCGGACGTCCCTACTCGGTCAGCGGTACCGGGCACTTCCGGCTCACCGCCGTGGCCGCCGTACGCCACTTCACCACTCCGGACGGTCAGGACACCGCCGGCCCGGCGGGCGATGTCGGCTTCGACGTGGCGGGGGCGGATGCCGTACCCCGGGTGCCCGTCTTCGCGCCCACCATCGCCACGCAGGTCCCGTCGGCCTACGTGAGCGGCGGTGGCTTCGTCGACGATGTCGTCTTCGGAGGAGCGATCCAGGACTGGCCGCGTGCGGCCGACGGCACCTACGTGTCCGTGACGGCGACCGCCGAGGTCTACCGCACCGACGCGAAGCCCGTGCTGAGCGATGGGGGCGTGCCCGAGGCTGCGGCATTGGTCGGGTCGCTGGGCGTCGCCACCGATCCCAGGACCGGCCCCACCGCCCCCTATCGGGTCACGTCGGTGTGGGAGCTCACCCGACCAGGCTTCTACACCGCGGTGTGGAGCATCCGCGCGGCCTCCCAGCCGGCAGACGTCGCGGCGGCCCTGCCGCCGGCGTACGTCTGGACCGAGCCCTTCGGCGAGCCTTCGCAGGTGAGCCTGTTCGCCGAGGTGTCGTCCCTCGCAGAGGCGACGGCTGAGGTCGGCGCCACGATGAGCGACAAGATCGTCGTGGCGGGCCCCCTCCCGCCCGGGGGCCTCACGGTCACGTCCTCGGTGCACCGCGCCGAGGACGGCGTGGAGCCGAGTGAAGCGTGCACCGAACAGTCGCACGTGTGGACCAGCGAGCCGCACGAGATGCTCGTGCCGGGAGACCACGTGGTTACGGCGCCGGCGGCGACCGAGCCCGGAACCTACTACTGGCAGGAACGCGCGGTCGACGCCGCGGGGACCCTCGTGCACCTCGGCGAATGCGGCGTCCCGCACGAGACGACGCTCGTGGTCGTTCCCGCTGCGGAGGATTCCCCGGCGCCATCCGCGCTGGCCGCCACGGGAGGGTCTGCACCTCGACCGAGAGCCATCGCCGGGTCGGCGATCGCGATGCTCACCGCCGGGGTGACCCTCGTCGGCCTCTCACGACGGCGCCGGTCGGCGCGTACGCGCCCGGCCCGGTGAGGCGACCGCGGATTCGGAGCATCGTTCGCTTCGGGGTAGACTCGTGTGGTTGCCACGGGGTGTGGCGCAGCTTGGTAGCGCGCGTCGTTCGGGACGACGAGGCCGCAGGTTCAAATCCTGTCACCCCGACAGCAGAGAGGCTCCGCCCGCTTCGACACGAGGTGCGGCGGGGCCTTTCGCGTCCCCACGACAGGAGCACTGAGTGACGACTCCACGCCTGGTCGCCTTCGACCTCGACGACACACTGGCACCGTCCAAGAGCGCGATCGACCCCCGCATCGGGGACCTCCTCATCGGCCTCGCAGAACGGGTGGAGGTCGCGATCATCTCCGGCGGCCAGCTCCAGCAGTTCCGGGCGCAGGTGGTCGACCGGCTTCCCGAGTCGTCGGACGAGGTTCTCTCGCACGTACACCTGCTGCCCACGTGCGGCACCCAGTACTACCGCATCCAAGGCGGCGGGATCGTCACCGTGTACGCGCATGTGCTCACCGATGACGAGAAGAGCCGCGCGATCGCCGCAGTGGAAGGCGAAGCGCGCCGTTTGGGACTCTGGGAAGCCGAGACGTGGGGTGACATCCTCGAAGACCGCGGTTCGCAGATCACGTTCTCCGCGCTCGGCCAGCGTGCGCCACTCGAGGCGAAGACCGCATGGGATCCGACCGGCGCGAAGAAGAGCTCTCTGCGCGAAGCGGTGGCTGCGCAGATCCCCGATCTCGAGGTGCGCTCGGGCGGGTCGACCTCGGTCGACATCACGCACAGCGGAATCGACAAGGCCTACGGCATGCGCCAGCTCGCCGAACAGACCGGCATCGCGCTGGAGGACATGCTGTTCGTCGGCGACCGCCTCGACCCGGACGGCAACGACTACCCGGTGCTCGCGATCGGCGTGCCGTGCCATGCCGTCACGGGCTGGCAGGACACCGCCGAGTACCTCAACGCTCTGCTGCCCACGCTGCCCTCTCGACGCTGACCGGCCGCCTCAGGCCGTCGCGTATCCGTCGGGGTTGTTCGACTGCCAGTTCCAGTAGTCGCGGCACGAGTCCTCGATCGTCAGCTGCGCCTTCCACCCGAGGACGCGGTCGGCCTTGGACGGGTCGCAGTATGTCGCGGCGACATCGCCCGGGCGGCGGGCGAGGATCTGCTGAGGCAGTTCGCGCCCCACCGCCTTCTCGAACGACTTGATGAGTTCCAGAACGCTGACGGGCTGACCGGTGCCCAGGTTGTAGACGACGAAGCCGGGCCTGGCCTGCTCGAGCGCCGTCACGTGTCCCTCGGCGAGGTCGACGACGTGGATGTAGTCGCGAAGCCCTGTGCCGTCAGGGGTGTCATAGTCGTCGCCGAAGACGCCGATCTGCTCGAGCTTGCCCACCGCGACGCGGGCGACGAACGGCATGAGATTGTTCGGGATGCCGGCCGGGTCCTCGCCGATGAGGCCGCTCGGGTGGGCGCCCACCGGGTTGAAATACCGCAGTACGGTGACGTTCAGTCCGGGGTTGACCCGTGCCACGTCGGCGAGCACGACCTCGTTGATCCGCTTGGACTTCGAGTATGCGTTGGACAGGTCGATGCTGGTGGTCGACTCTTCCGTGAAAGGGAGGTCAGCGGGATTGGAGTAAACGGTCCCGGTGCTGGAGAACACGAAAGAGCGGATGCGGTGCTTCAGACCGACGCGGAGGAGGGCGAAAGTCGTGTCGACGTTGTTCGAGTAGTACTCCAGCGGCTTCTGCGTCGACTCTCCGACTGCCTTGAAGGCAGCCAGGTGGATGATGGCGTCGATCGGACCGTAGTCGGCGAACACGCGTTCGAGGACCGCGTCGTCGGCGGCGTCCCCGACCACGAGCGGGGCACTCTTGCCGGTGATGGTCTCGACCCGTTCGGCAGCGATCGCACTGGTGCCGGAGAGGTCGTCCAGGAGCACGACCTCGTGGCCGGCATCCAGCAGAGACACCGCCGTGTGAGCGCCGATGTAGCCGGCGCCGCCAGCAAGAAGTACTCGCATGCTCCGAGCCTACCGACCCCGGCCGGCTGGCTCAGCGCCCGTCGAGGCGCCCGCCGGACTCCCGCAGGTAACACTCCGCGCACATCGATTCGTATGTGACGCGATCGGTCGTCAGCTCGTCGATCGCGACCTGGTCGCCGTCGAAGACGAAGCGGCCGCCGACCAGTCGCGCGTTGAAGATCGCCTTGCGCCCGCACCGGCAGATCGTCTTGAGCTCCTCGAGGCTGTGAGCCAGCTCCAGCAGCCGGCGGGAACCGGGGAACGCCTCGGTGCGGAAGTCGGTGCGGATGCCGTACGCCAGCACCGGGACCCCGTCCAGCGCCACGATCCTCAGCAGATCGTCGACCTGGGCCGGCGCGAGGAACTGCGCTTCGTCGATCAGCAGGCAGGCGACATCAACGGGCCGGCCGAAGGACGTCTGCTCGTCGAAGAGCGCGTCGGCGCCGGACTCCTGCACTCGCGCACGGTGCTCGGCGAACAGCGCCCGCAGGTCGGCATCCGGTGCAATGAGGAAGTCGACGGCGCGCGACATCCCCAGCCGGCTGGAGATCTTGTCGGACTCTTTGGTGTCGATCGCGGGCTTGGCCAGCAGCACGTGCTGACCGCGCTCCTCGTAGTTGTAGGCGGCCTGCAGAAGGGACGACGACTTGCCGGAATTCATCGCACCGTAGCGGAAGTACAGTTTGGCCACGTGCCGAGCGTAGTCGTCCGGTCACCGGCCGCCGAAACCTCCGCCTCCGCCGCCGCCGCCGGAGAATCCTCCGCCGGAGGACCCGCCGGATGATGACCAGCTCGAACTCGACGACGGGCTGCTCGACCAGCCCCCGCGGGTTACAGGCGTCGCGGCGAGGCGCCCGATCGACGAGGAGGCGTCCGAGAGCGACTGCGACGAGACCGCGTCGAACAGCGAGACGTGCGTCGTGGCGGCGGCGATCGGCGCGGAACTGCGGATCACGTCGACCCATTCGCGCTCCATCCCGAACAGCACGGCGTAAGGCAGCAGACGCTCGTAGACGTTGACGATGTCGGCGCCCGGCAGATTCGGCTCGTCGCCGAACGGAAGGATCCACTGCCACCACGGGTAGGGCGGGGCCGGGGGTGGGGTGGGGGCGGAGAATGTGCCCTGAGTGAAGCCGATCGCGACGGTGACGTTCTCATCCGGCCCCAGGTCGACATCGCCGGCGGTGAACGACACCGACCGGTCGGCGACCTCGCCGGCTCCGAGTCCCGCCGCCCAGACCGCCACCTCGGCCGGCCATGCGGTGGCCGTCGAGGGCTGGATCTCGCACGTGTCGGTCGATCCGTCCGGGCCGGAGTAGCAGAACACCCGGTCCGGCAGCAGTCCGGATGCGGCATCCCCCGCGACATGAACGTGCGCGGTCACCGCGCCGAACGGCTGCGGATGGTCGGTGCCGACGGTGTCCCAGTAGAACTCGTCGGCGTCGGTGTCCTCGAACCGGAGCACGACATCGCTCATCGTGTAGGAGATCAGGTAGGTCTGGGTGCCACGCACATAGGAGTCGTCACCGGTGAGCACGTAGATCCAGTCGTCGTCCTCCTCGGTCCACCACGGAATCGGCGCGCCCCCTGCGCCGGTCACGTTCACGATCTGGGTGTCGTGGGCGATTCCCGAATCGGCTTTGGGGATCCAGCGCACGATGCCCTTGTTCTGGTCGAAGCCGGGGAAGCGCGCGACGATCTTCTCGGTCGTGAACAGGTGACTCTTGCCGCCCCCGTCGCGGACCAGAAAGTAGTCGGCTTCGAACGTTTCGTAGGTGAAGTCCTGGACGGATGCCGCAACTCCCGCCGCGCGGGGGGCGAAGTGCACGCCCGTCGCGACGGCCGCCGAGGCCGGCGCGGCCGCCGCCAGCGCCGCGACCACGGCGACGACGATCAGCGCGATCGCGCGCCGCGACCGCCGTCCCCAGGCTCCCCGCATGCCCCTACATAGAGCAGGGCGCGGCGCGGTGGCGGGGCTCGGTCAGGCCGTCAGAGCCAGGGTGCCGGCCGTTTCGGCGAGGACCGCCTCGGCGTACTCGGGCCGCGGGTTCAGCTGTTCGCCGTAGCTCGGGATGAGCTCGCGCAGACGCGGCTCCCATTCGGCGATACGGTCCGGGAAGCACGTCTCGAGCAGGCCGAGCATGATCGACACGGCAGTCGATGCACCGGGCGATGCGCCGAGCAGACCGGCGATGGAGCCGTCGGCGCCGGTCACCACCTCCGTGCCGAACTGCAGGACGCCGCCCTTCTGGGGGTCCTTCTTCATGACCTGGGCGCGCTGACCGGCGTCGAGCAGCTCCCAGTCCTCGTCCCGTGCCGTCGGAACGAAGGTGCGGAGGCTGTCGACCTTCTTCTTGCGGTTCTTCAGCAGCTCGCCCACGAGATAGGCGAGCAGCGACGGGTTGTCGATCGCGACCTTCAGCATCACGAACACGTTGCTCGGGCGCACCTGCGCGAACAGGTCGAACATCGAACCGTGCTTGAGGAACTTCGGGCTGAACGTCGCGAACGGGCCGAACAGCAGCGATGCCTCGCCGTCCACGACTCGTGTGTCCAGGTGCGGGACCGACATCGGCGGTGCGCCGACCGACGCCTGCGAATAGACCTTGGCCTTGTGCTTGGCCACCAGAGCCGGGTTGCTCGTCTTGAGCCACTGCCCGCCGATCGGGAACACCCCGTATCCCTTGATCTCGGGGATGCCGGAGCGCTGCAGGAGCTTGATCGCCCAGCCGCCCGCGCCGACGAAGACGAAGCGGGCCTTCGTGCGGCCCGGAGTGCGGCCGATCGAGTTACGCCACTTCAGCAGCCAGGTGCCGTCGGCCTGGCGCTTGAGCCCCCGCACCTCGCGGTTCGTGACGACCTCGACCCCGCGCTCGCGCAGGTTGTCGAACAGCTGGTGCGTGAGTGCGCCGAAGTCGACGTCGGTTCCGGCCGGAACGCGCGTCGCCGCGAACGGCTCGCCCGCACGGCGCTTCTGCATGAGCAGCGGCGCCCACTGGTTGATGACGCGGGAGTCCTCACTGAACTGGATGCCGGAGAACAGGGGCTGGTCCTTGAGCGCTTCGTAGCGCGCCTTGAGAAACGCCACGTCCTTCTCGCCGCGCACGAACGTCATGTGCGGCGTGGAGTTGATGAAGCTCGACGGCGCGTCCAGGGCGCCCTCGTCGACGAGCGACGACCAGAACTGACGGCTCTGCTGGAACTGCTCATTGATGGCGATGGCCTTGGCGGGGTCGACGGTCCCGTCTGGCGCCTCGGGCGTGTAGTTCAGCTCGCACAGCGCCGCATGGCCGGTGCCGGCGTTGTTCCAGGCGTTCGAACTCTCCAGCCCGACATCGTGGAGTCGCTCATAGACGACGATCTTCCAGTCGGGCTGCAGTTCGGAGAGGAGGGTGCCGAGGGTGGCACTCATGATGCCGCCACCGATCAGCACGACATCGACGGTTTCTGTCACCGCACAAGTCTAGTTCTCGCCCGGAGCCGCACCCCCCGCCTGATGACTGCCCGGCCTGTCAAACTCCGTGGTTCTTACGCCGACGGCAAGTCGGCGCGCAGCGCGGTCCCGCTCAGGCGCTGACGCCCAGGCCTGCCGCGACCAGCTCCGCGATCTGCACCGCGTTCAGTGCCGCACCCTTGCGCAGGTTGTCGTTGCTGATGAACAGCACGAGACCCTTGCCGTCGGGCGCGGACTGGTCGGCGCGGATGCGGCCGACGAAGCTCGGGTCCTTGCCGGCGGCCTGCAGCGGCGTGGGAACCTCTTCGAGCAGCACACCCGGGGCGCTGGAGAGCACTTCGCGGGCACGCTGAGGCGTGATGTCGCGGACGAACTCGACGTTGATGCTGAGCGAGTGCCCGGTGAAGACCGGAACCCGCACACACGTGCCGGCAACGCGCAGATCGGGAAGCTCGAGGATTTTGCGGCTCTCGTTGCGAAGCTTCTTCTCCTCGTCGGTCTCGTTGTCCCCGTCGTCGACGAGATTGCCGGCGAAAGGGATCACGTCGAAGGCGATCGGGGCTATGTACTTCTCAGGCTGCGGGAAGTCGATCGCGGATCCGTCATGAACGAGGCGCAGTGTGTCGCCCTGCGCGAGCACACCCTCGACCTGGCCGAGCAGCTCCTCGGCGCCGGCGATGCCGGAGCCGCTGACAGCCTGGTAAGTGCTCACGATGAGACGTTCGAGCCCTGCTTCGGCATCCAGCACCTTGAGCACGGGCATCGCGGCCATCGTCGTGCAGTTCGGGTTGGCGATGATTCCCTTGTGCGCCTCGCGGATCGCGTGCGGATTGACCTCGCTGACCACGAGGGGGACGTCGGGGTCCATGCGCCAGGCGCTCGAGTTGTCGATCACGGTGGCACCAGCGGCGGCGAAGCGCGGCGCGTGCGCGCGGCTGCCGGTGGCGCCTGCGGAGAACAGCGCGATATCGATACCGGCCGGGTCAGCCGTCTCGACATCCTCGACGATCACGGTCTCACCCGCGAATTCGACGGCCGTGCCGGCCGAGCGCGCGGTCGCGAACAGGCGCAGCTCGCGGATCGGAAAGGCGCGGTCGGCGAGGATCTCGCGCATGACGGTGCCGACCTGGCCGGTGGCGCCGACCACGGCGACGGAGAGTCCGGAATCGGAGATGCGGGTCATGGCCTGTCGTCCTCGAATGTCGTGGGGGGGTGCACGCCAGATTCTACCGGGCGGCGGAAGGGCGGCGCACAGCGGCCGCCCGCGTTACGCCAGCGCCGCGGCGCCGAACGAGACGGCGAACTGCTTGCACCACAGGTCCACGGTGCGAAACACACCGAGATCGACGCCTGCCGGGATGTCGTACAGCTGGTCGCCGAGATTGCCCTTTATCGGGCCGAGATCGATGTGGTCATACCCGGCCGCCGTGAACCAGCCGTCGAATCCCTCGATGACGGGTCCGGCGCTCAGCCAGACGCGCACATCCGGTCCGTTCGTGGTCTCCAGGCCGACGATGGCGAGCTGGCGGTTGCCGTCCGCATTCTCGATAACCCGCACCGAGCCGGTGGTGGTGTGCTCATGGCTGACGAACACCCCGGTGAGCAAATCGACGGGCGCCGCAGGCGGTGCGGGCGAGATCTGCTCGGTCGGCTCGATAGTCGGCGTCTGCGGCGGCGCAGCCGTGGGGGCGGTCGTCGCGACGGGCGCGGGAATGTCGTCGTCGACTCGGACGTCGACGAACAGCAGCCAGGGCTGGAACACCAGTCCTGTGACGACCGCAGCGGACACCGCGATCGCGGCCCCGATCCCCCAGAACCAGCGCGCCCTGCTCGACAGCTTCGCTCTTGCCATCCGGTCCCCCTCCAGGTGCCGAGACTAG
>WOYI011180259.1_pt3 | contig 13748 bp, 21 predicted proteins | sample 6423411 | NCBI WGS metagenome assembly WOYI01 (sample SAMN13441803, study PRJNA592873) | oil field metagenome | biome: oil field; feature: oil-well bore; material: oil-contaminated soil; isolation source: oil-contaminated soil from oil-well borehole | place: Germany: Wietze | collected 2016-10-18 ...
TCTGACCCTCAAATAATGTGATTTTGCGGTCAGCGCGACTTCACGCTGCGGGCTCTGACCCTCAAATAATGTGATTTTGCGGTCAGCGCGACTTCACGCTGCGGGCTCTGACCCTCACCGTTATGGTGTAATAGGAATAGTCGTCGTTCACCTCCTCGAACTTGTAGGTAAGCCTGTGACCTGATCTCCTGGCCATCTCCAGGAGTCCCATATAACCGGTAGTGATCTTTGTCATATCCTGTCCCATCAGAGCTACCCTGAGGAGCTTCTTGAGGCCCTCCTCATCGTAACTGTTGACCATCTCCAGCTTGCGGACCAGGAGTTCGATGTCACTCTTCCTGATAAGATTGCCCGAGGTGATGATGAATGATGTTGGTCTCTTCCTGATCATTGCCAGTGGTATGCCGTACTTCTTTTCGGCATCAAATCCCGGACTGTGCTGTGCGACATTCTGAAAAAGCTCTATCAGGGTTGCAAAGACACGCTTGTGCAGGTTCTGCTCGAAGTCTGTCTCCCGCATGGTGGCTTCGCTGAAGCTGAGCAACTCCTTGCTGATGGCATGAGTCAGGGGCCCGGCCCAGATGAAGATGATATCGTTGGATTTCATGGTGCGCTCAAGATTGATCACCATGGCTGAGTCAAAAGTGCCTTCGGCGCCGGGTTCGGCAATCCCCTTACCTCCTGCATCAACCGTTTTGCTCAGTATGAAGTATGAATATTTGTCATTAATGGGCAGGAAGTCATAGTCAAGCCTGTTGCCCGTCTTGCGCGCCATCTCCATCAGGCCAAGTCCTGCCCCACCCTTGTGTCCTATACTGGAGTCCTGCAGCATGGTGCGGTATACTTCCCTGACCTTCTCGGGGTCGAGACTGTTTATCTTCTCAAGATTCTTTCTCAGACCATTCACATCTCTGTTCTTCAGGGCGTTGCCAGTACTGACAGTGTAACCGTCGTCGGTCTTGCTGTAGACCACCAATGAAGTTACCTCATCGTTCTTTGAGATGCCGTGTCTGGTAATATTCTGAAGGTTTTCCAGCACGAACATGAAGAGTCTCTTGCGACCCAGTGGATTGAACTCGGAAAACTCCATCTCCCTCTCAAGGAGAGTGAGCAGTCCAACCGAATTGTCCTCAGTAACCTCGCCGCGGTAGGCGAACATCAAATGCTCATCCGACAGCTTTTTTCTTAATCTGTTAATCAGTTCCATACTTTCCGACCGAAGATGAAAGTTACTATTCCCCGGTCACAAATTAAGCAAAAAGATAGATGTAATAAAACAACAGGCAGATTTTTATCCGGCCCATCCATCCCTGTCGAGGCTGCGGTAGTTGATAGCCTCGGAGATGTGGTCGGGTCTGATGGTCTCCGATTCATCCAGGTCAGCTATGGTACGGGAGACCTTAAGTATTCTGTCATAGGCTCTTCCGGAAAGTCCCCGCATCTCCATGGCGGCCCTGAGGAGTCTGCCTCCTGTCTCGTCGAGGTGGCAGTGCCTGCGTATAATGGCAGATGTCATCTGGGCGTTGCAATGGATACCTTCGATGCCGGCAAATCTCGCGCTCTGTATTTCACGGGCTCTGACGACCCGCTCACGCACTGCGGAGGAGGACTCTGCGGATGTTGTTGCGGCAAGATTTTCATAGTTTACCGGTACAACCTCAATATGAATGTCAATACGGTCCAGCAGTGGTCCCGATATCCGGCTCAGGTACCGCTGGACCATTCCCGGAGCACAGGTGCACTCTTTATCCGGGTGGTTATAAAAACCGCAGGGGCATGGGTTCATGCTTGCAATGAGCATGAACGAAGCCGGGAAGTCACAGCTCAGCCTGGCCCTGGCAATGGTGATGATACGATCCTCCAGGGGCTGGCGCAGCACCTCCAGCACGCTGCGTTTGAATTCCGGCAGCTCATCGAGAAAGAGCACCCCGTTGTGTGCCAGGCTTATCTCCCCGGGTTGCGGCACGCTTCCGCCGCCGACCATGGCGATATCCGAGCTGGTGTGGTGCGGACTCCGGAAGGGGCGGCGGGTCATCAGCGAGAGATGACTGTCGATCTTACCGGCTACCGAATGAATCCTGGTTGTCTCCAGGGCCTCTTCCAGTGTGAGGGGAGGGAGTATTCCCGGCAGTCGCCGTGCCAGCATCGTCTTTCCGGAGCCGGGAGGGCCAACCATGATTGCATTGTGTGATCCGGCGACGGCAACCTCCAGGGCACGCTTGACGGCCTCCTGCCCCCTGACATCCGCAAAATCAATATCATAGATGTTTCCTTCCCGGTTGAAGAGAGAGTGCAGGTCCACCGTCAGGGGCGTCAGGTGTCTTCCCCCTTGAAGATAGTCGAGCACCTCACCGAGGCTTGTGACACCGAAGACATCCAGACCCTCAACCACTGCCGCCTCCTGCGCATTCTCCGCCGGCACCATCATGCCGCGAAAGCCCGACGCCCGTGCCTGCAGTGCCATGGGCAGCACACCCCTGACGGGCTTCACGGCGCCGTCGAGCGATAGCTCGCCGGTGAGCAGCAATCCGTCGAGCCTGCTGCTGCTGACTGTCTCCGCTGCAGCCAGTATGCCGACGGCAAGCGGGAGATCATATGAGGATCCCTCCTTGCGTATGTCGGCCGGAGCCATGTTGATGATAACCTGCCGGCCGGGCCAGTGGAGTCCTACTGCCCGGAAGGCCGACTCAATGCGCTGCTGACTCTCCTTGACGGCGGCGTCAGGCAGCCCCACAAGCATGTAGCGTACACCGCGGGTAACCTCAACCTCTATGGTTACCGGTACTGCCTCAATACCGAACACGGCAGCGCTGAAGGTCTTAACCAGCATGGCTCGCAAATTTATGTTGCACAATAAAAGAGGAAATGCACCATAAATTTATGAACTGCAATTGAAAAGTGCAAGGGAAAAGGAAAAAGAGTGAGCGGGGTCAGTTTTGGCGCGACTTCTCTGCGAACTTACGGAGTTTCACCTCTGTCGGGCTGATCGTCACGAGGCACCCCTTCGGGAGGTCAGAGAGTTCGGAAGAGATCAGGTTATAGAATTCCTCTGTCTTTTCGGTGCTGTCAATCATCTCGATAACAACGGGCAGCTTTTCTCTCAGCTCCCGGAATTTTGAGGTGTGGATGTGGCTGCTCAGTCCGTAACCCATCACTCCCCGGTAGACTGTCGCTCCCGGTTTGATTAACCGGGAGCCGTCGTTAATGAAGCCATCCTGCTCTTAATTCGTCGGGCAGGGAACCTGTTTCATTTCAGTCACCCGGCACCGCCCCTGCCTGCATCACTTCAGAGCCCGGGCCGGCTGTTTGCCGGGGCCTGCTGTCAATTTACATCAGCTGAAGAAAAAACATTTGGAATATAAAATCAAATATTCTATCTTTGACCAATTAGTTAAATTATTTGTTTAATCTATAAGGTTAAATAAAATGGTTAAAAAGAAAGAGTTGATCGGACAGACCCAGTCGAAGATCTTTGATGCCGCCACGGAAGTATTTGAAGAAAAGGGTTATGCCGGTGCCCGCATGCAGGGGATAGCAGACCGGGCCGGGATTAACAAGGCACTGCTCCACTACTATTTCCGGACCAAAGATCAGCTTTTCATGGCTGTTTTCCACGTGCTTCTCAAAAAGATGTTTGACAAGATCCTGTCCATTTTCATGGAGGAGGCTACATTTAAGGAGAAGTTGCGCAGGTTTCTAGATGAGAATATTGACTTCCTCATCAAAAATCCCAAGCTCCCTTTATTCCTTCTGAATGAAATTTCGCACAACCCGGCGCTGGCGGAAGGACTGAAAGAAAAGCTACAGTATGGCCAGATTCGTGACCTTATATACGATAGGCACTCAAAGGAGCTCAAGGGTTACGGTATCAAGAAAAGCGATATGCCACAGCTGATGATCACAATAATGGGAATGTCTGTCTTCCCCGTTGCGGCACGCGACATGATGGCGATAATGATGCCGCAGATGAATGACACCAGGAAGTTCAACGCCTTCATGCAGGAGAGGAAGGAGTTTGCCGCCGGCTTTGTCATGACCGCCCTGAAAAACCGCAAGAAATGAAAAAGTTAATCATACCGGCGCTAATACTACTTGTCTGCGGTTGAGGCCGCGGTGAGAGTGACGCGGATGACTTGGGCACGTTTGAGGCCGACGAGGTAACCATCTCTTCCGAGTCATCGGGCAGGATCATAGTCATGGATGTCACCGAGGGCAGTCTGGTGGCCGGCGGCGTCGTCATCGTCGTCACCGACACCATCATGGCGGTGCCGGGACTGCGGAGTCATACATGCCTCATAATCCTCTGACCCTCGCTGTCACCGGCCAGTGATCGGAGATAAACACCCCCTCTTCGATTACTCGGTGCGTTTCATGTGACAAAACCTTCATGCCGTTGCGTACGAAGATGTAATCTATGCGGCCCTCACCCTGCTGGTCCTTCCATCCGTTGAAGGTATAGCTCTCCCCAGCCGGCGTAGTCTCAGCTATCAGATATGTATCAACGGCCAGTCCCCCCTCCATCATCCTGGCTATCGCCAGGCTCTCCGGTACGGCATTGAAGTCTCCTGTAATGACAAAATCATTATCTCCTGCCAGCTCCCTCACTCTTTCCAGGAGTACACCCGAGCTCATCACCCTCGCGGAATCACTGATATGATCAAAATGGGTGTTTATAAATAAGAGGGTGTCCCTGACGTTGCGGTCATAGAGCCGTACCCATGTGGCCACGCGTGTCAGCGCTGCCCCCCAGCCTATCGATCCGGGCACCTCCGGCGTTGCTGATAGCCAGAAAGTACCTTTGTCAAGCATGTCAAACCTGCCCAGGCGGAAGAAGACCGGGCATGCCTCCCCCGCACGGAGACCATCATCACGTCCTGCAACCACTGACCCGTATCCTGTCAGCGCTGAGTCGAGATACTCATACTGGTGCCACAGAACCTCCTGCATGCCAAGCAGATCGGGTATCCGGTCATTGACAAACCCGGCAATCATGGCTGCCCGGTGAGACCATGCGTTTGGCCCGTCATGCGGCGTGTCAAGCCTTATGTTCAAGGTCATCACGTCGATGGCCGGGTCATCACCGGGAACACACGAGAAGCAAAGAATTGCCACAACGGCTGCGACAGTAAGTGATCTACGCATATCTTTGAAGTTTATTTGTGCAACGCTTAAAGTTACCTGAAAAAATTGATTATGGCGAAGAAAAGGACGATTGAGGAGATCAATGAGAAGATCCGCAGCGGCAGGGCAGTGGTGCTCACGGCTGAGCAGGTCTCAGCCATGGGCCGCGAATCGACCCCGGCGGAGATAGCAGAAAAAGTTGATGTTGTGACCACGGGTACCTTCGGCCCCATGTGCTCGTCGGGCATGTTCATCAACTTCGGACATACAGATCCTCCGATGCGCATGGAGAGGGTCACGCTCAACAATGTGCCGGTCTTTGCAGGCATTGCTGCCGTTGATGCCTACATCGGTGCCACCGAGACAGCGCTGCCGCATGACCAGTACGGAGGGGCTCACGTCATCGAGGAGCTGATAGCTGGCAGGGAGGTGCTGTTGCATGCAACAGCCAAGGGCACCGACTGCTACCCGCGTACCGAGGTGAAGACCCTCATCAGCAGGGAGACGGTCAACGAGATGATAATGCTAAACCCACGCAACGCCTACCAGAATTACAATGTGGCGGTAAACAGCACGACCGGCATTAAATACACCTATATGGGAACGCTGCTGCCCTCGTTCGGCAATGCCAACTTCTCAACCTCCGGTGAGCTCAGTCCGTTGCTTAACGACCCGGAGATGCGCACCATAGGGGTTGGCACACGCATCTTCTTCGGCGGTGCCACGGGATATGTGGCATGGCACGGCACGCAGTTCAACACCGGCAAGCCGGTCAACAAACACGGTATCCCGATAGGCAATGCTGCCACGCTGGCCCTCATCGGCGACGCCAGGATGATGAGTACCCGATTCATCAGGGCTGCATACTTTGAGAAATACGGTGTTTCAATGTTCGTTGGCGTCGGGATACCCATCCCGGTGCTTGACGAGGATATGGCCCGCAGAGTTATGATACGCAACAGCCAGATAGAGACCAACATCATCGACTACGGCTCTCCGGGTCACGATGTGCTTGGTCGCGCCGACTACGCTTCGCTCTTTGCCGGAGAGATAACCCTCAACGGCAAGAAGATACGCACGGCTCCTCTCTCGAGCGTCAAGGTGGCACGTGAGATAGCTGAGACCCTCCGGGAGGAGATAACCGCCGGCCGCTTCCTGATCACGGAGCCCGTAGAACAGTTTCAGAAGACTTCCGGACTGAACAGCCTGGAAATAAGACTTTAATTTCAAAACCGACAGTGAATGAAAAGCAGGAGATTTGTGCTGACCTTTCCGCCTGAGACGACAGGTGAGCCGATAACATATAACCTCATCAGGAAGTATGACATCATGGTGAATATTGTCAAGGCCGATGTTTCGCCCGGTAAGATAGGCCACCTTGTGATGGAGATGACTGCACCGGCAAAGGTGCTTAAGGAGGGGATGGCATATATGGAGCAGCAGAACGTGGAGTGCGTACCTATCGACCGCACCATTACCTACCGCGAGGATCTCTGCATCCACTGCGGTGCCTGCTCTGCCGTCTGTTTTGCCGGTGCGCTGACAATGAACAGGAAGACAGCCGAGCTCTCGTTCGAGCCGGAAAAATGCGTTGTATGCGAGCTCTGTCTCACTGCCTGCCCCCTGAAACTCTTCTCCATCGATCTTGGCTAAGAGTCCTGCATACCAGCCCCGTCTCTATCGTGAGGCCATGGGCAACAGCCGATGGACGAGCTTCAGGGTCTCATGGCGCGAAACCGACCTCTGGGTGGCAATCGACAAACAACACTACCGCAGGGAGGCTGAGCAGTTTGCTATGGACCGCATCCTCCACTACCGGGAGATACTGGATGGACATATCATCCACCACCCTGAGTTCCATGATTCACTCACCCCGGTGGTGGCACCCGGTGGTGTTCACCCTCTCATCACCGCCATGAGCGACGCCGCCCTGGCGGCAGGCACCGGACCCATGAGCGCCGTGGCCGGGGCTGTGGCGGAATTTGTCTGCCGAGACCTGCTCGGGGAATATGAGGCTGACGAGGTGATTATTGAGAACGGGGGCGATGTCTTCATGAAGCTGACAGCCCCGGCATCGGTGGCTGTCCATGCCGGGAACTCACCCCTTTCGGAGAAGATTGCACTGCAGGTGACGGCGCAAGATACGCCACTGGCCCTCTGCTGCTCATCGGGCACCGTGGGTCATTCACTCAGCTTCGGCATGGCTGACGCCTGTATGATTGCATGCCACAGCGGGGCGCTGGCAGATGCCTTCGCGACTGCCTGCTGTAACGAAGTGAAAAACGGCGATGATGTGTACCGGGTGACGGAGAAGGCACTGGAACAGCCAAAGATATTCTCGGCAGTGATCATCGCCGGAAAGAATGTGGGCCTCGGAGGCAACATCGAAATCAAAATTGTGTAGTCACAAAACAGATGGGTCTGGAATGAATAATTGAACAAAGTTCTCCTGATGCGGCCAGTCCCCACATCACAGCCACTAAAAATGCAACCGGGGAAATGTTCTTCCATTTTTCAGGATTCACCTCCGTAGCCATGGCGCCGGTGTCATATCTTCGGCGGGTAGCCGGTGACCTCCCCGATCTGCTCATAGAGAGGTTGCAGGTGTCTGTACATCTTCGAGTAGACCCTGTCATACAGCTCGCCATAGATCTCCACATTCTTCGGGTCAGGCACGAACTCCTCACCCCTCCTGGTCATGGCAGCCGCCACTGCGGAGAAATCGCTGTAATAGCTCATCCCCACCGCCGCATTGACAGAGCCGCACCCAGTGATGATGTCTCATAGGTGTGGGGCCTGTAGCAGTTCATATTGAAGATATCGGCTGTAATCTGCATCACCGTCCGCATCGCCTCAACAGCCTGTTCGAAGCTCCTGAAGATAAATCCCGCGGGGAACAAGCCTGTGGTTCTGCAGTTTCTTGCTTCTGTCCCAGGTATCTTTCTTGTCATACGACAGGGCATCATACAGGTACATGCCAGCAAGCATCTTCCAGATATTGCCCTTCCAGCGCCTGTACATAGGCAGCATGAACGGCAGCGGATATACAAAATCGGGGGCGATGTTACCGAGGATCCTGCGCTGGCGCAACGACTCGCGCACAAGCTTAAGCTCACCATTGGCCATATACCTCAGTCCTCCGTGGATCAGCCCGGAGGTGGCAGCGGAGGTGGCACCGCCGTAGTCCTTACTTCAAAAAAGGCGACGGAGAGACTCCGGGCGGCAGCGATATAGGCCACCGCCGCTCCTGTGATGCCGCCACCGACGATTACCAGGTCAAATATCTGATCATCATCCTCTTCAATATACCGCTTGAGTATTATTTGAAAGCCGTTTTAATACAACCCAAAGATTTACTTCAAAATCATCAGAATACATAATACTCCACCAGTGCCATTTCACCCCTCCCCCGGGAGCGGGAGAAGGGTGAGGCATGGGGACTCCCTCCGTCAGAAGGGTGGAGTCCGTCAATGTTGTGGTTACTCTTGCAGAAGCCTGTGCTAATCCGCCATCAGGGGCAGGGTACTCCCTGAACAACCAGTAATTTGCTGCCCGGATACGCAGGCTACTCCCTGAACAGCCAGTAATTTGCTGCCCGGATACGCAGGCTACTCCCTGAACAGCTTGTACTTCGCCGAGACCAGCAGCAGCACGGCCAGCAGCACAAACAGCCCTATATTGCCTGCCAGGAAGGCATAGTCCTTCATCGCCAGCAGGAAGAAGATGAAGAGGTACAGCACCGTCAGCAGTCCGCTTATCAGCAGCACCATCCACCTTTTCTTCAGCAATGATGCAAAGAAAGCCGTCAGCAGGCCGATGGTGGCTGCCGAGGAGATAAGGTATGCCGGGTTGAACCCGATATGTTCGCTGAGTGCTGTCAGAAGAGAGAAGAAGAGTATCAGGGCCAGGGCCACCAGCAGATAATAGAAGATATGGACCCTCTTTTCAGACCGCAGCTCAATTATTATCAGTACCATGAAGGTGAGCGCAATGAAGAGTAGCCCGTATTTGGCGCTCCGCTCAGCCTTGGTATAGTGGTCAGACTCCATTATCAGGTCGACGCCGAAGGCATCATCGGACGGGATATAGTTCTTCCCTGTCCATACTTGTGGGAAGCTCCTGTTTAGATGAGTGACCGTCCATGAGGCTGTGAAGCCGCTGTCAGTCACCTCCCGCTCTGCAGGGAGGAAGCTGCCTGTGAACTTCGGGGCCTCCCACTCCGACGTCAGGCTCACTTCGGTGCTTTTGCCCACCGGCGCGAAGGCGATGCTGCCACTGCCCCTGAGCCCGAGGCTGACCGTGAAATCGCCCTTGAACTCGTCGATCTGCGAGACGTCAACAGGAAGTGGGAAGGAGATGCCTTTGTCAAACAGATCAGTCTGGACTGCCCCCGGGCGGGCACTGATAACCCTGCCTCCGATGGTGATGTCAGCCCTGTCGGTGATGCCCTTGTTGTCTGAGACGCCCAGCGAGATATATGCCTTATCCCACTGCCAGGAATAATCATTGAACTCATCATAACCTGTCAGGGAGAAGCTGCCGGAGATCTCCAGCCCAGAGGTATAAACCACGCTCTCATAGATGCCCCTGTAGCGGATCTCAGGCACAAGCACACCGTTTACCTTAATATCGTCAGGAAGCATGTGCATTGTGGTAGTTACATACCTGCCGTCGTCAGCGATGACTTTTGTGCCGGGCACATTCAGCACCGGACCGGTGACCGTCTGCGCGGAGGCCCAGAGGTTGCCAATTTCCGCACGGGCACTCTCCGCATTTTGTGAACGCTCCCTGATTACCTCCATTATCAATGCCAGCGGAATCATAAGCATGAGACCCAAAATTCCCAGCAGGACCATCTTTACGGTCATCGACTGGTACCATTTTTCCTGTTTTGCATTTTCATTTTCCATTTCAATTGTATTTATAAAAGTACTTTGTATTTCAAAGTTATGAATTAAAAAAAATTATTTTTTATTGATCAGTTCCTCCAGTGCCTGAAGGTGGCTGTTGAAGCTGTCGAGTCCTGTTTCGGTTATGGTATACCGGGTATTTGGTTTACGGTTTATGAAGCTTTTTTCCATGATGATATATCCGGCATCCTCGAGAGCCCTGAGGTGGCTTGCCAGGTTGCCGTCGGTCACCTCCAGCGTCTCCTTCAATCCCGTGAAGTCCATGCTGCTGTTGACCGCCAGCACTGACATTATTCCCAGCCGAACCCGGCTTTCGAAGGCCTTATTGAAATTTGCAAGTATCGTCTTCATCCCTTGTATCTGAGATGCATGAAGAGGCCGTAGCCTATATGCAGCAGGCCAAATCCAAAGGCCCATAATATTATGCTGTACCGGGGCAGTGCCAGACATACCAGCCCGGTTATCACCTCCAGCACTCCCAGCCAGTGGATCTCCCCGAAGGTAAATTTACCGGCGCTGACCACGGCCAGCCCGTAGAAAATCAGCGTTGAAGCCACGGTCACACCGGCAGGCACTGCAGCTACGGTCAGCAGTATGAATAGCCCGCCGGTACCAAGAGGGATGAGCAGGCTTGCCAGCATCCTGCGGGTCACGGGCGTCCATGCCCTGTGACCGCTCTTCCTGGCCTTGCGTGACGAGAAGATCACGGCTCCCGAAAAAGCCAGCACCAGCACCGCCGCCATCACTGCCACCAGGGGAAGAAACTCGCGGTATCCGTCCGGACCCTCCGCAAAAGGCCTCATATACCAGTCGGCCGGCGCAGATATCTTTGTGATGATTATCTGTGCTGCGACAGCCCCCGCCAGACCCAGGAACCCGGCTACAATGCCTGATAAGCCGCTGAGCGACAAAAACCTGGAGGAGGCCTCCATCAATTTCCTGATGGCCTGGATATCTTCAAGATGCGGATCTGACTGGTTCATGACTTTACTTTGTAGTACTTTGCACTACAAAGTAAATATTAATATTTGTAACGGCAAAATGTTTTAGGATTTTTTTTTGCGGCGTGGGTTTCGGCGAGCCGCGGGAAAGTGTCAAGTGCGGCGAGACGGGGGAACAATCCGGTGTGATGCGACAGGAAGAGAAGCCCGGTGCGGCGAGCCGGGGGAAACAATCCGGTGTGGTGCGACAGGAAGACGCAATCTCATTATGATCAGAGACTATAGCCCGTTGGGAATGACAGGTTAGCAATCCTGCAAATGGGAGATCACTGGCTGTATCTGCATCGTATGATCCGGAGTCTATTTGATATTGTAATACGCCTGGTAATCGTAATATACACCCTCCCCCGCGGACATAGATTCCTGTTGACCCTTCGGTGCCCGACTGTACTCGTCGGAGCAGCTGCGTGACCTTCAGCACATCGGCTTCGCCGAAGATCACAGGCGGCTTTATGAACTTCTCCACCGGTATATCTATCATGCTCATCTGCGGGCTCTCTGTCACCGATTGGTGCCATGATGCCGTAACGGTGACGGCGTCGATCTCGCTCGACGACATGGTCCGGCTGAAATTCATCACCGTACCACCCGTGAGTGTTACTTCGGCGGTGACGGGGGGGCATAGCCCAGGTATGAGAGCACAATCCTGTTTCTTCCCGTGGCGGGTGTCAGACTGAAAAATCCGTAGCTGTAGGTGACTGTCCCGGCAAAGGATTCCTCCTCATAGACCGTGGCGCCAATCATCCGTTCACCGCTGTTTGCATCGATGACATATCCGCTGATGGTCACCTGTGGTGCAGCAGCCGTCATAGTCAGGAGGAGCGGAACAAGAGAAATGGAGAGAGTTGTGCGCATATGTTTCAGAATCCTGTCGTCTCCTTTAGGAACTTGCGCACTGCTCTTTTCTCATTGAACTCAAGCATGCCGGTCGGCAGGCGGATGGTTCTGCCGTTTTTCAGGATGATGCGTACGTAGTTCTCGTCGGCATGTATCTCATCAATCTCATGTATCGGAATAATTATCCTTGCAGGCTTTGTATACCATCTGACTGTCAGCTCTCCCTTGTCGACTGTCAGCCTGTTGACCAGGGTTCCGAAGTTGAGGCTGAGAAAAACCAGACCCAGCAGCAGCAGGAAGATAATCTGTACCCAGAACGGCCACCCGGCCTTGTCGCCTGTAATGATTATCACGATGACCATCACAATGCAGACCAATCCCAGTGACCGGTATATCCTTTCATACATGGTATTGCGCAGTACCAGTTGTTTCATGCGATTATATTTTTTTGGTCGAATGGAACCTGCATGAGCTCTAATAATCAAATCCAGTTGTAAGCTCTTGCTCATGCAAGTTCCATGACATGATACTTATCCTCGGGCAAAGTTAATCAAATTGTGCGGAACAGGATGCTGATTAGCAGTCTGGCGCTCTGGTGGGTCATATGCCCGTGTTCTCCTTCAGGAACTTGCGTATAGCCCGGCGCTTATCACGGTCGAGCAGGCGGACGGGCAGGCGTATGCTTCTGCCGTCCGTTTTAATGATACGGATATAGCGTTTATCCTCTGTTATTTCGGCTATCTCATCTATGCGAATATGTTTTTTGAAGATCTTTGTGTTCCACCTGATTGTCAGTATGCCATGGTCGACGGTGAGTCTGTTGACGAGGGCTCCGAGGTTGAGTGTCAGGAGCAGGATGCCTGCCAATATGAACACCACAACGAGGATCCAGAAGATTGCTCTTTTGGGGCTGTTGGTAAACAGCTGTATTCCCACTGCGAGGAGCATCAATCCCCCCAGGAACCGGAATATGTACTCCTGTGCTTTATCTCTCAGCACAAGCTGGTTCATCAGTTGTTTTTTTGTTACACCGCTAAAGGTATAAAAATGTTGGCAAGATCACAAGGCTGCTCTTGTGATATAGGCTTTTGGTCTCACGGCTCTTTTTGCCTTAACTGGAAGAAGAGGCTCAGACTTGTAAGAATTCCCACGACAGCCACTCCTGTCATCGTTATTCTTTCCATGGATCCGGGAGGGTTCTGGGGAATCATGACAACAGCCGCTACCAGGCTTATAAGGCTCATAATCAATCCCGTTTTTTGGATCTTTCTTCTTATTCCTGAGCTCATCTTAAGTAGATTTCAGTCTTTCTCTTTTCGCCTTGCGGCATCGAATTCATCCCTGTTGCGCCTGTAATAGATGCACACTACAATCAGGTTGGCTACAGAGACTATGAACAGGGCTTCCTGCCATAGGTTTTCAAGGACCGGTTTGTTCATAAATAGAACGACACCCAGACAGATCAGGAAAAAGAGGGCCGCAAATGTAGTAAATCTGATCCAGGCTTTATACATGTCCTTTACTCTTAAAGGTTAGGCGTGTCATTGTTCTTATCAGGGTTCTGGTCAGGTTACTTTTAAATATACTTTGAAGTATCTGGGGCGCAATCACGACGCCAGCCAGAAATACTATCATCAGGATCCGATCGGTTCTGGTCCATGACTCAGTCGCTGTGACGTATACCATATAAACTGCTAACGGACCAAACAGTATCATTACTATCACATCTGCTCTCTTCATGCTTCAGAGATAAATACTATCCTTCCAACAGTTATTTCATTTCTGTTGGTTACGAAGTGGTCAGGCAGGATAGCGCTCATGGCTTTCCGAACAAATCTGCGGGTAGCAGAAGGAATACCACTGCGATAATCAGAAAGAT
>WOYI010557115.1_pt1 | contig 13743 bp, 14 predicted proteins | sample 6423411 | NCBI WGS metagenome assembly WOYI01 (sample SAMN13441803, study PRJNA592873) | oil field metagenome | biome: oil field; feature: oil-well bore; material: oil-contaminated soil; isolation source: oil-contaminated soil from oil-well borehole | place: Germany: Wietze | collected 2016-10-18 ...
GAGCCAATTGCAAAATAGGTTTTCAAGAACCTCGTAATGCATAAACATACAAAATCATCACTCACATACCCCATACCTGCTACTGGCCCATGTGACTGACAGGAATCTTCCTTGAATTCGTTAATAATTGCTTGTTGGATATAGAAAAAAGAGCCCTTCTCTGATATAGTTTAGTCACGACAAAAAAACAAACAGGAGGAGCTCTTTTATATGATACATTCTACACGAAACACCCCATTCCTTCAATCCCTGTTGTTCTCCCATGAAGACTTTTCACCCTGCCTTTTCCGCAGACCGAGCGAGCGTGAGAGTGAGTTCCTCAGCTTCTTCCAAGGGGTGCAATCCCTGCTCACTTGCGAAGAATTGCACAGCATTGATAGGCTAACCGTTTGTTCCTCCGCAAAGGGAATTACAACTAACTATACCTGGGAGCAAATCTTCTACTTTGAGTTTGATGGGAAGAGGAAGAAACATGCCCTGATCAAAATCATAGGTGAATAAGTCTTAGGAATCTTCGTTGGTATTGCTAGATTTGTTCTCCTTACCATAGACAGGCGCGGTCTCCCTGAGCATCTCCTGTCGTAGTACTTTGTTTATCCTAGTCTGATACCCTTTCCCTTTTGACTTAAAATACTCCAGCACATCAGCATCCAGCTTGATGCTGATGGCCTTCTTAACAGGAACCACCTTATAATGATCCCTAGGCACAACTCGATGCAAAGTAGCGATGTATTCAGGAGTAAGTTCGGGAATATCTGAAAAGTCAATTCCACGGGTTTTAAATTCCTCTATTTCTTTTTCTGTCCAATCTTCTCTATCTGCCATACCATAATCCTTCTTCAATCTTTGATGCACGACGCGCTGAAATCAACCGTATCCTACCATTTTTTTCTGTCGAACAGATGACAACCAATAACACAATATTCCTAGATGCATTGCCTACCGTGATGTACCGATCCTCAAAAATGGAATGTGATTCATCACAAAATTCAATTCTTTTTGGATCAAAGAAAACTAACATGGCTTTTTCGAAGTGAATCCCATGCTTTTTCCTGTTTACTATGGCCTTTTCTTCATCCCATTCAAAACATCCATCATCGCTGATTATCATACGTCCCATAGTGCACCCTCATTAGTAGTATATACTTTATAATATATACTGTACAGAATATTTTTTTATTTTGTGGGCACAATCTATTGTATTACTCCATGTTTATAGAACTATACCTAAAAATACCAACAGGAGAGTCGCTGAAGGCATTAGAAAATCTTCTACTTTGAGTTTGATGGAAAGAGAAACATGCCCTTATCAGTATCAATAATAAATATTGAGTAGGACGATAGCGTCCTACGATTTGCACAAATAATTAAGGTATCATCACTGATCTAGCTTACGAAATACTCTCACTCTGAACACCAATCATTCAATACATATGAATTTTATATAGGAATATGCAAATATATCATTACACGTTATCTGACAATACTATGCCATTCAATGCTTGAATGGCAGAAAAGCTTACTTTTACTTGTTTCTTTTAAGAATATTTATTTCTTTTTGTTATAATTACTTATAAGTGTGCTATACTACCAACACAAAGGGAGTTTCAATGGAACAAAAAGAAAAAATAGTAAAAATTGCAAAGAGCGTAGGCATTTTCCTCCTTGGAGCATTATTGGTGTATGCCATCATGAGTTTCACCGTGGTCAACAACCTCAAAGCTGATAACGTAGAGCTTGCTAAGGCACTTGATACATCAAGATATGAAGCACCAAGACTGCTTGAGGATGCTAAAGCACAATCAGAGAGTGGCAATTACAGCAAAGCTAAATTGACACTTACAACATTGTTCGAAAACCAACCAGGCTCACAAGAAGCTGCTGAGGGAAGAGTACTACTCGTATCCATAGAGGATGAAGAGCTGGCTGCCAATAACAGATGGGAAGCAGCATTACCTCAAATTCGAGAGGAATGGTTCAACACCATGTCAGAAAAATTGTTAGCTGAATCAGATGAAGAAAGATTAGAGCTTGAAAAAAATCTGAACAAGATAATTACTGACGCTTGGGATAAGGCCAAGAGCAAAGTAAGAGAAGAATGGGCTACTGAGGGTTAATCAAAAACCAACCGGTATAGCCGGTGGGATTATGGTTTCCTTAATAGAATATCCAGCTGCAGCTTTCGCTGCAGTTTTTTATGCTTTGGATTGCTTAATAATCCTTTACCTTAGAGCTTAATAAGAGGCAGAGGATTCAACATAATAGACCATGGGTATAATGTCCTCATAGGATCCGTCAGGCATGAGAAAACCGCCGTGGATTGTACCGAGCCTTTGGAATCCGAGCGATTCATAGAGATGGAGCGCCCCATGGTTTGATGCTACTACCGCATTGAATTGCATAATATGGAACCCAAATCGTGGCAGCTGGGAGAGAGAGTCTTGAACCAAGGCCCTTCCCACTCCCTGCCCTTGATATCTCTTTTCCACAGCGTAAGAGGCATTGGCAATATGACCAACACGTCCAATGTTGTTGGGATGGAGGATATACAGTCCCTTGATGATTCCCTGCTCCTCAGCAACCCCACAGTAACTCTGACTCGCAAAGAATATGGTTGCTTCTTCATCGCTCAAGCAACCTGTCTGGGGGAATGCTCTCCCCTCCTCAACCACCTCATTCCAGATGGCTCTCATCCCAGAAATATCGGTTTCCCTATACGCTCTGACCTCCATCCATCACTCCTTCACTTGCAAGAAACCCTCGCTTTGCGATACGCTCACCTAAGAGCACTCGGGAGGGCTTTTTCATCATGCACACCACTCTGGTACCTGTTTCCATGCTAGTACACTGTACTGCAGACGAATCTGCTTCTGCAACCATGCTGGTGGTATACCCTCCAGAAGAGCGAGGGGAAGCAGAGTACTACCAAAAGCTATATCCAGCCTTTCCATTTCTCGAAACCGAAAATCCTCTCACACTCTTGGAAGAAGGCAAAGCGTCTTATCTGCTGGGAAGAGATCTTACCCTTACCTGCTACTGTCCGCTTGACGGAGTTGATTCTCCCTTTCTTACCTTCCTCTTCCACACCTTGGAGGATGCATGTACCTATACCCGTTCCTATCCCAATCCTGCGCAAGACCTCCCACGCTTGATCAAGGAGTATGCAAAGCTGCTTGCTGATGGAAAACTGGTAGCTTTTCCGACTGAGACCGTGTATGGACTGGGTGGGGACGCTACCAATGAAGAAGCGGTCAAGGGGATATTTGCAGCCAAGGAACGGCCCTTCTTTGACCCACTAATCGTACATATTGCTGAATTATCACAACTGGATGGACTGGTTGCTGAAGTAAGCGAGCAAGCAAACGTTCTGATGCAGCAATTTTGGCCCGGCCCTCTGACCTTGGTAATGAAAAAGCATCCACAGGTAGCCGACATCGTTACAGCAGGAAGCGAGACCATTGCTGTGAGAATGCCTGCAAACCCGTTGGCCCTAGCACTGATCAAGGCAAGTGGGAAGCCGATTGCAGCCCCAAGTGCAAACCGCTTCGGCTACACAAGCCCCACTACAGCAGAGCACGTACGCGAACAACTCTCTGGTAGGATTGCAGCAATTCTAGACGGAGGTGCATGTACTGTGGGTATTGAATCAACAGTGCTTGCCTTGCATACGAAGATTCCTACCATACTCAGACCGGGGAAGATTGGCGTTCAGGAACTCTCACCTCTGCTAGGGGAGGTAGCCTTGGCAAAACAAGCTGGTCCCACCGATACAAAGCTGGAAAGTCCAGGATTGCTGGAGTCGCATTATGCTCCAACAACCCCGCTCTACCTGGTTGATGATGTCAGGCAATACCAAAGCTGTAAAGATGTGGGTGTCTTGTTGTTTGAGGATATCGGCATTTCGTTCCAAGGCCCTGTTGCCTACATCAGTGAAGACAAGGATAGTGAAACAGCGGCAATGCGGCTCTACTGGGCGATCAGGAAGCTTGATGGCATGGGGCTACGATTCATGGTCTGTTCCCTTTTGCCAGAACAGGGTATCGGGGTTGCAATCAACAACCGTTTGCGAAAGGCAGCTACGAAGAAAGAACAGCCTAGCTGTTGAGTAAGCTGGCAACCACGACTGCAACAATATCGCTTGTACAGGGCAACACTCGCATGTATTCACAGCCGGCCAGTTTCGCAAGAGCTTGCGAGCGTAAAAGAGGGCCCGAAGGCCCTCTTGGAGATTACGATTTTACGCTTTAGCGACGACCATATCCACCTTGGGATGATCTGCTTCTCTGACTATGGGCTCCGGCCATGCCGCTCTGGAACTGACCACCTGCAGCCTGTCTCAATTCAGCCTCGGCCCTTCTCTCTGCAATCTGTGCCTGCAATTCAGCGGGGAGTTCATCAAACACACATTCTTCCAAAGCACAATCCATCTGCATTACACGCTGCTGCACTGCCTGGTTCTGCTGGACACTTGCTCTTGGTGCTGTTGCAACCCCTGCTCTTCCTTGTGCAAATGCAGGAGCTGCGCTCAGTGCTGCAATACCGACGATAAGGAGGATGGCTACCATCCCGATACGTTTTTTGTTCTTCATTCTTTGACCTCCAGTCAATTTGTTTGTCTTGACTAGAGTTTCGCACTGTAGTATCCAGAGTGTTTCAACACTGGATAAAGATTATGTAAAGGAGAGGGTAAATCGGGTTTTTTTCTCGCTTGTCACTGCAATGTTCCAACCATGTGCCTCTGCAATGGCTTTCACAATGGAAAGGCCCAGCCCTGTGCCTTCACTGGAACGCGAGGTTTCAGCCCTGCTCAGTCTATCAAAAAGTCTTGGGAGGAAGGCCTCTTCAATGATGCCTTCGTTCTCTATGCTTAGCTGTAGGGCATTACCCGCCGAGTCCCCCTCAACGTGGATGACAATAGGGGAAGATGCTTCTCCATATCTCACTGCATTGGAAATCAAATTGTCCAAGAGCCTGGTAAAAAGGTTTTTATCAGCTTGTAATCGCAGGGACATTGGGTTATAGGAGAATTGCATTCCTCTTTCCTTTGCTTGTACTTCAAAACGAGAGAGCAGATTCACTATAACTTCATCGACCCAGACTGTTTCGGTATGTACTTGGTAGCCTGGCGATTCCAAATGCGTCAGGAGGGAGAGGTCGTTGATCATATAGGTCAGCTTCTGTGTTTCTGCCAAGAAAAGTGCTATACGATGCTCATCCAGTTTCAAAACTCCATCAGCCACCCCTTCCAGCTGACCTTTCAGTACGGTCACCGGGCTTCTCAGATCATGGGCGATATCAGCAGCCCACTGACGGCGGAGCTTCTCTTCGTACAAGAGATTTTCCTGCAGCTTTTTTGCTGCTTCACTGATGTCTGCAAATTCACTGACCATGCTCTGTTTGAGGACAACATCCCTCTGGCGGTTAGCCATATTGGTCAATCCTTCAGTAAGTTCCCGACTCCGCCTCTTGAGTGGAAGAAAGAAGAGAAAAGCGAGCACCACAGCCACCAGAAGAGCAATGAGCAAAGCCCAGATAAGCACATTCTTTGCAGCAGAGACAAGCATTGCATTGGCCTCTACCTCCGAGAAGGTAGGAAGGTGCATTGCATAGTAGGCAATACTTTTTCCATCTTCACTAGTGATGGGAATCCACTTTTGGTTCTCCAGTTGTCCAAACTGAACCCCCCGTGCCCGGCCTGCGCTTCGATCTGCTTTGTGGTATGCATACAGTGTGTTTCTCTTTGAATCGGTTATTACCAGATACGTTGGCTGTTGCATCAGGTCATTGAGAGCTGTGGAGAGTGATCCTTCGCTGAGCACTCCATCTTGTGCGTATACTTCCATCACTCGCTCTTCAATCTGTTTCTGCAAGGTCGTGGTTTGTTGTGTATACCAGTCGTTCTGGGTAGCTTCCAGCCCAAAGAAGAGCATCAGGGAAAGCAAGGAGATGAATACAAGGAGGCTAAGCAATACCAAGAGGAAGTTCAACGTTGACAGGGAGATCGTTCGCTTCATTCTAGGTATCCTTGCGTTTCCCGGCAAAGGCGTACCCAAACCCTCGAACCGTCTTGATCCATTCAACAGATCCAAGCTTTGAACGGAGATTCTTCATATGGGTATTGATTGTCCTGTCTGATCCGTCATGCACATATCCCAGACATTCTCCCAACAACCGTTGTCTGGTAATTAACTGGGGGCTATTCTCCGCAAGCAGGAGGAGCATCTTCCATTCGAGTGCGGTCAGGGAGAGCAACTTCCCATCAAGAATAACCTCGTGGGTGTGTTCATTTAGCTCTAGGGTATGCCCATCCAAAGTATACGTCTCCCCTTCGGTTTGTTGCTTTCCCCCTTGCTCCACTCTTCTGAGGATTGCCTGCACCCGCAGAACCAATTCTTTAGGACTGAAGGGTTTTATAATATAGTCCTCAGATCCGAGTTCGAGGCCGGTGATGCGGTCACTCTCCGATTCACGAGCGGTAAGGAAGATGAAGGGAATGCTTGAATCATAGGCATGGATCTGTTTGGCCAAGAGAAATCCATCCCCGTCAGGAAGCATCACATCAAGGATGCAAAGACGGGGGTACTTATATTCCAGGCTTTCCATAACCCCTTCACACCTACCGAATACTTCGGTGGTGTATCCGGCCAACTGCAAATATGCCTGGATGGTCTCAGCAATTGCGGGATTGTCCTCTACAACATATATCATGGCTAGATGATAGAAGTCCAAGTTCCAAAAAACAAGACACTCCTCTCATTCTTTACCTACTCTTCATGTTATAGAGCTGTCCAGCCACCATCAACGAGCAACAGCGTTCCGGTTACCATGTCGGCATTGTCACTCGCCAGATAGAGCACTGCAGAGGCTACATCATCAATGGTAGCGACCCTTCCACGGGGAATCTTGTCCAGCACACCTTCCAAGAAAGCTGGGTCATCCAACCTCTCAGCGGTACCGGGGGTGTAGACAAATGTCGGCCCTACGGCATTGACCGTTACGTTACGAGGAGACCACTCCGCGGCCAATACTTTGGTGAGCATATTCAACCCACCCTTTGAAGCACAATAGACAGCCTCATGGGGTATGGCAACCACCGAGGCTTGGCTGGAAATATTTACGATGCGTCCTTTTTTTCTGGACAACATTCGCTTTCCTGCTTCCTGGCAACAAAAGAAGGTTCCTTTCAGGTTCAAGTCCATCATCCAGTCCCAATCTTCCTCGGTAATCTCCTCAGCAGGAATTGGATTTCCCATTCCTGCATTGTTCACCAGTACATCAATGGGACCCATTTCATCTTCAATACGGGAGAAACAGTCCTTGATTGTTTCCACACGTCTCAGGTCAAGCTTGAATGCTTTGCATTCGCCCCCTTGGTCGTTGATGCCAGCGGCAACGTGTTCCAGTGCTTCTTGATCACGTGCTGCAACTGCGACTCTTGCCCCTTCAGTGGCAATGATCTCAGCCAACCCCCTACCAATGCCCTTGCTTGCACCGGTTACTACCACCAGTTTCCCTTCCAAGGTAGAACCAAACCGTTTCCCTTCCATACTTGTATCTCCTTACTCATTCTGTAGCCTACGACGAGGTAAGGATACCGTCAAGATGCTTTTCTCGCTCTCAGTTGTTGACAACCTCTACAATTCAAATCATAGTCACAGGTAATTCAAGCCAAGTGGAGTCTCTACCATGCCGAGAGAGAAAGAATCGATCTACCGGGGCGATACGAGTGTGAGGGTATTCCTGACCACCATCCTGCTTACCGGTCTAGCCTACGGGTTGTATCGTGGAATTCAGGACAACTATCTTGCAGAGATTGTAAAGATATCCGAATTCGAACGCGGAATTGTTGAATTTTTCAGGGAAATACCAGGGCTCCTGCTTATTTTCATTCTCGCTTCCATGTATCGATTCAGCGAGAGTACTGTCTACAAAGTTGGAACGCTCATCATGCTCTTAGGCTTGCTCGGTTTATTGTTCCTTGGCTCATCCAAAGTAGTTGTCATTCTCTTCATGGTTGTGTTCAGCAGTGGGGAACACATCATCATGCCAATCAAGAGCTCAATGTCCCTCTCCTTTGCCAAGAGTGAAAAGGGAGGAGCAAGCCTTGGGATGACTTCAGCCATCAGCCATGGAGGCAACATCGTAGGCTTTGTACTTGTCTCCATCTTGTTTCTTGTACTGGGTCGTCTTGGGTATGCAAGAGATTCAATTGTAGGGTTTCGTATAATATTCTTCCTTTCTGCTACCTTGCTCTTCTCGGCAGCGTTGATCGTACTTACGATGAGGGACCGTGGCAAGCCGGTGAAACGGAGCCGATTGTACTTCAACCGAAAGTTCGGAAAGTACTACATGCTTGAGGTGTTCTATGGAGCAAGAAAGCAAATCTTCCTCACCTTTGCGCCGTATGTCCTGATTCTCTTTTATGGAGCCGATACCTCGGTAATAGCAATGTTGCTTGCAATCTGCGCTGTTTTTGGTATGTTGCTCAGTCCAGCCATCGGTATTCTGGTGGACAAGCTAGGGTATAAGACCATCATGGTCGCAGACACCATCATCCTTGTTGTAGTTTGCTTGTTCTATGGTTTTGCACATCGAATCTTCCCCATGAACATTGCCTACATAGTGGTGTGTGTCAATTTCGTACTCGATTCAATCATCAGCCTTGCAAGTATGGCAACCAATGTATATGTGAGAGACCTCTCCTCTTCCCGTGAAGAACTCACAGCTACCCTGACAACCGGCATTTCTGTCAATCACCTGATCAGCGTCATGATTGCCTTGCTTGGTGGATATATCTGGAAGACCCTAGGAATCGAAGTACTGTTCTCACTCTCCGCGGTCTTGGGATTGGCTAATTCTGTATTTGCAGCAACCATCAAAAAGCCGGAGAACCGAACACTCTATTAATCAGGAATGCAATCAGAAAACCTAGAGAGAACCAGATGAAGGTGGAGGAAGCAAAGCCCATATGCTGGGCTTTGTGTGCCTCATCCATCCCCTCTCTCTTCACCTTGTTGAACTGGTTTGTAAAACGGATGGCCAGGAATACCAATAGAGGCAGGAAATAGATTGGATAGATTCCAATGAAAACAAATACCGCACTGACTAGATAGGCAACAAGGCCCTCAGTTGCAACCAAACGTATGCTTCCTCGTTTGCCTAGCACAATGGAGAGCGTCTTTCTTCCATTTGCTTCATCACCCAAGCGGTCACAGCCATTGTTTACCGAGAGAATCATACCAATGAGCAACAGAAAAGGAACTGTTGCAGCCACCTCCACCCCTCCAAGCGGTACACCCAGAACAAAAAGTGTGATCAGAAACAGGGCACTGCCAAGAAAACCTCCAGCAAACACCTCCCCAAGCGGTGTTCTGCTGATGGGTAAAGGCCCTGCTGTATAGAAGAAACCAACCAGCATGCACAGCCCTCCCACAGGGATGAGATACCAGCTTGTAATGGATGCCAATGCAAGGCCCAGTACTGCGGCAAGCACAAACAAAGTAAACGAGACAATCAAGACAGAGAGAGGATTTACTTGTTCATGCACCAATACCTTCTCTTTCTCCTTAGTATACGTAAGATTATCCGTGCCATGATAGTAGTCAAAAAAGGTGTTGAATCCTGTAGTACCCATATCTACAAACAGGGTTGCAAACCCCATGATTACCCAAGGAACAATTGGTATGCTATCCAGTACATTTACTGCATAGAGAGAAGCACAGGCAAAGGTACCCATGCTGATGACCTTCGTTCGCATCTCTACAATATTAAGGAACTGGCGTGTTGTCATGCGGAAATTATAGTGATTTTCTGGGATGTTTTCCATGCTTTCCCCTTTACTGGGAGATTTTGCATTACCCTTCGGTATGCTGATTTTGTATGTGAATACTCATGATATGCAATCCTGGCCATCTACGTGGGTGGATTACTCCAATTTCATCAATCGGAAGGGGAGCCTCTGGAACCATCTGTATCCTGGTGGTATTGGAGACAAGCAGATGAATTTTCGGTTGGCCATTGGTGATCTTTACACCGGAAGCTCAAATGGGTGGCCCACAAGTGCAGTAGTCAGTGCCAGCGGATCTCTTGGTTCCATCAGAGAAGAATGCCATCCCAGCCTTGCTCCTCATCTCCGCAGACGTGGTACAGGATAAAATCGGTTTCTCTTTGGTAGTACTCTTACAGTTCTACGGGAAGCACAAGAAACAGATTGCTTAAGAGAGCAAACGGATTCGTCCTTGTTCCTGAAAAGAGGCAAGGTCTATTTCCTTGCCACCAGAGAGACGGCTTTCTTCAGCTGCCAGAGCCATGAAATGGCTTTCCAGTGAAGATGAAAGGTCACTGGTACTGCGTATATCCATGGAACGTACACGACTGATAAAATCAGCAATCAAGTGTTCGTCCCCTCCCCCATGACCATCCTTTTTCGTATGAAGTTGGTACGTCACTCGTTCTTTCGTCGCAAAAAAGTCCACGGTAATCTCACCTGTCTCCATATCCCCTTTCAGCTCCGCCTTGCTGCCCAACACACGAATATTCCTATGAGTTTCCATGGTAAAGCCTGACATGGTAAAGCTTGCGATGACACCATTGGAGAACCGGGCACTTACTGTCTGATGATCAACCACATTGTTGTCACAGTGATATACGCACCTTCCGTAGGGGCCTTCTTTCAACGCCCGCTCTCTCCCCTCAAAGGAGAGGTCAGTAGTGATGACGTTCACCGGCCAACCCGTGTTTTCTCCCAGATAAATCTTCTGGGCTGCATAGGGACACTGATCAAAGGCAGGACAACCATCAGTACAGCGTAATGGAGCATTTTTTGGAGCGTTCTCTTGTTTGAAATGAAACAGATCACCATAGCTGGAAAGCGTCTCACAGGTGCTTCCTGCAAGATAATGCAGAATATCCATGTCATGGCAACTCTTGGCAAGAATCATAGGACTGGAGGTTTCCTTCTTGCTCCAGTTTCCCCGAACGTAGCTGTGGGAAATATGGATATGACCTACATTCTCATCAAGCTCGAGACCAACCAGATCTCCAATGGTCCTATCATCGATGAGCTGCTTAATCTTGGTGAAGAACGGGGTATGGCGCAAAACGTATGAAATGCTCACCAGACTCCTTGTGTGCTTGGCACACTTTGCAATTTGGGACAATTCGTCCAATGATGGTACTACTGGCTTCTCGCAGAGTACTGGATAACCTCCATCAATTGCAGCGAGAAGCGGCTGCAGATGCATCGAATCCTGGGTTGCAATGATGACGACATCAAAATCCTGATGAGAGGAGGGAAACAACTCCTTCCAATCTGAGACTACGAGCGAAGAGAGTATGCCATGTCCTTCAGCAATCAGAGAACGCTTACGTGTATCAGGTTCTGCGATGGCAGTTATACGAAGCTCTTGCGGATGGTTTTTTGCGTAGTCAGCATACACATACCGACCCCTGCTCCCTCCGCCCAATAATGCGGCGCGAATTGGGTTCATACATTTCTCCGGTAATCTAGTATTAGCAAAAACTGGTTATGATTCCAGAACCCAGGTAGCTGAATGTCCTTTATCATCCCCTCTGCATGGTGGAAAGCGCTTGCCCTCCTCCATGGTAACCGTCTTGTCAGGATGCTCTGAGCAGTGATAGACCCCGGCGGTCTCACACTGGGCACCGGTTTGGGTAGAGACCACCTCTTCTTCTTTTGCTTGCTTTTTCTCTTCCGGTTTTGAAGGCATAGGGGTCGTAGCTTTCTGCGTAGGCTTTGCTGGTTTCACCTTTTCCTGTACAGGTTTCACTGGCTCTTGCACTTTTGTTGCTTCACCTTTCTTTCCCAGTAAAAGCCATTGCACAATGATTGCAGCTGCTCCCACCAACAGGACCAGGATAACGGCGACAGTCTTGACCTGTGTATCCTGCACAGCAAGCAGAACCAACACAACGATAAGTACCATGACCACTAGATAGATAATAGTGGTTTTTTTCAGACGATCTTTCTCAGAGTTTGTATTCATACCTTCTCCTATTTACATATCCTTGCCCAAGGAAGGGACCTATATACTGTTTTCTTACTTAAGCATACCCCAATCCAAAGCGATTCTCAATCTTTTTCCTGGTCAGCCTGGGATTTAGTGTTACAGGTGAAGTAGTTAGGGGGTAATTTGCTCTTTGAGAGCCGACTCGATAGCCTTGAGTGCATCTACAATAGAGAGTCTGGTAGCAAATTCAGCTGGTTCACAATTCTTCAATACAGCATAAAAACACAATGGAAAATAGTGCAACTGCCAATGAAAGGTATCAATACCTCATGGCAAGCCCTGGACTCAGGAGGCGTTGCCTCCTTTTCCACCCCAAGGGACGGGGTATCTCACCTTGCTTTCCCTCCGCTCGATCGGGAATAAAACCCAGATTAGTTTCATGAGGCATCCTCCATCATCTTCTTGAATGGCACTTACTACACCTGATTTAACAAACAATGAACAACAGTAAGGCTGTGTATACATCCTGGTAAAGATTTTTGGGAACGCAGAGAACATTGGCTTTGTACTGGCATTACCCTACCTGGGGAGGTACCAATACCAATTTCCCTATATGTTGCTTGCGGGAAAAGGCTCTCTGTGCTTCCACGATATGTTCCAAAGGATGTACCCCTGCAAGCAGAGGTCGGATTTCCCCATGTTCGATATATGATATAAGATTACTGAAAACAGGCTCATCCCAAGCAGTGCACCCTATGAGCTTCAAGTCCTTGAGATAGAGTCTGCGCAAATCAATGGAAACCTGAGCTCCTGCGATAGCCCCGGAGGTTACCAAACGTCCGCCCCTCTTAAGAAGGTTCAGCATTTCACCAAATGCAGGACCGGCCACTGTATCAACTACAACATCTACCGATGTATCGGGTAGAACTCCAGAGACAACCTCTTCACGTGTCAGCACCCTGTCTGCACCAAGGGCGGCCACATCTTTCTGTTTAGCACAACTGGTAACTGCAATTACCTTTGCACCTCGGCGCTTGGCCAACTGAACCACAGCAGAGCCAACACCACCAGAAGCCCCTCGTACCAACACCACATCGTTCCCAGATACTGATGATCGATGCAACATATTCTCGGCGGTACCATAGGAACAAGGAATAGTGCCCAACTCCACATCACTCCAATTACAATCAATGGGGAACACCTCCCCAGAAGAAACACATACATACTCTGCAAATGCACCATTACAATCTGAACCCAGCCACGCAGTCTCTAGAGAACCCCACCCAGAAGTTCTCATGCAGGGACGTACCAACACACGCCTTGCAAGCAAAACCTCATCTTCAGGGGAACCAACAGAAACCACCAATCCACAACAATCTGTACCTTGGATGAGTGGGAAAGAAGTCTTTTTGTTCCATCCACCTTCGGTTATAGCCTTTCTATCATTGGTGGAAACTGCATGGGTACCTTTCGTAACCGAAGCATCATACCACCCCAAACGGGTATTGATATCGGTTGCATTTATTCCTGCAGACAGCACTTTCAACAACACAGTACCAGGAAGCACCTCTGGAACCGGGACATCTTGATACTGCAAATGCTCATAGCCTCCCATTCCAGTGGTAACTACTGCTTTCATTATCGGGGGTATCATACGCATGGGACCTTTCTCCTGCCAATATCGATGGGATAATGCATCAATATCGGATTCATGGCTTCTTACTAAGAAAGCGCTGGATGACTTCTTCCAGAAATATGAAGAACGTAGTTCGTG
>WOYI011340980.1_pt1:0-12500 | contig 13730 bp, 10 predicted proteins | sample 6423411 | NCBI WGS metagenome assembly WOYI01 (sample SAMN13441803, study PRJNA592873) | oil field metagenome | biome: oil field; feature: oil-well bore; material: oil-contaminated soil; isolation source: oil-contaminated soil from oil-well borehole | place: Germany: Wietze | collected...
CCCATTTCCAAAATTACCCGCGAAAACACGGCCCACATCAGGAAGTCTGAAATTTTAACTTCGAAAGACTTAAATGCATAAAGGGCTGTTGAGCTCCCGGCGCGCTTCCTCTGTAAATGTTTTTAATTGCCCGGCGGGAATACCAAGATTAAGAAATGTTTGATTGATGATTTCCAGGCTGGCTTCAAATTCCGGCTGAACAACATACGTCACACCTTTTTTGTAAAGCGCTTTCATTTGTTCTATCCCTTCCGCACGGGCGATAATATGGATATCAGGATTTAGTTTTTGCGCTTGCGCGACAATTCCCAGCGAAACAACCGCCACAGGAGTTGTAATCAACAAAAGTTTCGCTTTGGGCAGGGCTGCGGCTTCCAGAATTATTCCCTTGGCGGCATCTCCGAAGATAATTGGGAATTTGCGTAATTTTACTTCCTGACTGCGCCGGGAATTCTGTTCCAGAATAACAAAAGGTATACCGGAGTGGTGCAGGACATTGGCAACGTGCATGCCTATCCGTCCTCCGCCTGCGATAACGATATGATCTTTCAAACCGCTCTTGGGGAAATGTAATGGTTTCAGCTTAAGCGGTTTTATAAAACGTCGGGCAAAAGCATAAAGCGGAGCTGTCAGACCCGATATAAAAGGTGTCAACAGCATAGTAACAATTGTCATTGCCAACACTAAAGAATAGAATTCGGCGGAAATCGATTTTGTTCCGACACCGACCCTGCCAAGGATAAAAGAAAATTCTCCAACCTGCGACAGTCCTAATCCCATTGCCAGAGGAATGACATTGCGATAACCAAACGCCCGGCTTAACATGGCAAAAATCAGTGCTTTGCCCAGCATAACAAGAACCACCAGAAGCGCTATCATTTGCCAGTGGGCAAAAAGAAATTCAATATCCAGCAGCATGCCGATGGACGTGAAAAACAACAAACTGAAAACATCACGCAATGGGATAATGTCGCTTAGCGCCTGATAACCATAATCTGATTCGCTAAGAATAATGCCGGCCACGAATGCACCAAAGGCGAAAGAAAGGCCGAAAATGTAAGTGCCATATCCGATACCCAAACCTATAGCAGCCGTGGCAATCAGAAAAAGTTCGCGCGAATTCCAATTCGCGATATATCTCATCAGGCGCGGAATAACTTTTGTGCCGATAAAAAATATTGCCAGAAGAAATATAGCGGCTTTAACAGCGGCAATTAGCAAAATAGAAAATCCGGATTGAATATTGTTCAACTGTGGCAGAATAATCAGCATCGGCACAATGGCCAGATCCTGGATAATCAATACGCCGATCATCACGCGGCTGGAAAGTGTGCCCATCAAACCTTGATTCTCCAGAGTTTTCAAAATAATCATTGTACTGGATAGAGAAATCAAGGCTCCGAACCATACGGAAGATGTCCATGTCCAGCCAAACAGTTGACCGATGCCAAACCCGTAAAGCATTGTCAGAATTATTTGCAGAGGTGTGCCGAATAGTGCTATCGTTTTGACCGGTTTTAGTTCTCTGAATGAAAACTCAAGACCCAGCGCGAAAAGCAAAAGAGCTATACCGATTTCCGCCAGCTTTTCGATGTTATTAATATCCGAAATCGTGATGCCTCCGGTATAAGGTCCCACGACAATTCCGGCCAGGATGTAACCAAGAATCAAAGGCTGTTTCAGCGTCCGGGCAATCAAACCACCCACTAATGCGGACATAACGATAATTACAATGTCTTCAGCAATGCCCATAAGATAATTAACAACACTTTATGAAAAGATTAAAATATACAACATATTTAAAAAACTTTTTTTGAGTATAGGTGAAGGTATTCCAGTGTGTCAAGGCAATAATGCTGAGAAGAATTGAATACTTGAATTAATTGTGCATTACTTGTATAAGTGTATAAGTATCCATTGTTTTTCTTCGTCTGTTAATTGTTTTATAAATAATATGTTTGAAAATTTCCGGATCAAGTATAAAGAAGCATAAAGGAGAAAACAAACTTTTGATATTTACCAGTAAAATAAAAATAGCCCTAATAATATTACTAGCCATTTTTATAATCGGCACCTTCGGTTTTCATTTTATCGAAGGATGGAGTTTTGTTGATTCATTTTATACTACAATTGCTACTTTATCTACGGTGGGTTATGGGGATTTCTCACCGGAAACAACGGCAGGCAAATTCTTTGCGGTTTTCGTAATTATTTTTGGCGTGGGCATGATGTTTTATACATTGGTCCTTTTAGCGGAGACTTTTATTGAAGGGCGTCTGCGCAATCTATTGGGGAGGGGAAAAGTGGAAAAAATAATCGATAAAATGCATAATCATTATATAATATGCGGCGGTGGTCGTATAGGTTTTTTGATTTGCCGTGAATTAATGGCGGGGAAAATGCCGTGTGTGGTTATCGATAACAATCCGGAAGTGATTCAAAAGGCTCAGGATGAGGGTTTTATTTGTTTAAAAGGAGATGCGACACAGGATAAAATATTGATTAAAGCGGGAATCAAACGAGCGAAGGGTGTCGCTTGTGTTCTGCCGTCGGACGCGGAAAATCTGTACGTTATTTTGACAGCAAAAGAACTCAATCAACAAATATATATTATATCCCGTTCCGAGGAAGAAGAATCAGAGCACAGGTTACTTAGGGCGGGAGCGGATCGTGTGATGTCTCCCTACACACTGGGCGGTGTCAGGATGGCTATGGCTATTTTGCGTCCGGCTATGCTGGACTTCATTGAAATTACATCACGCCAGCAGAGTCTGGAATTGCGCATGGAAGAAGTTTCCGTCTGTAAAAACTCACAGCTTATTTCTAAATCACTGGAAGATTCAGGAATACGCAAGCGTTATGGACTGATAATTGTTGCCGTGAAAAAGGATTCCGGAAAGATGATTTTCAATCCTATGGCCAATTATATTATTGCCGAAGGCGATAGGTTAATCGCAATGGGTGAAGATGAAAATGTAAAACAGTTTTCCGAAGCTTGTCTGGAATAAAAAAGGAGTAGATTATGAAAGTAAACAAATTATACTATTTATGGAAATGGATAGTTCTGATTTCTGTTTTCATTTTTACGGGTTGCGTCGGTCCCAGTCTGTACAGCGTTAATATATACTACGATGCCGAGCAGGCTGCTATTCCTGCATATTTAAAAGCCGACAAAACATCTATCGCCATTATTTCCGTTGCTGAATTTACCGATACGCGTCAGATGGACGACCGGCTTGTAATTGGACGTGTGACAGAATCGGATGGAACAAAAGTATTGCTATTGCCCAAGAATGTCAAAGCAACAAAGGCTGTAGCCAACGGCATAAAAGAATATTTAAGAAAGGCTGGATATAAAGTTCCCAATAAAATTGAACAATGGAATTTAAAGGAACAAAACATGCCGCAGGGAGTCGCCAATATACTTATCGGTGGAAATATAGAGGACTTGGAGATTTCCTGCCTTAAAGGATTTCCTACAAACTCCTGCAAAACCAACATAAAATTAAATTTTGTTTTCGCCGATGTGACTAAGGGCAAAATAATTTATGAAGGTAAAGTGGAAAGCAATTATTCCAAGGAATATGCTCTGTTTTCTGAAGAAGTTCTGGGAGAACAGGCAGGCATTGCTCTTGGTGATGCCATTGAAAAATTATTTACAGAAAAAATGGTAGCGCAGAAACTTAAAGAAGCTATTGCGCATTAGAAATATAATCTAGCGATACGTGAGGGGACCTGGCCCCCTCACGCGGGTTTTTTTGCACTAATAATGCCTGTGCTTACTCCAATCCCAGCATGCCTCGGCGGAGCGATTCGATTCCGTGAGAAGGCTTATCGATGATCCATATGCCGAAGAGGGCCTTTTTAAAGGCCAGCCCTTCAATGGTGGTCTTGAGTGCGCCGTTACGATAGATATAAGTACCTTCGCCTGGTACATAGATCATGTCGAAGACACTTCCTTTTTTTATCGTATCATTAAACACCTCACACATTTTGTCGATTTGGCTTTTTAATGGGGCAGTATTGCCATTGGTGGAGCGCTCAAATCCGGCTCTTGTAGCACTGATAAAAGTACCAGAGGTGATAAGGTGGGAAACGATGTTTATCTTTATGGCCATTGGTTCGTCGGCCTCCAAAATAGTGGTATAGTTGCTCTGTTTTTTTGTCAGATACAACGCTGCCACGTACATATCTAAAAATGCCTTTGTCCGAATGCCGGAGCCGTTGAATATAATGTTCGTTTTACCGGCTTTTAAAGTGTCAGGGAAATCGACACCATTGCTGGTAATGGCATAACAGGGCAGGGCTAAAGATAAGGTCAATAATAGCGTAATTAATAATTTTTTCATAATATCCTCCAAAAAATATTTTATAGCAAACCCCTGTTTTTTGTTGCAGGGTATTCTCTCAAATTTTTTTTAATGCGGTACTCAAAACGTAAAATAAATTTTCACAGGAGATAAAACAGAATTAACGCAAAATCTGATATTGAACTGCAAAAACCTCTTCTAAATTAGTAACAAAAATATCTATTAATGTAAAGAAGAATTAACCATTATTAGGCTTAATGATCACCTTGATGGATTCCCTGCCGTTTGTTACCAATTGGAAACCTTTGACAATTTCTGCTAAGGGAAGCCGGTGCGTAATCAGATCATCCACTATGACATTGTGCCATTCTATTAGCTTAATAGCTTCGATGATATCTGGCGGCCCGCAATAATAAGAAGTGAGAATAGTGATTTCCTTCATCCAGAAATCATTGACCGGAACGACCACTTTTTTATCCGGTCCGGGAACAGCAAAGAGCACGACAACTCCGCCCTTATCCACGCATTTCCATGCCTGCTCCACCGCCGAATCAGCTGAGGCGCATAAAAAGACGACGTCGGCTTTTTTACAGCTTTCTTTTACTAATTGATTTGAAATATCATCTGCCGCATTGATGGTAATATCCGCTCCCATTTCCCGGGCAATTTCCAGTTTTGTTTGGTTGATGTCGGCGGCGATTATCCTGCATCCTTTTGTTCTGGCCAGTTTAACGTTAAGCAAACCGGACATTCCGCAACCGATGACCAAAACGGTTTGCCCCTTTTTTACGCCGGCCAGCCTTTGCGCTCTCACCACACAGGCCAGAGGTTCGATAAAAGTGCTTTGATCAAAAGAAATGTCTTGAGGAAGCAGATAAGTTCCGTTTTCTATTAAAATTTCCGGAACAAGAATGTATTCGGCAAAGCCGCCGGGAAGCCTCTCCTTGACCTCCGAACATTGCGGATAGTGCCCGTTTTTGCAGTAGTAACATTTCATACAGGGCACTTTCGGAGCGATAAAAACACGGTCACCCGGTTTATATTTCTTTACGGAGGAGCCGACTGCTAACACTTGTGCACCTATTTCGTGTCCCTGAACCAGCGGTGCTCGCGGAAGGCGATACCATTCTACAATATCGCTGCCACAGATGCCGCAGGAAATAACCTTGACCAGCATTTCCTTTTTCTTGGGCTTCGGAGTCGGCACATTTTTGATGCGGATATCCTTGTTGTTATACCAGAGCGCGACCTTCATTTTTTCTTTTTCAAAGTCTTATAGAGATCAAAAGCTTTCTTCGGAGTTTCGTTATCATGGACAACGGAGCGCACCGCCTGAATCATGGCAATAGGCGCATCCGACTGGAAAATATTGCGTCCCATATCCACACCGGCGGCGCCTTTTTGAACTGCGTTATAGGCCATTGTCAGGGCTTCAAGTTCAGGAATCTTCTTTCCGCCGGCCATGACAATCGGTACGGGGCAGGAAGAAGTTACTGTCTCGAAATCTTTTTCCACATAATAGGTCTTGATGTAGTGGGCGCCAAGCTCCGCGCAAATTCTACAGGCCAGACGAAAATATTTCGCATCGCGGGCCATATCCTTTCCTACAGCCGTGACCGCGAGAGTGGGAATTCCATAACGGTTGCCGATATCAACCATTTTGGTCATGTTAATTATAGACTGTCTTTCATATTCACCGCCGATAAACACTTGTACAGCCATGGCGCAGACATTTAAACGGATGGAGTCTTCGATATCAACAGCGATTTCTTCATTAGAGAGTTCCTTGAGAATGCTGGCGCCTCCGGAAACCCGCAGTACGATAGCCTGAGAAGAGGAAGGTGGTATAACACTGCGAAGAATTCCCCTTGTCAGCATGAGAGTATCCGCGTAAGGCGCTAAAGGAAGGATATTAATATCAACCCTTTCCAGGCCGGTAGTTGGTCCCTGGAAATAACCATGATCTATTGCCAGCATAACAGTGCGGCCGGAGACTGGATTAAATATTCTGGAGAGTCTGTTTTTCATTCCCCAATCCAGGGAATTCGATCCTTTGAGAAAAAATCCTTGCGTTTGCTGAGGCATATCGCAATGAAACATTTTGGCTTCTTTGATTCCATCCGCGTCCGGCATATATTGTATTCTCCTTTCCTGTCTTATATCATTCGCTTTCTTTGGCTAACTTTGTTGGCTGCGTCGTCGGCTTCCTCAACGTATAAACAATACGCCTGCGGAGCCTCCTCCTTGCCGCCTCGTTATCCTTTGAAAGCGAAATGATATCGAGGTTTCATGAAAAAGTTTGTTTGACAAATGGCAATCTTGCATATTTTTTAAAATCAGTCAATTTCGCTTTCAGGAATCAATTGTGTGGCTTATAAAGAATAATATCCGGCTGCTGTAGATTTATTTTTGATCTTTAATTCCCAGTGATTCGCAGAGTATTTCCGCCGGATCCAGAGCGGTTATGCCGGAAAGTCCTTCCAACTGCATCCGGCAGGAACCGCAATCCGCAACAATATTTTCCGCTCCTGTCTTTTTGATTAAGGAAACAGCCCGATTGCCAATCTGTATGGCCGTGAACTCGTTATTTTCTTTAAAACCGTAACTACCGGAGAGTCCGCAGCAGGTGTCATCAAAAATTTCACATTCCAAACCTGGTATTGTTGCCATAAGTTTTTGGGCCGGATAGCCGATTCTCAGTGCCCTGAGATGACATGGAATGTGGTAGGCTATTTTACGCTGTACTTTTGCAAATTCCGGTTTGACATATCCTTCATTAATGAGTTTAATAATATATTCGTGTAGATTATAACTACTCTCGGCAATTTTTTTACTCTGCGGAATTTCCATGATGCCTGGGTAATCATGCAGAAGACAGAGCCCGCAGGAAGTGCACGAATAAATGATATCATAACCGGCGTCTATGTAGTCGGATAATGAAGAAGCGTTTTTTTGTGCGAAGTATTTGGCGAGCGCCAGGTTTCCGTTGCCCAGCGCGGGCAATCCGCAGCACCACTGGGGTGGCAAGACAACATCAACATTCATAGCGGCAAGAAGTCTAACAATCTTTCTTCCTATATCAGGACGGTAGAAATTTATAAAACATCCATAAAAGAAGGCGACTTTTTTTGTGCTTTTATTCAGATTATTTTTCCCTTGGCGCATTGTCCGGAAACTAAATTGGGGAAAGGGGATGTACGTTGATATTCCTATTTTACGAAGAATATTCTTTCCCGTTTCGGTAGAAGCGAATTTATTGGCTAGGGGAGCGGTCAATGAACCCAGAGCGCTTAAATAATAATTGTTGGCAAAAAGCAGGTGTGTCGCAGTTTGCGGATGTTCCTTGCCGTATCTTTGTTGTTCCCGAAGGATAATTTGTGCCGGTTCCACTCCGCAGGGACAGGCCATTTCGCAACGCTTGCACTGACTGCATAAAAAAACCCATTCATCCTGAGCTTTTTCCTTTTCCGACCGGAAACGCTGGGCGTCAGGCCCCGCCTGTTTCGGTCCGGGAAAATCCGTATTCACTCTGAATACGGGACAATTTTCCACACAAATCGTGCAGCGTATGCAATGTTCATAGTTCATGAGATAGATACTCCGCGCAGGACTGTGCCGCTGCATGGGCTGTCGCCAGAGCCAGCCCGTGACCGCAACCATTTTTTAATATTTCCGTTTCGGCCAGAATTCCTCCGCAAACAAAGATATTGTTCCATGGAGAATCAGCCGGACGCATGGATGAATCAACAATGATGCCGGCTCTGCCGATACCATGATTCAGAGAGAAATAATCGTTGTCGAACCAGGTTTCGCGCGGTCCGGAAATGTGTACCGTTAGATTAAATACATTTTCCGTAATGTCCTGGCGTGTGGCGGTCAGGCCGCCGCCGACAAAAGAACCTGTGCCCAGAATAAAAGCTCTGGCGTTAATGCTGTTGGGCCTTCCCTCGGAATGTGTAGTCACTGCCTCAATAAGCTTTCCTGTTTTTTCTGTTCCAACCACAGGCCATGCCCAGTAGATAGTGCCTCCTTTTTTGCGAAAGTATTTCTTCAGCGCGTTAAAAAGTCTTCTGCCGGGCATGGAGGGCGGAATGGTTGGAATTTCAAAGACTGGTTTTCCCATGAGAACCGCTATGGAGTTGACAATTTCACTTGCCGATTCCAGACCGACAACAGCGGGTAAGGCAATTTTATCTTCATCAATGCGAAGTTTGTCCATCCAAATAATAAATCTTTCAAAGAAATTTTTGTCCTCGAAGCGTGAGGCTATACTCATGATACTGTAAACGCCGGCGTCAAATACTGAAAAGTTGGTATTCTTGCGTCTCGATACAATATATCCGGGATAAAAATCTTTTATTCCTTTGAAAGTAACGATATGGATACTGTCTGTATTATTCTGAGGCGCCGCTTCCATCGTTGAAGGAACGAGGCAGGAAGTTTTAAATGTGCCCAAAGCAGAAACAACAAAACGATTTTTTTCGATAGAGCCCGCATAGGGCACGCCCATATCCATCATCACCGTTTGAAAATAATTCAATGACTGCCGGATAGTTTTTTCGTCAACAAGACGAAAGGGATGTTCCGGCGGGAGATTTTTAATACCCGTAAGAGGATTGTCATCGCAGGAGCATACATCAATGCAGCCGGTAGAAAGACAGGCCGTCGGTTCTCCGGTGGTAACAAGGGCGACATTGAAACCGCGTTCGGCGAGCAGTGCTCCAGCTGTCAGACCAGCTACACCGGCTCCTATAATAACAACATCATATTCGGTAACGCTCATTTGGATTTCTCCATGGCCAGAATTCCCAGATATATATATTCCACAAGCTGTTCTTCGCGGAGTTGGTCTCCCCACAGAGCATGCCTGATGCCTTTATAACGGCGCTGGAGAAAATTGCGTAGTATTTCCATGGACTGTTCTGGAGATATAACACTCATATCGTTCATAATGCCCAGCGCGCGGAAAGTACAGAAACCTCCCTGACATGGTCCCATGCCCAGGCGCGTCCGATGCTGGATATCGCCTACATTGCGCGTTGATGTCTGTTTGATTATCCTTTCCACATCCTGTCTTGTAACAAGTTCACATTCACAAACGATATTTTTTAAATCTACCAGACGTTTGGAAAGAGGATAGCCGCTCAATTCCTGCTGTCCATCCAATGGTATTTCTGCCGTTTCGCATGTTTTCTTAAGATTAAAAGAAGCCATTATTGTATCAACCATCTTCTCTGCCATCAACCGGAAGGTGGAGAGTTTTCCTCCCACGATACTGTATAAGCCGTTTTCGTGGTTGATAATACGGAATCCGCGAGAAATTTCATGGCTGTCAATATTTTTGGATTTGAGCAGCGGCCGGACACCCGAAAATGCCCTGATGATACGGGTATTGTTGAAATGCGGAATCATTCGCCCCGCCTCGCTGATGATGGTATCTACTTCGGGAGACTCAATACTTATTCTATCCGGATCTTCCACGCTAAGCGATGTTGTTCCGGCCAGACACACGGCTTCATTGGGCACGATTATATCACCGTCGGAAGGATGTCTTAGTCGGTTAATGACCATGTTGGTCAGACGGTGATTGGTGATGACCAGAGACCCTTTAACCAGAGTCATCGGCACTTCGGAACCGGCAAGAGAGGCAATTATGTCGGCCCATGCACCGGTAGCGTTAATGATAATATTGCCGTGAATTTCTTTAGCCGTGCCTGTCGATTGATCAATGGCTTTTATACCGATGCAACGGCCGTGTGATTTGATAATTTCAGTGACCTTATGTCGGGTTAAGATAATGCCGCCCTGAAGCTCAGATGTTCGAATATTAAGCAGGCAAAGACGAAACGGATCAATGGAACAATCGGGAACTTTGATTGCTTCTTCGATTTCAGGATTTAAGTTGGGTACCAAATCAAAGGCTTTGGTTGAGGAAAGAACTTCGGCGGGAATGCCCACTTCCTCGCAACCCTTAAGAAATACTTCCCGGAAACGTTTGGAATCGCCGGGCAGGCGAACGAACAGCCCACCTGTTTGTTCGACGCATTTCTTGCCGATTTTTCTGAGAATAAGATTCTCTTCATAACATTCACGAGCAGCTGGTGGGTCGGTAACCGCATATCTTCCTCCGCTGTGCAGAAGACCGTGGCAGGCGCCTGTGGCTCCCGCCGCGAAGTCGCCCTTTTCCACAAGACAATGGGGAATGCCGCGCAAAGCCAGATCTCTGGCAATCCCGCAGCCGGTCGCTCCGCCGCCGATTATAATCACATCCGTTTTAATCATTTCTTCTTGTCTTTCTTCCTTGACCCCTTGCTACGTGACCCATGACCCTTTATCTATTTCTCCTCTTCCCATTTCATCGCTCGCTTCACCGCCTTCTTCCAGCCATCATAAAGAGCTTTTCTCTTATCTTCACTCATTGCCGGATTAAATCGACGATCTATCTTGCGTCTTTGAGCAATCATGGATTGATCCTTCCAGAAGCCCACCGCCAAACCCGCCAGATAGGCCGCGCCCATTGCCGTGGTTTCAATAACTTTTGGCCGTTCCACGGGAACGCCCAAAATATCCGACTGGAACTGCATTAGAAAATCATTGGCACAGGCGCCGCCGTCCACCCGCAGTTCACATAAATCCAATCCGCATTCATTGCGCATCAGTTCCAGAACATCCCTGGTTTGATAGGCAATGGATTCCAGTGTCGCGCGGATAATATGATTTCTTGTTGTTCCCCGGGTCAATCCTAGAATCGCGCCGCGCGCATACATATCCCAGTAAGGAGCGCCAAGGCCGACAAATGCCGGAACAACGTAAACACCAAGTGAATCTTCAACCCTTGTCGCAAAATACTCACTGTCTTTTGCATCATAGATGAGTCTCATGCTGTCGCGCAGCCACTGGATGGCGGCGCCGGCAACAAAAATGCTTCCTTCCAGTGCATATTCAACCTTGTTGTTTATTCCCCATGCAATAGTTGTCAAAAGGCCGTTTTTCGAATGAACAAGCTTTTTACCTGTCAGCATCAGCATAAAACAGCCGGTACCGTAAGTATTCTTGACCATTCCCGGAGTATAACAGGCCTGTCCGAAAAGTGCCGCCTGCTGATCACCAGCGTCTCCGGCTATGGGTATTTCCACTCCAAACAGCCGGGCATCGGTATATCCGTAAAACGCACTGGAAGGCTTTACTTCCGGCAACATTGACACCGGTATGTCCAACTCTTTTAATATTTTTTTATCCCATCTAAGCTCTTTGATATTGTAAAGCATTGTGCGGGAAGCATTGCTGTAGTCGGTCACGTGAACTTTCCCTTTTGTCAGATTCCAGATCAACCACGTGTCGATAGTACCGAAAAGCAGCTCGCCGTTTTGTGCTTTTTGTCTGACTCCTTCAACATTGTCGAGTATCCATTTTACTTTGGTCCCCGAGAAATAAGCATCCAGTACCAATCCTGTGTTTTCCCTTATATAATTTTCTAATCCCTTAGATTTTAATTCGTCGCATATTCCTGCTGTGCGGCGGCACTGCCAGACAATAGCATTGTAAACAGGCTTTCCCGTTTGTCTGTCCCAAACCACCGTTGTTTCGCGTTGATTTGTTATACCGATGGCGGCTATTTCATTCGGAGCGATAGCGGTAGTAGCTAGAATTTCGCTGATAACTCCACTTTGCGATCCCCATATTTCCATTGGATCATGTTCCACCCATCCAGCTTTAGGATAGATTTGCGTAAATTCTTTTTGTGCTTTACCCGCAACATTTCCATTACGGTCATATAAGATGGCGCGTGAGCTGGTAGTTCCCTGATCAAGAGACAAAACATAAGATTTTTTCATATTCGTACTCCTAACAATTAGGATGTTGATGATCATGCAGGTGCGGCCAGTATTGCATAATGCTTTGTATTTGCAAATAAAAAAGTGACTACCATTCCCGAACAAATGATGTCATAACCAAGCTTAAGATAGTGCCAATGAAAGAAAGATTAATAATTGTTTCTTTTAATAAATGTTGGTATCAACTTTTTGGGGGAAATTACGTGATAAAATGCTGCTCGATAAGTGCTTGAAAAATAAAGATAAAAACTTATTTATTAATAATATAAAAATAATTTAATTTTTTTCTTGACACATTCGTAAAGAGGGAGTAGAAGTCCGCTTCTGTTCGTTTGAAGTTTATTTGAAATTAAAT
>WOYI010987790.1_pt1 | contig 13729 bp, 16 predicted proteins | sample 6423411 | NCBI WGS metagenome assembly WOYI01 (sample SAMN13441803, study PRJNA592873) | oil field metagenome | biome: oil field; feature: oil-well bore; material: oil-contaminated soil; isolation source: oil-contaminated soil from oil-well borehole | place: Germany: Wietze | collected 2016-10-18 ...
ATATTTTGTAATGTCAATAAAAAACATTTCGTAAAGCTTACGCAATATTTGAACACGCCTTTTGTTCATGTGTTATAATTAAAATATGGAGTTATTTTAACAATTAGAGAGGACATTAACCTTTTATGTTTATTGAGGCTATCGCACAGATTAAAACAAGAAAATACATCATTCAATTTATGCTGTTTGTTGCTTTATTTCTTGGTTTATATTTTCTAATCGATTATTTAAATATGTCTTATGCAGAAATGGAAAGCACCTTTGGTATATATCTTGTCATTATCAATATTCTTCTCAATCTTGTAATGGCATCATTAAGCGCGTTACTTATGCATTTATCGACCGTGATGGTTGCGCTTAAAGGAAAAGAGGGCAAAGGGACAAGTTTGGGCTTTATCTCTATCCTCTTTGGTATTTTAACATATGGATGTACATCATGTGTTATCGCTTTTTTTGCTTCTATCGGCATCGCGTTTTCGGTGATTGCACTACCTCTTGCGGGATTGCCCTATAAATTTATATCCTTGCTGCTGATCGCAATCGGTTTATGGTGGATGAAACGAGAGCTTATCAAAGGAACATGTCGTGTTGACTTGGATGAAGACCAGTGATGGTCTTTTTTTATGAAGGTTGACAAATCATAATGATAGACATATAATCACTATATGACAACCTTGTCACTTTTGAGGAAATTAAATGCCAAAACAAACTTTTCTTAATCTCAAACAAGACAAAAAAACACGTATATTAAATGCATCTCTAAAAGAATTAGCGCTTCATGACGATCAACACATAAATATTCAAAACATCATAAAAGACGCTGATATTTCACGTGGTAGTTTTTATCAGTACTTTTCAGATTTAGATGATCTTCTCGGTTATTTGATCGATTTCATTATTCAAGAAAAAAAAGCGTATTTAGCCAAACATGCCATGTTGCATGGTGATGCACCATTTTTTGATCGATTAGGAGAACTTTACAAGTTGGGATACCAATTTGCGTTAGATAATCCATTGATTTATGAAGCAGGCAAACATATGGTCAAGCCAGTTTCTAAAAATCAAAAAGAAGTCCTGCTCATCAAAAGAAAAGAACGCTATAAATATTATTATCAAGAAATTGAAAAGGATATTGAAAATGGTGTTATTAGAACAAATATCGACATTGATATACTTATCGATATCTTGACACGTTTTCTTGATGAACTCATGCAAACACACTTCATTGAACAACGATTGACACAACAAGAAGTCGATCATCGTTTCAAACGATTCATAAAACTCATAAAGGAAGGAATCGCGTAGTATGTTTAAAGTAGAGAATTTAAGATTCACTTATCCGAAAAACAATGAAGAAACGATTAAAGGTATCTCTTTTGAGATAGCAAGAGGTGAGATTTTTGGTTTTTTAGGACCCTCTGGTGCCGGAAAATCAACGACTCAAAAACTATTGATTAAGTTATTAGAAAACTATGAAGGCACCATTAGTTTCAATGGTCAAAACATTACTGAGCTTGATCACTCTTTTTATGAGAAAATTGGTGTATCGTTTGAAATGCCGATTCATTTTTCCAAAATGACAGCGATGGAAAATATGAATTTCTTTTTGAAATTATATCAAAACAATGCTGATGTTGAAATGTTGATGAAAGAAGTCGGTCTTTGGAAAGATCGCAATAAAAAAGTATCCGAATTTTCAAAAGGCATGAAAATCCGTCTAAATATTGTACGCGCATTACTCAATCAGCCTGAGATGCTATTTCTTGATGAACCTACTAATGGTATAGATCCCACCAATGCTAAAATTCTAAAAGATATGATTAAAGTCTTTAGAAATCATGGTGGTACTGTGTTCATCACATCGCATATCATGTCTGATATCGACCAATTGTGCGATCGCGTCGCTTTTATCGTCGATGGTCAAATTAAAGAAATCGATTCTCCGCGCAATTTGAAGATCAAATACGGCAAACGCACATTAACAGTTGAATACAAGGAAGATGGTCAAACCATTGGCAAGCAATATTCAATGGATGATATTGGTCAAAATAAAGATTTTCTTGAAATCATACAACATAAAAAAATCGAAACCATTCACAGTGGCGAAACGACTTTAGAAGACATATTCATTCAAGTGACGGGCGTAGGACTTAACCATGACTAAAAAGGTGTTGATACTACTAAAAGGTGAACTTATCAGGCTTTATAAGTATCATGTCACAGCCGTATCTTTATTGCTTGCTTTTGTCTGGTTTGTACTACTTTATTTCATTCAAGATAATGGTGTCTTGACGTCATTTTTACCGATAATCATCATCGTTGATACAACCATGATGTCGATTATGTATATTGGTTCAGTATTGTTTTTTGAAAAAACTGAATCTACCATTTCAACTATGCTTGTTACACCCGTGAAATATGCTGACCACATTTTAGCTAAAGTGTTTGCAATCACCATTGAAACGTTTTTGTCTACAGCTTTGATTGTAATCGTCTTCTTTTTCATAAGAGACATCACCATCAATTGGGGCATCCTTGTACTTGCACTCGTTTTACCCACTTTACTATCAAGCCTCATCGGATTCGCGATTTCATATCATACGAAAGATTTTACGTCTTTACTTACATGGCTAATGGGGTATGTCTTTTTGACTTTCTTTCCGGTCATCTTATCCTATTTAGATATTGTCTTTAAAGCTGATGCTTGGCAATATATATTTCTAATATTACCTATTGGATCAGCATTGGAAATTACAGCAGTTGCGGTGGGAGCTATCATTACAGTTAAATTTTGGATTGCGACTGCACTCATCATTATCTCTGCAATATTGCTTTACATGTGCTATATACGACCAAAATTTAAAGATTATGCTGTCAAACAAAGTGGGGTGTAATGATGATTAAACGCGTATTCATCCATGAATTGAAAAACATAAAAAGTGATAGTTTATATCTTTTTTTAGCTATTTTTCCCCTAATTATCTCTGGTGTTGGCGCTATTCTCATTCCTTATCTGGAAAATCACCTTATAGGTCAATGGTCTTTTCTAGTCAATGCCTTGTTCCTACTACTAAACGGCTTTTTGTTCGGTGCAGTTATCGCATTTTCGCTATTGGATGACCAAGATGATCATGTCTTGATGTCATTAAAAATCACACCTATTTCGGTACGCTGGTATGTATTAATCAAATTGCTCTTTGGTTATATATTTGGAATCTTAGCAACTATACTCATCATGATAGCAACCGGTGCGCTGTTTGATTTATCCATCGGCTTATCCATCATGATTATCTTATTAGCACCATTACAAACACCGATTTATACATTACTCATCGTATCCTTGTCCAATAACAAGGTAGAAGGATTTGTCTTTCTTAAATCGACTTCATTGCTTTTAATAGCGCCTGCTGCAGGTTTATTCTTGTCTAATTGGACTGAATTATTGTTGATACCATTTCCTGCATTTTGGACAACAAAGCTCATCGTATTGGAACAGGGATTACCGACGTTTTTCTCACAAAGTTATCTATACTTTATCGGTGGTGTCATCGTTCATATGATCAGCGGAGTTTTACTTTTTGAAATTTATGCTAGAAAGCATAGACTCCATTAAAAAACTCAACTGTGAAAACTGCAGTTGCGTTTTTTCTTTAGTTAGTATGTTTTTCTTTTTTTATCGCAAATTTTATCAAGCTCACCTTTTACAAATTCAACATTTTTGATTGGATAAAGTTTATAAGTCTTATCTGCTGTTTTAATCATCAGTTTGCCAAAAGATCGGTTGGCAGAAAATGATCTTAATATCGTTCGATAATTGTTGACAGCTACGATGTCAATGACTGCAAGATAACCAATGGTTTCCACCTTGTTTTTACGCAAATGAATATAAATCCCTTCATGATCGCCTTCAACAACTGTTTTTGGCATGAACATTGTGTCACCAAAGATAAGACCATACATTAAACTCACAACTAGCAATAGTATCCCTATTATCCAATATGAAGTCTCAATCAGGCTAAAATCGAAATTGATATACCATAAATATGCAAGCACAAATAGTGGAGGCAATACGATTGTTATCCACAATTGGATAAACCCGTATGTCGATCTTTTCGCATATGTTTTCATCGTTATTTAAAGCCTCCAATATCAATTAAAGTTTAAATTCAACAGCAACAAATTGATCCTTATATTCATTGAAGTGGTTATTATGATTTTCTGTCATTAACATGAAACGTTCTTGTACTTCTTTGGGATCTTCAATGATCGTAGGACTCGCATTGACAATGTCATTACCAAATGCTAGTTGTACGGAATCATTAACCTTTAGATAAGCCACTTTATTTGACTTTCCGGATGTGATTACAAGAATTTTTCCATCAGGTTTTTTGATATAATTTAAGTTCCTAGAGTATTCACTGTAGTTTAATTTTAAAATACCTTTTGTTTTCATTTCATAGTTACCTCTTTTGCTATTTATTATAATTAAATTATAGAATCGTTATAAATAAATTGCAAATCAAACGCTTTATCAAAGTATTTTAACTATCTTTACCATTTCCAAAAACTTGGTTAAATTGACGAGCTACGCGCACAAATGTCGTTGATCTTGATAATTCTTTTAGATGTCTAGCACCAACATAAGTACAAGTAGAACGCAAGCCACCCAATATATCAAGTACCGTTGAATTAACTTGACCACGATATGGTAACTTGACCGTTTTTCCTTCGCTAGAACGATATTCAGCAACTTCACCATAATTCTTTTCCATAGCTGTTTTGGAACTCATACCATAAAATTTAACAAATGATTTCTCTTCATATATAGGTTCGTTTGTCTGTAAATCAACCAGTCCTGTGTTTCTTTTTTCTAAGATGATGTGCCCACCACCTTCATCATGACCTGCGAACATGCCGCCTAGCATAACAAAATCAGCACCACCGCCAAAAGCTTTAGCAACATCACCTGGGCATGTACAACCACCATCTGAAATGATGTGTGCACCCAACCCGTGAGCTGCTTCAGCACATTCAATAATTGCTGATAATTGTGGATAACCAACGCCTGTCTGGATTCGTGTCGTGCAGACAGAACCTGGGCCAATACCAACCTTGACGATATCTGCACCTCTCAAAATCAATTCTTGTGTCATATCAGCAGTAACTACGTTTCCTGCAATAATCGTATGATTTGGAAATGTACTTCGTACTTTATGGACAAAATGACCGAAATGTTCAGAATAGCCATTAGCCACATCAATACAAATAAACTGAATTTTAGGATATGCTTCTAAAATCGTTTTTAAATTTTCAAAATCTTGCATATTAGTACCCGTGCTTATAGCAAAATGCTCTGCATCCAAATTTTCAATATGTGGTCTTAAATCATCAACTGTAATGGTTTTTACCAAACACGTAAACAACCCGTGTTTTTGTAATGCTAAAGCAATCTCTATCGTTCCCACACCATCCATGTTCGCTGCCATGATAGGTATACCCTTATACGCTTTTTGGCTATGTCTAAAAGTGTATGTTCTATTTAAGTCAACGTCTTTTCTACTTTTAAGTGTCGATCGTTTTGGGCGTATGAGCACATCCGCAAAATCTAACTTGTGTTCATCTTCAATTCTCAATTTGTTCAACTCCTTTATGGTAATCCGTATTTATTATACACGATTAGAAGTGGATAAAGCACCATAAAAACACATTTGTATAATGATTATACTGATGGGTTGTCAATTGCAATATATGATTTCTTAGCGTATAATTATAGCATAACAAGATTTAAATTTAAGGAGGTTCAAATATGACAAAACCAAGATATGGATATGGGTGGTTGTTGAAATTCATTTTAGCGGCTATTTTACTAGGTGTCGGTATTTACATGGCGTTTGCCGATCAAGTTGTTTACGCGATTACTGGTGTAACCATCATCGTTTTCTCTATACTTCGTGTTTATCCACTGTTAAAAACACTAAAAAAAGAAGTCTTGCGGACAATTAATCTGGTTGAAATTGTTTTGGATGCGATTATCGGTGTTGCCCTTTTATTGATTGCAATCTATAAAGCAGATGAGTTGAACGGATCTAATGCTTGGGCATACATCTTCCGTTATTCATTAGTTTTCTTCTTCTATGCTAGAGGTCTTGTCTTCTTTCATTCTGTTGTGTTCTTTGGTGAAAAAACAGAAGTTCCAAAGTTCTGGGTTCATATCGTTGCTATTTCTTTAGGTGCGATTCTTATTGTAAGCCCAGATTTTTCATATCAAACGGTTGGTATCATCTTCTTGATTATTTCACTCATTGGAGCAATCTATCTCGGATATGATGGATATGGTGGCTATAGAAAATACCGCGAATATGCTAAAGAACTCAATGAAGGTAAAGAAAAAGAGAAAGAAACAGGAAAAGGAAAAAGCAAGGATTTAGAATTACCAGAAGCTGATAAAAAACCTGTCATTGAAGAACCTGAAAAAGATAAACAACAACCTTATGTAAACTAAAAGCGTTGCAAAACGCTTTTTTTAAGGAGTAGCATGAACAAAAACGCTCATATAGCAGGCATTGGATTTGCTGTGATTTTTGGTTTCTCATTTCTATTTTCAAAACTTGCTTTAGTGCACCTGTCACCAATGGGTTTGTTAGCCTATCGTTTTTTGTTTGCTTTCCTTACTTTCTATTTATTGAAGTTGCTCAAAATCGTTCACATCAAGATAGATAGAAAGATGCTATTTGCCATCTTACCAGTCATCATATTTCAACCTGTTTTATATTTTATATTTGAAACATATGGTCTACGACTCACATCAAGTGGTGAAGCTGGTCTAATGATTGCACTCATCCCTGTTTTTGTTGCTTTATTTAGCGCCATACTGCTTAAAGAAAAGCCTTCATTTATTCAACTCATCTTTATTCTAATGAGTGTCAGTGGTGTCATATTGATTCAAATCTATACGCGATTCGAACTAAATAGTACGATATGGGGATTTATTTTATTATTTGGTGCTGTGCTATCTGCAACATTTTTTAATATTATATCTAGAAAAGTTAATCAAAGTTATCACGCATCAGAAATAACATTCCTGATGATGATTGCTGGTGCCATCACATTCAATGTAATTTATATTATTGATTTACTGATTCACCAGCAAATCGCTAGTTATATAACAAATATATTACCTTTAAATGTGTTTTTTCCTGTCTTTATCTTGGGGTCGCTTGTTTCAACAGGCGGATTCTTTCTAGTTAATTATACCTTGCATCATATGCCTGCTCACATATCCTCAATTTATACGAACTTGTCAACCATTGTCGCGCTCTTGGCTGGTGTCATCTTTTTGCATGAAACGATAAGTATTTATCATCTCTTAGGTAGCTTACTCATCATTGGTGGCGTATATGGTACGGTCGTCCTTCAAAACAAAAGCGCTGCTAAGCAAACTTCCACATAGGCACTTAGTGCCTTTTTTTATTTTGAACAAGCTTGATATAAAAAAAGAATCCTAACTGGTAGGATTCAATTTATAAAGCATCCGTCATTTTCTTTACAAGGCGTTGAAACTCTTTGAGTTCTTCATTTGTCAACGCAGAGAAAATTTGTTTTTTAATATTATATCCAGCTTCTTTCATGAGGGAAGCGACCACTTTCCCCTTTTCCGTGATAAAGTACTTGTTTTTATAAATACTTTCTTTTTCTTGTGTGACAAAACCTCTTTCTTCAAGATCCTTGAGTGTTCTGGAAATATGTGCACGATTATAATCGAGTTTACGAGCCAATTCAGACTGACAAATCCCATCCTTTTGGTCATTCATAGACATAATAAATGGTACATGCACCTTTGACAGTTCATATCTACTCAATATTTTCGAATGTTCTTCAATCATTTTTTTTTGAAGATGATGAAAGAAAATTGGTAAAAATAGATCGTTTTTCATAATCATTACATCTCAAACTGACTGTTGTACAAATCAGCGTAGAAACCCTTTTGGGCTAACAATTCCTCATGTTTACCACGTTCAACGACACTGCCATTATTTAAGACAAGTATGACATCTGCATTCTTAATTGTTGATAAACGATGCGCGATGACAAATGTTGTTCTCCCCTTCATTAATTCATCCATTGCGTCCTGAATCAGTATTTCTGTTCTAACATCAACTGAGGAGGTGGCTTCATCCAAAATAAGCATCGGTGCGTTCGTAACCATCGCTCTTGCAATAGTCATCAATTGTCGTTGGCCTTGTGATATAGATGAATTCTCAGAGAGAATCATATCGTAACCATGTGGCAATGATTTAATAAAATGGTGAACATTGGCAGTTTTTGCTGCAGCGATAACCTCATCATCTACTGCATGTTCTTTGCCATAGGATAAATTCTCGCGAATCGTTCCTTCAAATAACCATGTATCTTGCAGTACCATACCGAAATAGCGGTGCACGTCTTCTCTTTTCATTTGTTTTATAGAAACACCATCAATCAATATGTCGCCTCGATTAACTTCGTAAAATCTCATTAATAGATTGACCAGTGTTGTCTTACCCGCACCAGTTGGTCCGACAATGGCGATTTTTTGTCCCGGTTTGACATCCAGTGAGAAGCCATGAATGATTTCTTTATCTGGTTCATAGCCAAAATGAACATCTTTAAATTGAACGGCTCCTTTAAATGTTTGCACAGTTGTAGTTGCCTCTTCCTTCGACATTTCTTCAATTTCAAGAAATTCAAATACACGTTCACTTGCTGCTAATGCAGATTGGACTTGCGTCAAACTTTGAGCAATGGTGCCCAGTGGTTGATTCAATCTTCTATTATATGTTAATAACGCAGATATATCACCAATACCGATAACGCCGTTCACACCATATCCTGCACCGACAATGGCGATGATTACATAGCCAATATTACCAACAAAGTTCATCAAAGGAAACATTAAACCAGAGAAAAACTGTGATTTCCAAGCGGTACTAAGTAATTGCTGATTGTGTTCATCAAACTTCTCTATAAATGGTTTTTCGGCTTGATATACTTTTAATATTTGCTGGCCACTATAACTTTCTTCAATATGTCCGTTTAATTCGCCTAGATATTTTTGTTGTTGCCTAAAATATTTTTGTGAGCGTTTCATAATAAAGCGTAAAATAAACGTTGACAATGGAATAACTGCAAGTGCAATTAATGCGATCACCCAATGAATGACAAACATCATCACCGTAACGCCAATAATAGTCGTAAATGACGTTGTCAGTTGACTGACAGAGTTATTCATTGCTTGACCAACAAGGTCAATATCATTGGTCATTCTTGATAGTGTGTCACCATGACTAGTTCTATCAAAATAACTCAATGGGATCCTTTCCATTTTTTTAAATAAATCACTGCGCATCTGTTTTGTCAATTTTTGTGTCGTTCTCGCAATTAATAATCCCTGTGTCAAATTGAATGCATAGCTAAGTGCAAAAATGCCAATCAAGATAAACATTGTGTTGAAAATATATGTCATATCAAGCGGTAATCCAGCATAAACGTTATTTTGGATGTGATTCATGATTTTTGCAATAATATATGGTCCAGCGATACTTAATCCTGCAGCTACTGCAGCAAAAACAATAACAAGGATAAGTGCAACTCTATAAACCCGAAGATATTGTAAAAGCTTTTTTAAAGCTTTTGAAACCGATTTTGGTTTTTGACCACTCATACCACGGCCACCTCGTCCAGAACCTCTCGTCGATGGTGAGCTATGTCTTGTTTCTGTTCGTTCAGACATTTGCTAATTCCTCCTTCGAAAGTTGTGCAAAAGCAATTTCTTGGTATGTCTGACAATTTTTCATCAATTCGTGATGCGTACCAATGCCAACAATATTACCGTTATCTAAAACAATGATTTGTTCGGCATCCAAAATTGTCCCGATTCTTTGTCCGACGATAATCTTAAGGGCATCATTTGTTTTTGTTTTGAGTGCTGCTCTTAACTTTTTATCAGTTCGATAGTCCAATGCGCTAAAGGAATCATCAAATACGAAAATCTTTGGTCTTTTAACGAGCGCTCTCGCAATAGATAAACGCTGTTTTTGTCCACCTGAAACATTTGCACCCCCTTGATCAATGCGATGATGAATACCTGATTCAGACGCATCGACAAATGGTTTTATCTGTGCCGATTCAATGGCTTCGTCTATATCTTCTAGAGATGCATCTTGATTGCCGATCTTCATGTTAGATTCGATATCACCTGCAAATAAAATGCCTTGTTGTGGCACATAGCCCATCAATTTATTCAGTTCATGAAGTGGATATGTTTTAATATCCTTATCATTGATTAAGATTTGACCTTCTGTCACATCATAAAATCTAAGCAGTAATTGAATAATCGTCGATTTACCTGATCCAGTCGATCCGATAAATGCTAACGTTTCTCCTGCATTTGCTTTAAATGAAATATGGTTTAATACACACTCTTCAGCATCAGGATATTTAAAACATACATCTCTAAATTCAATGGTTAAATGCTGGTCTGGCGCAATCAATGATGAGTCAGCATAACGATCATCAATAGATGGTTTTGTTTTAATAACTTCATTAATACGACGCGCTGATACCCATGCCCTTGGTAAGAATATAAACAGCATAATCAGCATCATGAAGGAAACCAAAATTCGCATACCATACTGTGTAAATTGTGCGAGAATTCCTAGCCCAGCTATTGGTGTAGCCCCTAGTAATCCTTGGTTGATTAACAATGCTGAAACAACAACGACAGCTAAATTTAAACCATTCATCGCTAGCATCATACCTGGATTCATGAAGCTCATAGCCGAGTTAACAAATATTTGTGTATTCGTTAATTTCGTATTCACCTTTTCAAATTTATCTTTTTGGAGATGTTCAGCATTATGTGCTCTCACCACACGGACACCCGTAAGTGTCTCTCTTGTGACTTGGTTCACTTCATCAATTTGCTTTTGTAAAAGTGAAAATTTCTTGCCGACTAACGCAAAGATGGTAACAACCATAACGACGACAGCAGACACAACATAAACAATAATCATGGTTAGTGTCATATTGATTGACGTCACTTTAATGATTGCAGTAACTGCCATAATCGGTGCTGTAACAAGCATTCGCAGCATAAAAAGCATAGCCATTTGAACTTGAAGAACGTCATTTGTCGTTCTTGTAATAAGCGATGGTGTTGAAAACTTATTGATTTCGGCTGTTGAAAATGATTGAACCTTTTGATACAAATCACGACGAATAGAACTCGCTGCTTTGGTTGCTACTCTCGTCGCGAAATAACTTGAAATGACGGTCGACAAAACTGAGCCGAGTACAGTGAGTAGCATCAAGCCACCGATACCCAACAAATCACTGGTGATTGGATTACCAGTCGTGATCCCTTCGCTAATTTTATCGATGATATCTTTTAAATAATCTGGCAACATGAGATCAAGTTGAACTTGTAAAAAAATGAATCCAATGACAAGTAAAACAAATATCCATTGATAACCTTTTAAATAACGAAACATTTTTAGCATAAAAATTACCTCTATATGATTAACTATCACTTCTATTATCCATATATTTGTTGATTTGTCAACAATTATTATCTGAAAAAAAGATGACATTATCATCAATGCCATCTATCATCATAGGAAGTATTTATTTATAGAAAGTTGTTATCGTTTCTGCTGGATATCTTGGCTTGTCATGAGCTTTTTCATCCGCATACCCCACCATGATTAAACCTGCAACCAACTCGTTATTTTTAACATCTAGTACCGCTTTGAAATGATCGGTCTTAATGAATCCTGGTGTTTTCCAGTGTGTAGATAACCCAGCTTCTTCTGCGAGTAATAAGAAATTTTGAATGACTGATGCATTTGCTTGAATGTCTTCAAACTCAATATCGTAATCTAAATTTGTTGGCATGACAAAAGCAATAATCAGCGGTGCTTTCAGTATCTTTCCAAACGTTATATCCACTTTTTCCTTAAGTTCAGGTTTTATTTTTTTAGTGTATCTTTCTTGCATGTCTAATCTTGCTTTTCCATCAATGATAATAAATCGCCAAGGCTGTCTCATTTTGTGATTTGGTGCATAAACAGCTGTATTTAGTAATTTTAGCACCAATTCTCGATCAACTTTTTGATCAGTATAGCTCTTTTGACTAACACGTCCCTTGATTATTGTTTCTAAACTCATCATAATATCATCTCCTTGCTTTTAGTTTACGCTGAAATGCTTTTTCATTCAATACAAATCAATAAAAAAGATGACCGTTTGGCCATCAATTAAATAATTGTTTTAGGATGGGATCTACTCATATCTTTTGTGAGCATAATGCGCTCACGCAAATAATCATATGCAATCGTAACTGTTAAATGAATGATGGATATCAATATCGCTCTATTAAAATCAAATGAAATAATGGTTAAAATCAATGCCAGTATCGATAAAAAAGTGTAACTTATATTCATCCATTTTGATAATGTTTTTTGGTAATAAACGATATGTCTAAGCGCTGCATATTCTACAAAATATGAGAACATAATAAACAATAAGAATCCAATAATGCTCGCAACCATCACTAGGCTTGTAGCCGATTCAGTATATATGCTATTTCCAACAACCATGTTAAAGAGTTGATCCGTCGATGAAAAAAGCAAAAATACGAGACCACTGAGAATTGTTAATCTGATGAATAATTTCGTTTCATTTCAACTCCTTTTTTAGTTTACACAAACTACAAAATGTATATAACATGATTTATCATGGATGCCTAAATAAAGTTTGTATAAATCATCATGACATTTTCCATATTGCGCTATTAAACTTCTGATCAGTTGATTTTGAGATGAAAATCCTATTTGAATAGAAAACAAAAAAACTTCGGATTTCCCTTACAAGTATCAACTCGTACCCCACGTTACTAGTATAAGCGCTATTTGTCACGAGCAAAACAGCGGATATGTCATACTTTTTTATGTGTTTGTTTTCCACAGTGCTCAATCATTATTTACTTAATCATAGATAAAAAAAAGGTGATTTACTAAAAAATCACCCATCATGATTCGTGTGTATGAATGAAAGTTTAAGTCAAATCATGGACATCTGTCATCAATCTTTTTCCAAATTCCAGCCTTACTTCTTTACGATTGATATCTTCATTGGAATATGCTAATGTGTCTATGCCAACAAAATGAAATCCCATTTTTTCATAAAACTTGATGGCGACATCATTGCATGATTGAACTTCTAAAATTAATGCCCGTGCACGAAGTGCCTGTGCTTCTTTTTCAATATGATTCATTAATACGGTGCCACAGCCTTCTCTTCTATACCTGATATCCACCCAGAAATTCCAAATGCGATACACATTGTGCCAAGTTTCTAAAGATCCCTCGACAACGCCCACAAGCTTATGGTGATCAAACAATCCATAAACCATTCCGTTTCTAATATGCGATGCAAATAATTCAGTACTAAAACCACGTGTCTCTTTTTTCATGCGCTTTCTTTTGATTATAATTCTAATGGCTTTATCTTCTTTAATTTGAACGCTTCGATATGCTTTGGTCACATAGTGACAATCCAATTCAAATCCCTTATACTCGCCATAATTTAGTGCTTTTATATCCATATTATTTAACCAATCTCAATAACTTGTTTGAATAAAATTGCTTAAATTCAGGATAGAATCCAGCAAAGTCATCGCTTTTTAGCGCAA
>WOYI010523247.1_pt1 | contig 13712 bp, 18 predicted proteins | sample 6423411 | NCBI WGS metagenome assembly WOYI01 (sample SAMN13441803, study PRJNA592873) | oil field metagenome | biome: oil field; feature: oil-well bore; material: oil-contaminated soil; isolation source: oil-contaminated soil from oil-well borehole | place: Germany: Wietze | collected 2016-10-18 ...
GCTATACTGTCAAATCCCTCTTTTTCTGCCTGGGCTGCAAAGCAGAGATATTTTCTGTTGGCCTGTGATTCTCCTGCAAATGCTGTTGCAAGGTTTTCATTTGTCTTCATTGTTTTTCCTCCCTGACTGTTTATATGATATTTTTTGTTTAAATGGTTTAATTTAAAACTATTTTAGTTTAACTTGTATCACATTCCCTGTCAACTAAAATTCTACCCCTTTTCTTGCTGTTATTCCCTCTTTAAACGGGTGCTTTACCTCTTGCATCTCTGTAACAAGGTCGGCAAGTTCAATAAGATCCCTGTGAGCGCCTCTTCCGGTGAGAACAAGTTCCATACCAAACGGCTTGTTCTTTACCAGTTCCATAACTGAGTCAAGAGTGAGCAGTCCATATTCAAGCGCCACATTTATCTCATCCAGTATAAGCATGTCGCACTTCCCCGAACTCATGACGCGAAGCGCTGTTTCAATGCCTCTTTCTGCCTCTTCATAATCCCCAGGCTGCTCTTTTCCTTTATATACATAGTCAGGTCTTCCTGTCTGTATCATTTCAAATCCCTCAAGCTTTGAGGCGGTGATCAGTTCACCATAATCCTTCCAGCCTTTCATGAACTGTATGACAGTAACATGGGCTCCATGTCCCAAAGCCCTCATAGCAAGCCCCAAAGATGAGGTGGTCTTTCCTTTGCCGTTTCCTGTGTATATGTGGACCAGGCCCTTTTCTCCAAACATCAGCTGTTTTGCTCTCCGGCTTTTGCCTTTGCCGCCTCTTCCTTTTTCATTCGCTCAATTGCTGCGTCTATGTCATATCCGCCTTTTTGGGCAGCTGTATTCTCCGGCTCACCAACAGAATAAGACTGCGGCTGCTGAACAGCTTCTTTTTCTGAGCCGTCAGGAAACTTTGCCTTAGGGTTCAGGCTGAGTATCTCGTTCCTGAGATGCAAAAGTCTCCGCTCATCGGGCGGATGTGAGTTGAAGCCGCTGGGCTCACCCCTTTTCCCGCTTTTAGAAAGTTTGAGAAGGGCGCTGTATAGGCCCACTGGATCTTCTCCCATCTTATGTGCAAGATGTACAGAATAGTCATCTGCCTCAACTTCCTGCTCCCTGCTCCATCCGGCATAAGCAAGGTTTGCCCCGACTCCTGCCGCTGTCTCGGCTATACCTCCACCGAACAATTTTCCAAATAACGCTGCGGCCACAGACAAGCCTACTCCCCTTTTCACCGTGTTTTCATAATGGTTAAGTTTAGCGTGTCCGGCTTCATGAGATAAAACCCCATACAATTCTGACTGTGTGTCAAGGAGCTCAAGCAATCCAGTGGTCACAGTAACGGAACTGTCGTTAGTCACCCATGCGTTGGGCACTGTTTCCTGCTTGACATTAAAGGGGAGATCCGTCAGCTCTGTCGCTTTAGCTACCCTTGACCATACCGTCTTCGCATCATCAGCACTCAGATTTGCTTCAGAAAGGCCGGGCATGAATAGTAAGAAGGCCAACACCGCTAAAGAAACAAAAATTAAATTTTTCCTGACTAATGCCATCAGTTTCGCCTCCACATTGCATTAATACATTTGTTTACGTGTATTTGCAATATTGTCATACATTCAGGCTATAACCGCATCGGTAGTTTGTGAACGGTTTTTGATAAAATTTTCTATCAGCTTCCATGAAATACTCAGCCCCCGAAAAACGTCAGGGATCTCGTGCGGCGCGAACCAGGATGCTTCAGTCACTTCCAGACCGTCCACCTCTATCTCACCGCTCTCCCATTCCGCATTAAAGCCAAGCATAAGGGAACGAGGGAAGGGCCAGGGCTGGCTTCCGAAATATTTTATGTTTTTCACCCTTATTTTTGTTTCTTCATATACTTCTCTGCTGACGCACTCTTCCAGGCTCTCCCCTGGCTCTACAAACCCTGCCAGGACACTGAATCTCCCGGGGGGAAAATTGACACCGTGACCCATCAGAAGCTTACCGTCCTTTTCAACTGCAACGATTATGGCCGGAGAGATAACGGGATAATATATTTCCCCGCAGCAGGGGCATCTCATTGCCCCCTCAGCATGGTCATACGAAGTCTGGCTTCCGCAGGCCCCGCAATATCTGTTGGCCCTCTGCCAGTCCATGAGGTGAAAAGCCCTGCCGGCCCTGAAAAACTCCTTCTCTTCAAAGGTTGGCCATATCGACCTTCTCTCCAGAAGCACGTACTTATCCGGCAGCTCTGATCCGGGATCGATCTCAGCCCATATGTCGCCTTTGGGATCTTCTCTGTCCACGTTCCCGCTTGCTTTAAAAAACGACTCAAGTTCTTTGTCTGATCCAGTATCCGGCAGTTCGAAGCCCTCGTTTTTGAGCAGGATCCTGCCGTTGCAGAAAATATAATATTTGCTCAAGATGTTTCCCCCATATTATTTATGTCGTTTTGATCAAACTATCTCATTGTACTAGACGTATGTGCAAAATAACACTATCATAATCAGACATTCAATTTAATCAGGAGGTCGTAACCAGATGATAGAAAAGCTCGAAAATGTAACAGCTATTGCCAAGGCGAACGTATACTTTGACGGGAAAGTCGTCAGCCACACTATCTACACCGCAGACGGCGACCGCAAGACTCTCGGACTTTTCCTGCCCGGTGATTACGAATTTGGGACAGGTGACGCAGAGATAATGGATATCATCGATGGGGCATGTCAGGTACGCCTCCCCGGGACTACAGAATACATTGAGATCAAGGCCGGAGAGACTTTCAACCTGCCGGGCAACAGCAAGTTTGGATTCCGTTGCTATGTCCCGGTACAGTATGTCTGCTCATACATCCCGCTCAGCTAACACTGAAGAATAAAATATCACTGATTTTTCCCATTTCTATAAAGACTGAAGATATGCCAATGTTACCCACCGGCATATCTTCAGCCTTTTGTCTGTCTTAAAGATAATTAAACAGAGGCAGACGAAAGCGCTGCCGAAAGATCTTCGATGATATCGTCGATGTCTTCCAGCCCAACGCTCAGCCTGATCAGTCCTTCCCCGATCCCTGCAGCTTCCCTCTGTTGAGGCGTAAGCTGGCTGTGTGTCGTGCTCGCAGGATGGATGACTATCGTCCTTGAGTCTCCCAGGTTAGCCATATGTCCAATGAGATCAAGGGCTTCGATGAATTTCTTTCCTGCCTCGATCCCGCCTTTAACAGAGAATGCGATCATCCCGCCGCATCCACCTTTAAGATATACCTTTGCCATGTCATTCTGCGGATGGCTTGAAAGTCCGGGATATCTTACCCATTCTACTGAGGGGTGTCTTTCCAGGAACTGAGCTGTCTCCAGAGCGTTCCTGCTGTGCCTCTCCATCCTGAGTGGCAGTGTTCCAAGTGAGAGATGGAGAAGATAAGCATCAAAAGGAGACTGGCATCCTCCAAGGTCGCGCACCATTGCCATATGCAACTTCGCGTAAAGGGCTGAGTTTCCGAACTTTTCAGCAAAGACGATATTATGGTAAGCAGGGTCCGGTTTGGCTATCCCGGGGAATTTATCCGGATAGGCGGACCAGTCGAAATTGCCCCCGTCAATGATCGCCCCGCCGATCACGTTCCCGTTGCCTGAGATATATTTCGTTGTAGAGTGTATGACCGCGTTTGCACCCCACTCTATTGGCCGGCAAAGGACAGGGGAGGCAAAGGTGTTATCGATTATCAGAGGCACTCCCTGCCGTTTCGCTATCCTGGCAAGCGCTTCCAGGGGCGCGACGTTCATGATCGGATTTCCGATCGTCTCGGTTATAATGCCGCGCGTCTCATCATTTATCGCCTGCTCCACCTGACAGGGATGGTCACTGTCAACAAGTATGGTATTTATGCCGAACCTGGAAAAAACATTTTGGAGGAGAGTGAGCGTCCCTCCGTATATTTTTTTGGATACGACCATGTTGTCGCCGCTGGAACATAAAGCTGCTATAAGGTGGGTAAACGCAGACTGGCCTGAAGAAAGGGATACGCAGCCGCTTCCGCCTTCAAGTGAATTTAGGCCCTCTTCAAAGGCAGATACTGTTGGGTTTGAAAGCCTCGAATAGATGTATCCCTCCTCCGAAAGGCTGAACAGCCTGGCTGCATGCTCTGTGCTTTTAAACTGGTATGCGGAGGTGATATAGACCGGCAGCCCCGATGCACCCGTGGCAGGGTCGTTTTTCCAGCCGCTGTGAAGAGCTCTCGTCATCATGCCAAAGTTTTTTCCGTTGTCTGACATATGTATTCCTCCTTAAATAAGGTAAAAGACAGGATCTTCGACAGATCCGGCCCGGTGGAAACGACAGAAACTATCGCGCCTGATCCATCAGTTAGGAGCATTCTGCATGACATATCATCATGATATCCCAAAATGTCCAATAAATGGCCATGAACAGGCTTTTACTTCCCCTCAGGACTGAGCAGTATTAGCGGAAATTCTAATCTTCGCATATAATAATGTCAACAAAGAGCAATATTATCACAATGGTCTTTTTATACTATACAAGCAAAGAAATTAAGATTATAGTATTGGCCATTCGATGAACATTATAAGTGGGGGGCGTTTTTCATGCAGGAAAAAGTTTGGGTCGTAACTCACATACAGGGGCTTGAAGTGACTGATGCCAACGTTTTCAACAATGCGGCCGATGCAGCGAACTATGCACAGGAGATGTCCGCAGTAAATGACGGCAGTTATCAGGTCACAGAATCAGTCCTCAACAGCCGTGAAGCTATAGAAGAAGAGTCAGCCCGCTGGGCTGTGCTGCCTGAATTTGGTGCAGACTGCCTCGAGTGCCTTGTTCAGGAAATGTCGGAAGATGCGGAAGAAGAGTTTGACGAAGCTGCCTGTGCAAAATTCTTTGAAGAAAAGAAGGACAAACTCCAGAAAAAAGCAGACGAGATCGTCCACGAATATCTCCGTAAAGAGCTTAAAGATTACATCAACAACGAACGTGTCATATTAGGCTAAAGCACTCAGATCTCTGGGAGGCCGGCTGAAGCAGCCGGCCTCCTTTCTATGAACACATAAAACCTTTGGTTGTAAAATCATGGATCATTTTGTAGAAAAGGAGAATTTTTTTGGAATTCCTGACTGCAATACCTCTGTTTGGAAGTATGGCCAACGCGGCATTTATAATTTGCGGCGCTTTGGTCGGACTCGCAGTAAGAAAAAAATTGCCGGGGAAAGTCCTGGAGCTCCCGGTACAGGGAATGGCAATATTTGTTATATCACTCGGCCTCTCAATGTCTATCAGGACAGAACAGCCGCTGATAGTTATTGCAAGTATAGCTGCAGGCTCAGTCATAGGGGAGCTGCTTGACCTTGAAGGAAGGCTTGAAAAGGGGTGTGCCTCTCTGGAGAACAAGATCGGAGACAACGCAAAAGGTTTTTCAGCAGGTTTTATTGCGGCAAGCCTCATATACTGTACAGGATCAATGGCTGTGCTGGGTTCTTTTGAAGAGGGGCTTGGCGGATACCCGTCGCTGCTTCTTGCAAAGGGACTTATTGACGGGCTTACTTCTATAGCAATTGCCGCTTCGCTTGGTTTCGGTGTCATTTTTGCATCGGTCCCCGTCTTCTTCTATCAGGGAACGCTTACCCTTGCTGCCGGCTGGATACAGCCATTCATGTCAGATCCTGCGATCCTTGAAATGAGCGCGACCGGAGGCCTAATGCTTGTGGGGATCGGCATAAATCTTCTGGGATTTATGAGGATCCGAGTTATGAACATGCTTCCAGGCCTGATGATAGCAGTTGTTCTTGTACAGCTTTTTATCTGATCATATTTACATGTTTTGAGTTGACTGCTGACCGGAAACAGTTTGTCAACTATTCTATTTTAGGCGGTTGACAAACTGCCCCCGTTAACTATAGTATCTCTTCCATGAAAACCCGCAGACTAATATACATATCAATTTTTGCCATACTTACTGCAATAGGCGCCAGGATCGCTGTTCCCCTGCCGTTGGTGCCGTTCACGCTGCAGACCATGTTCTGCATGCTCGCCGGGCTTCTTTTGGGTGCAAGGTACGGAGCAGCTTCTCAGGCTTTTTACATGTTTATGGGACTTCTGGGGGTTCCGGTATTCACCGGAGGAGGCGGGCTTTCCTCTGTTTTCATGCCCTCCTTTGGATATGTCATCGGATTTATTGCATGTGCCTGGATCACGGGGACGATCACAAAAAAAATATCCGACACAGGAAGAGCTCCAAGGACGAGGGATTATCTTGCAGCTTCCCTTGCAGGAGTAGGCGGTGTCTACATCTTTGGGCTTCTGCACCTTTACATTATAGTCAATTTCTGGATGCCAGGCAACGGGATGCCCCTCATGAAGGTCCTCTCCATAGGATTTTTCAGCACTATCGGCGGTGATATCATTAAAGCCTTCCTGTCATCGGCGATAGCTCTCAGGATCAGGAGGACATCGGTATTCTCAGGAATATGATCACCGGCTGTCAGCAGGACGGTTTGTTCTTCCCTTTATAAATTCCTTGATCTTATTGAAGCTGGTTTCACTTATCACATGTTCAATGCGGCAAGCATCCATATCAGCGGATATTTTGTCCACCCCAAGAATATCTACGAAAAATTCTGAGATTATCTTGTGTCTTTCATAGATAGCATTTGCCATATCAAGACCCTTCTCTGTAAGCACGAGTTCTCCGTTGTGCTCCATTACTATAAGGCCATTTTTTTCCAGAAGCTTCACAGCTCTGCTGACACTTGGCTTAGCGTATCCAAGTTGATTTGCGATATCGATCGAACGCACGGTCCCGTTCCTCTCCCTGAGGATCAGTATCGTTTCAAGATAATTTTCTCCTGATTCCTGCATTATCTTTCCACCTCTTTTATTCATAGTTGAGCTCAAGCCCCACACCCACTTCTTCGATCTTAAAAGATGTTCCAAGATTGATTTTAGCCTTCAGGTCAGTACAATGGCAAGGGTGCATAAGATCAGGTCTGATCTTTTTTCATCGTCCTGTCAAAGTGCTGGACCAGGTGGTTCAGTCCCCATGTATGATCGTTATGTCCATGAGAAAGAACTGTCATATCGGCTTTATTTACGTCTATACCCATTATCTGTGCATTTTTTATAAACAGATCTGAATAGCCTGTATCGAACAGTATCCTTCTTCCATCAGTTTCGATCCAGAAACTCAACCCCGGTTCAGCTGTAAAATATCTGTCGATGAGTGTATTATTGTCTATTAGGACTCTTAACTTTAGCAATTCGTCCACCCCCTGATGATTTTACATGATACGGAGGCCTCCTGCTTGTGGAAATGAATACCGCATTTACTCTTCTCCTGACAATGCTTACAGGAATTGTCGCCGGATTTTTGAACGTTACAGCGGGCGGCGGGACCATACTCACCCTCCCCATTTTGAATTTCATAGGACTGGATCTCGGTGTCGCCAATGCTACGAACAGGGTGTCGATACTCTTCCAAAACCTCTCGGCTATCAGGCACTACCATCAAAACGGAAAAATTGACTGGAAAGAAGCGGTCACCTACATATTGCCTGCTGTCGCAGGAGCCGTACTGGGAACTCTTTCCGCTGTTTACATGCCGCCGAAGTTCTTCCGTATCATTGCAGCTATTTCAATTTTTTCCATGGGTATCCTGCTGGTAGCAAAGCCAAAGATGTGGGATGCTCCCAAGGGCGAACCTATCTCTCTGTCCAAAAGGATAGCCGCACTTTTCCTCGTTGGGATATACGGCGGGTTCCTTCAGGCCGGAGTAGGTTTTCTGCTTATCTGGGCTATTTCAGGGGGCTGTAAAAAAACCCTCCGAGAGGCCAATGTGCTTAAAATAACAATTGTTGCCTTCTATACGATGGCAAGTCTTGCTCTTTTTGCATCATTCGGAATGGTAAACTGGACAGCTGCATTTGCTCTTGCTTTCGGCTCGGTCATTGGAGGCAATGCTGGCGCGAGGTTCAACTTAAAAGCCAACGACCGCGTCATCAGATGGATCCTTACTACCGTAGTTTTGGTCAGCTCGATCAAAATGATGATCGATGTCTTCCGTTGATATGTGGAGAGACTTCTTCCGAAGCAAAAGATCCGGGGTCGAAGATTACTTAAAGTGGCTTCGCAGACAGGACGGAGACATTGCGTTATTTCACCGCATAAAACCAAAAGAAGCACGTTACGGACCTTTCGGAGACCTTGATCCGGAAATCATCGATTCTCTGAAAATCAGAGGTATAGAAAGGCTCTACTATCACCAAAGCCTGGCTTTTTCCCTCGCATCGGCAGGAAAGGATGTCGTCGTGGTAACTCCGACGGCGTCGGGTAAAACTCTGTGCTATGACCTGCCGGTCCTAAACTCCATAGTTAAAGATCCCTCCGGAAGAGCTATGTATCTTTTCCCGACAAAGGCCCTGGCACAGGATCAGCTTACTGAAATACATGAATTGAGTCGGTTTCTTAAGAGCGAGATCAAGTCTTTCACCTATGACGGAGATACTCCCCGATCGAACAGAAAAGAGATAAAGAAAACGGCAAATATCGTTATTACAAACCCGGACATGCTCAACACAGCCATACTTCCCCACCATTCAGGCTGGGCGGATTATTTCAGAGCCCTTAACTTCATCGTAGTTGACGAACTGCACACTTACAGGGGAGTACTTGGTTCCCACCTTGCAAATATCTTTGTCAGGCTGCTGCGAATATGCAGACATTATGGTTCTGACCCTGTATTTATCTGCTGTTCCGCCACTATTGCAAACCCGGCTGAACATGCGGCCCTGCTGACAGGAAAACCTGCAGTGCTCATTAACGAAAACGGTGCACCATCAGCACAAAAGGAGCTTGTAATTTATAACCCCAGGATGATAAACACCCGAAACGGGATAAGATTATCCTCGCTTTATGAGGCCGGCAGGCTGGCGTACAAAGCTGTCTCATGCGGTATCAGTTCGATACTGTTCACCAGATCGAGAATAAATGTGGAATTACTTCTCAAAAGCCTCATGCAGCAGCTTTCAAAAGACGGCAAAGATCCGGATTCAGTTAGAGGTTACCGGTCAGGATACCTGCCTGCCGAAAGGCGGGAGACTGAAAAAAACCTGAAAAACGGAAAGCTGAAAGCAGTGGTAAGCACAAATGCCCTTGAGCTGGGCATTGACATCGGTTCTCTTGACCTGGCTTTGATCCATGGCTTTCCCGGGAGCATGGCCTCTGTGTGGCAGCAGGTCGGAAGAGCAGGAAGAAGGAGCAGTCTTTCTGCAGCTGTGATCATTCCATCTGATCTGCCTATTGACCAATTTCTTGCAGAAAGACCCGGCTGGCTGCTCGGAGCATCTCCGGAAACTGCAAGGATAGACCCCCTCAACCCCTATATTAGGCTTGAGCATATCAAATGTTCAATATTTGAGCTCCCGTTCAGGGCAAATGAGACTTTTGGGGGAGAAAATATTACGGACATCCTCGAATTTCTCTTTCAACATGGGATGCTTGATGCGTTCGGAAATTCAGGGGACCGCACATATTCGTGGAACTCAGGAGATTATCCGGCAGCGTCCTTTTCGATCAGGAGCGCTTCAGGAGAGAAATACGATATATACGACGTTACTGCTCAGCAAAGACCCAGGCTGATAGGCACTATGGACAAACATTCTGTGTCTACCCTTATTTTCCCGGGAGCTGTATATTTCCACAACGGAGAAAGCTACTCTGTTAAGGAGATCGACCTTGAAAGCAGAAAATGTTTTGTAGAAAAATCTTTTTCGAATACTTATACGGAAGCAAAGGTCTCCTTCAGGACAAACATAGTAAGTCAGGAAGAATGTTCGGGGCATTTTGCATGGGGAGAAACAAAAGTAACTGCTGCGACCGGAATGTACAAGATCATCGATATCAATAACCGTAAGGTTGTCGGACATGGAGTGGTAAATCTCCCCGAAGACCGGATAGATACGACATCGCTTTGGATAAAGATACCTGAGAGAGCACAATTAAGACCCGGACTTCTGCCTGCTATGGAGGGGCTTGCAAACCTCCTGAAAAATCTGGCCCCGCTTTTCCTCATGTGTGACAGCGGCGATATTTATGTAAGCACTGCTTTGAGTGAGCCCAGTTTGAAGCAGCCTGCAATCTTTCTTTCCGATGCCATCCCCGGAGGGGTCGGCCTTGCAGAGGGAGCCTACGATTCTATCAGAGTGATCTTAAGGGCCTGCAGGGAACAGCTCGATTCATGCAGGTGCAGTGACGGATGTCCTTCGTGCATAGGCACAGGAATCCGGGGGATAAAAGCAAAAGATCTAACAAAGGATCTTATTGATGATCTCCTCTGCTCCTAAAACGGGATAAATACCCCCGCTACTGCCAATGTCAAAGCAAATATTGAGACACCGATATCAGCGGTTTTGAATGGGTAGCTCTTGTAGCCGCTCTCCCGTTTTCTGCAGTTGAAACCGCGAAGCTCTGCTGAGATCGCCGCGCCCTCTATTTTCCTTACAGACGTTATCAAAAGCGGAACACAGAGCGGGAAGATCAGTCCGATCTTTTTGAATATGTTTTTTGTGTCAAAAGCAACTCCTCTGGCAGTCTGCGCCTCCATTATCCCTGCCATCTCCGCAGTGAAAACAGGAATGAACCTTATGGCTGTAGTCAATGAAAAAGCGTATTTGTAGGGTATCCCCACTCTTTCCACAAGAACGTTGGAAAGGTCGTTCATCTTTGTAATAGACAGCATAAGGGCAAGAGGAAGCGTTGCACCAATAAGACGGAGGACCATCATCAGTGAAAACATGGCCCCCTTGTCTGTAACATATACATTAAAGGGAAGAGAAAGAATTATATTGCCCTCCCTGATGAAAAAAACCTGTATGAAAAAGAGGAATGCGCAAAATTTTATGAGGGTCCTGAGCATTGCCAACGCTCTTGAAGATATGCCGGCAACTGCGGCCATGGCGATATTCAGTAAAATGATCATAAGGCAAAAGATGGAACTGTCGGTCACAAAGCATGAGACGGAGAGCATCAGCGATAAAAAGATCTTCGCAAGAGGGTTTAGCCTGTGAAGGAAAGAATCCCCGGGGGAATAGTCAAGGAAACCGCCCATCACTCTGCTCCTCCTCTCTTTTTCTTAACAGCCGATACCATGTCATCCACGGTAATGACATTTTCATATCCCGCGCCCAGCCTCAGGGCAAGTTCCGTTATCTGGGGAGGAAGAAGTGAAGCGCGTGCAAGAAGGGATTCGTCCCTGATGATATCCTTTGTCCTGCCGTGTGCAAGCAACGATCCATCATTCAAAACCATTACCTCCCGTGTGAAATCCTGCACTATCTCCATGTCGTGGGATACCATTAACACTGTGGCTCCCTTCCGGTTGATTACGCTGATGCATTCCATGATATGCATGCATTCCCTGTAATCAAGACCTGTAGTCGGCTCATCAAGAAGCAGGAGTTCCGGTTCCGTCGCTAATATCGAGGCCAGGACAAGCCTTTGCCGCTCCCCTCTGCTCATGCTGAATGGATCTCTCTCCCCGTCAAGAGAAAATGCTTTAAGAGTCCTCTCGCATCTCATCTCTATCTCTGCTCTGTCTTCCATCACGCATTCCAGGCTGAACCGTATCTCATCGCGCACCCTGTTTTTGCATATCTGCCTGTCGGGATCCTGGAAGAGGAAACCTGTAAATTTTGCTATCCGGCTTGTCCTGACCAAAGCTGTATCAAAACCGCCTACATTAACAGCGCCGCGGGAGGGTTTCAACAGTCCGTTGCAAAGCCTTGCAACGGTCGACTTTCCTGCTCCGTTGGCTCCGATAAGGGCGGTGAAATCTCCTTTTTTCAGCTCAAAAGAGACATCGCTGATGATCTTTATCCCGTTAGTCGAGTAGGACACGTTATCAAAGCGGATCATAAAGTTGTGCTCCTTACCATATTTTCTGCTTCGGGGATATTGACGGGGACCGGCCCCATATAGAGGTTTTCGTTCCTTAGCCTGTCAGCAAGCGTTACGACCCTTGGACAGTTTACACCAGCGCTCTCCATCTCCCTGCTGCTTTTAAGCACCTGGGAGACAGGTCCGTTCAGGACGACTCTTCCCCTGTCCATCACTGCCAGGCTCCTGGCGAATTCGCAAAGAAGCATGATTTTCTGCTCTACCACAACGATGGTGATCCCATGTTTTTCGTTCAGTTCTCCCAAAAGCTGGAATATCTGGCGGCTGCTCTGCGGATCCAGCTCTCCCGTCGGTTCATCGAGGACAAGTACATCCGGCATGAGCGCTATGATCGCTGATATCGCCACTTTCTGCTTCTGCCCGCCGCTAAGTGTAGCTATGTTCCTCTCCCTGAGATTTCTGATGCCTGTTTTATCAAGGGCATCTGTCATCCGTTTTTCAATTTCATCGCGCGGAACTGAGAAATTTTCAAGTCCAAAGAGTATCTCATCCTCTACCACAGAAGATACCATCTGGCTCTCGAAATCCTGGCGGACGCTTCCGACTGTTCCGGCAAGCTGTTCCGGCTTATTATCGATAGTGTCCAAACCGTTCACTTCAACTGAACCGTAATAATCCCCATGGAAATGATGGGGGATGATGCCGTTGATCGCATGCAACAGGGTCGTCTTGCCTGCTCCGCTGCTCCCTATGACACCGAAGAAATCCCCCTTGCATACGGTTATGTCGATGTTTTTCAGAGCTTCTTCCCTGCCGCCGTCATATTTAAAAGACAGTCCGCTTATCCTGATCATTTTCTTTGATCAGTTTCTTTTCAGCGCAAGCTTCAATGGCACATAGAGGATCTGTACTATCACTGAATTTATAGCAGCAGTTCCAAATATGATGCCCAGGAAGATAGCCAGCGGCACAGGCTTCACATCAGCGCCCGCGTAAAAGATCAGGTACATTACCGCTATGAAGGTAAAACCGCTTGCCAGTGTGCTTATAAAGGTGCTGATGACGGGGATGGGAGAGAATCTGCCTTGTTTGAACGGGACATACATAAAGGCCGCCATGACCAGGGCTCCGACAAACTCACTTACGAAATTGATGTACGGTGTTCCCGGGAAGAACTGACAGATCGCCCCTGCCAGAAGGCCTATCACTGCGGCCTCTTTGAATCTCGGCCTTATGATAAGTATCGAAAGGCAGTACATCGCAATGATAAAATTCGGTTTCATTCCCATCGAAAACATGGACCCGACAAAAAACTTGAGGACTGCACCCGCTGCAAGCAGCACTCCCACAAGAAGCACATCTGATATCGAAAGGCCCTCTCTCTTCTCAACTGCTACGACTCTCTGCTCTCTTACTGCTGCTCTCTGCTCCATAATTACCATTCCTTTCTCGTCTTGACTGTTCTCTCTTCTCTTCTCTTCTTTGCTCTCTCTGATTTTTCACGCTCTACGGCATTTATGTATAAAAAATCTGCCCTTTGAATTTTCAAAGGACAGATATATTTCATCTGCGGTACCACCTTAGTTGATCCGAACCGGACCCTCTCTAACAGATGTGCAGTCACACACCCTGCCGTTTACGCCGGCATACGTCTTGGATACTCGGCTTTCGCCTTTAGCCTCGCCCTCGGTGGTCCATTTGCCGATCTGCTTTTCCGCAGGGTTCTCATCATCCCCCGCTCTCTGTAGGCGCATGAAACGGTTTGATCTCCACTTCATCGGTTTGGATATTTATAATATTAGAGTGAAAATTACCATTAAAACATTTAATTGTCAATACAGCTC